>Ga0307372_10006335_pt1 | contig 17360 bp, 22 predicted proteins | sample OX1MG_FD_202533 | JGI IMG/M metagenome (GOLD analysis project Ga0307372, IMG submission 202533) | Soil microbial communities from Risofladan, Vaasa, Finland - OX-1 | ecosystem: Environmental > Terrestrial > Soil > Coastal area > Acid sulfate soil | place: Finland: Risofladan, Vaasa | collected... | reverse complement strand
GTTCGCGAGGCTGCGCCCGGCGCGCTCGGCGCCGCGTTTCAGATGGATCAGGTCATTGCGCATCCGGTCGGGGTCCGAGAGCGTGGTGATCCATCCGTCGCCCAGCTCGCCCGCCAGTTCGACCGCCCTGGGGCCGTTGGCCGCGATGTGAATTGGTATGTGATCCTTGATATTGATGTAGCCGCGGTCGGGATGGAGGAAGCGGATCCATCGCTCGCGCTTGCCTTCACGGAACAGCACCTCATCGCCGCGGAGCAGCGTTCGGCAACTCTGTATGTACTCGCGAAAGCGCTCGAGCGGAATCGGCGGCAGGCCCATCGTGTTGCGCCCGGTGAATCCGGTGCCGATACCCAGCATCGCGCGGCCCGGCGCGAGCTGGTTGATGGTCGCGATCGAATGGGCGGTGACCGGCTCGATGCGGCCGGAAGGGATCGCGACGCCGGGGCCGAGTTTGATGCGTTTGGTGTGCTCCGCGGCGAGCGCCAGGCAGACGAAGACGTCGCTGTAGAGCATTTGCGAATCGTAGAACCAGGCGTGGGTGAACCCGCGGTCTTCGGCGATTGCCAGATCCTTCCACGCATCGGGGCGGGCCGGGTATGCGATTGCGAATTCCATTGGCGTCTCCTGACGGCTGGTTGAAAAGGGCGGCCGGACCGTCGTCGGCCGGAATCGATGCCTAGCGGCCTTTGAAAGATGCCTCGCGCTTTTCCAGAAAGGCGGAAATCCCTTCTTGCTTGTCTTCGCTGCCGTAGATGGTGGTAACCACGAAGGTCTCGAACTCCACCCCGGAGGCGAGGTCCATCTGCATCCCCTGGCGCACGGCCCGCTTGATGAGCGCGTGACTGAGCGGCGCGCGCTTTTCGTAGACCGCCGCCATCGCGCAGGCTTCCTTTAGCGCTTCGCCCGCGGGCACCAGACGGTTGATCAACCCAATACGATAGGCTTCCGCCGCGCCGATCGTTTCAGCCGAAAACATCAACTCCAGCGCCTTGGCGATGCCCACGATACGCGGCAGGCGCTGAGTGCCGCCCGCGCCCGGCACGGTGCCGATCCGCGAGCTGGTGATGGCGAAACTGGCGCCCTCTCCGGCAACCCGGATGTCGCACGCGAGCGCCATCTCGCATCCGCCGGTCATGCAAAACCCTTCGATCGCGGCGATCACCGGTTTGCCCAGCTTCTCCAGCGTTGCGTTGAGTCGATGCCAGCGGCCGAAGTATTCGGCGCCGGCGGCCGGCGATTTGACCGCCAGGGCTTCGTTGAGGTCCGCTCCAGCCGAGAAGTAATCCTTGCCGCCCGTAATAATCAAGGCGCGCACCGTGGGTTCGGCTTCGGCCTGCCGCGCCGCCGCGATTATTTCCTCCATCATCTGAAGGTCCACGGCGTTGCGCCGATGCGGCCGGTTGAGCGTGAGGATGTGCGAGGAACCGGATTGCCGCGTGACTATGGTTTCGAAGTCCATTTCCCTTGCCTCGTCGGTGCAGCATAACAACAGCGCGAGGACCTTTGAAATTCATCACGAACGTTGCTACAGCGCTGTGATGCAGATGAAATTTCGAGAAGTGCCCTTATGAGCCGGCTCACCGAGCGGCAGATTGCCATTCGCGAAATGACGCGCGAGTTCGTTCGCAAGGAGGTGAGCCCGTTCGCCGCGCAATGGGACCGCGACGCGACGGTGCCGCTGGACACGCTGCGCAAGATTGGCGCGCTGGGGCTGTTCGGCGTGTGCATCCCGGAGCAATGGGGCGGCGCCGGCGCGGATTTTACTTCCTACGTGCTGGCAACCGAGGAAATCGCGTACGGCGATGCCGGTGTCTGCAACATGGTCAGCGCCGCCAACTCCTACGGCTTCAAAATTCGCGACTTCGGCACGCCGGAGCAAAAGGAGCGCTTCCTGCGCCCGGTGGCGAGCGGCCACGAGCTCGGCTGCATGCTGCTCACCGAGCCGCAGGCCGGATCCGACGCGGCCAACCTGCGCACTCGCGCCGTGCGTCGCGGCGACCATTACGTGATCAATGGCACCAAGGCGCTGATAACGTCGGGCCGCTCCGCCGGCCTCGCGGTGGTGGTTGCGGTTACCGATCCCGATGCCGGCAAGCGCGGCATTTCCGCTTTTCTGACGCGCACCGACGAGCCCGGTTACAACGTGCTCCGGGTCGAGCGTAAGCTCGGCCATCGCAGCAACGACACCTGCCAGATTGCGCTCGAGAATCTCGAAGTTCCGGCCGCGAACCTGCTCGGCGAGCCGGGGCGCGGATTGAAAGTCGCGTTTTCCGGGCTGGACAGCGGGCGGATCGGTGTCGCCGCGCAGTCGATTGGCGTGGCGCGCGCGGCGTTCGACGCCGCGTTCGCCTATGCCCGGGAACGCGAGGCGTTCGGCAAAAAGCTGACGGAGCACCAGGCGATCGCGTTCAAGCTGGCCGAGATGGCGACCGAGATCGAGGCGGCGCGGCAGATGTGCCGCCACGCCGCCGCGCTGAAGGAGGAACAGGCGCGCTGCATCAAGGAGGCTTCGATGTCCAAGTTGTTCGCCTCCCAGATGTGCGAGCGCGTGTGCTCGGAGGCGATTCAAATCCACGGCGGCTACGGTTTCATCAACGATTATCCGGTGGAGAAATTCTACCGCGACGCGCGCGTCTTTCAGATTTACGACGGCACCAACGAAGTGCAGAAAATTCTGATTTTCCGCGAGCTCGCGGCAGGCCATTGACCCCGGCGCGGCGGCTGTGACGCGGATGTCATGCCGCTGTTATGCAAAGACTGGTTTGGTTAGAATGGTCGCGGGAGCGCAAGAAATGGCTGAGCCACCGGTCGAATATATCAAAAGCATCACCCGGCAGTACGCCAAGCTCGGTTACAAGCCCTACGCATGGGTTTACAACACCGACGCGCCGCCCTGGCAGCCGCTGCGCAAGCCGCTTGCGCAATGCCGCGTAGCGCTCATCGCTTCGGGCGGCATCTATCGGCACGGCCAGACGGCCTTTCATTCCAAGGACGACACCAGCCTGCGGCTGATTCCCACCGACGTCCGCACGGAGGACCTGCGCACCTCGCATTTCGCCTACGATCAGACCGACGCGCGCAAGGATCCCAACGTCGTCTTCCCGATCGACACTCTCCGCGGCCTGGTCCGCGAGGGATTCATCGGTGGGCTGACCGAGCACGCTTTCACCTTCATGGGCGGCATCTATTCCTCGCGCCGCGTGCGCGAGGACGTGGCCCCGGCGATTACCGAGCGGCTAAAGGCCGAGCGCGCCGACCTCGCGCTGCTGGTCCCTGTTTGACCCGTATGTCATCAGTCCGTTGGACTGATCGCACGTCACGCAGAGGCGGCCGGCTTTCCCACGATGACCATGAGCAGCGCGCTGGACATCACGCGCGCGGTGAATCCGCCGCGGGCGATATTCAATGATTTTCCGCTCGGGCATACGGCGGGCAAACCGCTCGATCGGAAGCTCCAGCGCGAGATCATGATCGAAACGCTGAGCGCGTTCGCAACCATGCACACGCCTGGTTCGATCAAGTTGCTGCCGTTCGAATGGAGCGCCGATCACTCCTGGAAACATGCCGGCGCGGGCGCGGGCGACAACCGCACCGAGCGCACCGAAGTGCCGATGTATCAGACCGAGGACGACAAAGCCGCGGCGCTGGAGGGCAAGCTCGCCGAAGAATGCATCGTGTGCTCCAACTGGTCGGCCGGCGCCGGCGAGCGCGGTTCGGCACCCTGAAGAATCGGCCGCCGCGTCCGCAATCGATGATTTGAGCTGGAAGAGGCTCGAGCGAGAGAAATCAACCGCGCGGAGGCGTCATGAAAATCGCGTTTTGGCCTTCACGAACGAGGAGACTCCCGACCCCACGACAGTGGCTCGCAAGTGCGAAGCGCTGGGCTTCGAATCGCTGTTTTTTCCCGAACATCCGATCATTCCGGTCGAGCACAAGACTCCTTATCCGCTGGGCGACGGTAAAATCCCGGAGCCATACGCCCACATGCCCGATCCGTTCATCGCCTTGACGCTGGCCGCCGCCGCCACCAACCGTCTGCGGCTGGGCACGGGCATCTGCCTCGTACCGGAGCGCGATCCGATAATGCTGGCCAAAGAGGTCGCCACGCTTGATTACTACTCGGGCGGCCGCTTCATCTTCGGAATCGGCGCCGGATGGCTGGCGGACGAGACCGAGATCATGGGGGTGGAATTCAAGCAGCGCTGGGAAGTCACGCAGGAATATGTGATGGCGATGAAGGCGCTATGGACCGAGGCGGAGCCGAGTTTTAGCGGCCAATACGTTCGCTTCCCCAAGGTCAAGTCTTATCCCAAGCCGTTGCAAAAGCCGCATCCGCCGATTCATCTGGGCGCCGGCGGCTTTGGCCCCAACCTGCGCGCGCTCAAGATGACGGTGGCTTATGGCGACGGCTGGGCTCCGATCGGTCTCAGCCCGGAGCAACTCGCCGCCGAACTCGCCCGCTTGCGCAAACTGTGTGCGGAGGCCGGGCGCGACTTCACCAGGATGGAGATATCGATCTATACCGAGGCCGGGCAGGGAGTCCCGGCCCATCAGATCAGTGACGAGTCGGCGCGCAGGATGTTGCGCGAATACGAAGAGGCGGGCGCCCATCGGCTGATTTTCCTGGCGCGCCAGCCGGGCAACGAATTTCTGACCGACCTCGAACAGATGGCCCGCAAGTTCGTCGCGCCGGCCTGAAGCGCCCGGCGTCTCAGGCCGGTATCTCAGGACTGGGCGAAAATCTCCTCGAACAGCGACGTCATCGCCTTCCACGAACGCTCGTCCGCGGACTTGTTGTAGGCGATTCCCGGATTCCCAACTTTGTCCGCCTCGGGATTGGTGAAGCTATGCACGGTGCCGGCGTAGCTGACGACCTGCCAGTCCGCCTTGGCCGTGGTCATTTCCTCGGCGAACGCGGCGATCTGCGCGACCGGCACGAACGGATCGTCGGCGCCCGTGCAGACCAGGATTTTCGCCGCGATCCGGCCGGCGGCCGGGCGCTGCGTCTGCAATCCGCCGTGAAACGACACGACGCCTTTGAGCGGCGCGCCGTCGCGCGCGAGTTCCAGCGACAAAGTGCCGCCCATGCAATAGCCGATCGAGGCGAGACGGTTCGGATCGACCTGGGACAGCGAGGCCAGCGTGTCCAGCGCCGCGCGCGCCCGCGCGCGAGACTTTGACGGATCCGCGAACAGGGCGGTCGCGCGCTTGATGGCTTCCTGGAGGTCGCTCACCTGGAGGCCGTCGCCGTACGGATCGCCGGCCATCGCGACGTAACCCAACTCGGCGAGCCGCTCGACGCGCCGCTTGACTTGCGCGCCCAGTCCAAAGGCCTCGGGCATCACGAGCACGCCCGGCCGCCGGCCCGACTTCCGATCGTCGAACGCGAGAAAACCGCGCAGGGTGAGGTCGCCGTCGCGGTACTCGAGGCTTTCCGTTTTCATATCGATCGACTCCTGCAAATTTCTGCGATGATGTCCTTTTCTATCTTCATGCCGCGCGCGATGGCAACACCGACGGCGCGCACTACGGCAGGATCGCGAAGGCGCGCGCCGGAAAGCCTAGCCCGTGCTTCGGCTTCGGCCAGCTCACCACGATCAGCGCGCCGGTCGCCGGGACCTTGTCCAGGTTGGCCATCACTTCGATCTGCCAGTGCCCGTGCTTGAGCAGCCAGGTCTCGGATTTCATGTCGGGAGTGGTGTCCGTATCCATCGCCTCGTGACCGTTGGCCACGATGCCGCGTTGCTCGTAGAGAAACTTGATTGCCGCAAGCGACCATGCCGGGAATGGCGCGCGCTTGAAGCGCTGCGGATCGGCCGTCCAGTCCTTGTACATGTCGGTACGCAGCGCCGCGAAAGACCCGGCCGGAACCCGGCCGTGCTGGTGCTCCCACGCCTTGATGTCCTCGACGCTGAGCGCATGATTGGGGTCGGTCTTGAGCATCGGCGTCATATCGAAGACCACCAGCGGCAGGATCATCTGCTTGACCGGAATCTGGTCCATCGTCTGGCCGTTGAGGTCGAAATGCGCCGGCGGGTCGATATGCGTGCCGTACTGCCCGACCATCGAATAGAAAAACACCCGGAAGCCGTCCTTCCCGATAGTGTAGGGACGCCCGGTCGCGGGATCGGCGCCCGCCGAGAAAGTCGCCGGCCCGAACCCCTTCCATACCGGGGTCAGCGGGCTGAACGAGTGGGTGAGATCGACGAACTGTTTCGAGGCGATGATCCGGTACGCCTCGGCCAGCGATCCTGCTGGTGATTGTGCCGGCAACTGTGCCTGCGATTTTGCCTGTGGTGCTCCCTGGGCCAGCGCGACGAACGCTGGAGCCTGCGTCAGGGCGAGCCCGAACAGCGCCGCCAGCAGCATCCGGCCGGGCAACTCGGCCAGCTTCCTTTTCACCCCGGGCCTCTTCACTCCAGACCTCCCTCGCGCCGGCGCGGCGCCCGATCTTTTGCCTTCGGCTCGACTTCCCGGATAAGACTCTTCTATAGCATCACGTTTCAGCATTCAGACAGGAGGCAATATGCGGGGCACGAAGAAGCAGGTAGGTCGCGGACGCGGAAAAACTGCGGCGCCCAAGGCGCGGCGCGTAACCGCCTCGCCCGCGCGCAGGCGAACCGTCGATCCGGGATGGGCGTGGGACGATCGTCTGCCGCTCGCGCAGGCCAAACAGGTCGGCAACACGATCTATGTCTCGGGGCAGATCGCCTACGATTCGAACGGCAAGCTGGTCGGTGAAGGCGATATGAAAGCACAGACCCGCCAGGTTTTCGAGAATATCAAGGACGTGCTCGAAAGCGCCGGCAGCGGGATGAAGGATATCGTCAAGATAAACACTTACATCACCGACGGATCGAAGTTCATGGACATGCTCGCGGTGCGCGGCGAAGTATTCGGCAACGATCCGCCCGCGAGCACGGCGGTGGTGGTCGCGGCGCTGGCTTTTCCGGCACTGCTGATCGAGGTCGAGGCGATCGCGATAACGCGCGCGTAAGAGTTCCCATCCTCCGCTTGTAGGAGTCCCATCATGTTTCTCGAGCTGACCCCGGAGCAGCAGCGCATCATCGGTCTCGCCAGGGAGCTTGCGAAAGAGTTCGCGCCGCGCGCCGAGCAGCACGACCGCGAAGGCAGCTTCCCGTTCGAAAATATCGCGCGCCTGAAGGAAACCGGCTACACGACGATGACCACGCCGAAGGAATACGGCGGCTGGGGCGTCGATCCGTTTACGTTCATCCTCGCCCAGGAGCAGCTCGTGCAGGGCTGCTGCGCCACCGCGTTTGCGATCAACATGCATCTCAACTCGGTGGGTTTCTATACGCCGTTCATGACCGCGGCGCAGAAGGCTTTGTACCTGGAGAACGTGGGCCGCAAGCAGATGCTGCTCAACGGGTATTACACCGAGGGCGGCGGCGCGCGCTCGATCCTCTCGCCCAATACCAGGGCCCGCAAGGTGCCCGGCGGGTATCGGCTTAACGGCCAGAAGGTCTTTTGCACGCTCTCGCCGGTGGTGGACTACTTCGGGATCAGCACGTCGCTTGAGGATTACCAGGGGCCGGCGTCCGGCGGATGCGTGTTCCTGATTCCGCGCGCCACCCCGGGCCTGGAGGTGATCGAAAACTGGGATGCGATGGGGATGCGCGCGACCGGCAGCAACACCATCATGATTCGCGACGTGTTCGCGCCGTCGGAGCAATTGATCGGAGAAGAAGGCCAATTCTTCGAGGAATTCATCAAGGTGGCGCACTGGTACTGCCTGTCGTTCTCCGCGATCTACCTGGGAATCGGCCAGGCCGCGTACAACTACGTGCTGGAATACGCGCGCACGCGCAAGTTGCAGAAGAGCGGGCAATTGGTGGGCAGCCTGCCGGCCGCGCGCTTCGCGCTCGGCGAGATGCACAATCGGCTCGAGGCCTGCCGCACGCTCATCTACAGCCTCGCGCGCGAGATGTCCGAGGGGCGGACCTACGGCGAGCGGCAGGTGATGACGATCGAGACGCTGCGCACGTTCGTGGCGGAGAACATGCTGGAGGTCGCGAACCTGGCGACCCGCATCGCCGGCGGTCAGGGCTATCTCAAGGGCAATCCGCTGGAGCGCTACTTCCGCGACCTGCGCTCGGCGCCGCTGCACACGCTCAAGCGCGACGAGGTGCTGGAGCTGATCGCCGCGGCGGAGCTGGGCTTCGCCTGAAGCCGAAATTCAGTCCGTGAACGGATTATACATGTCAGACTCGGAAGGGTTCGCCGCGTCGGCTTCGGCGTCGTTTTCGGCCGCTAGCTCATCCACAACAGGACGGCGAAGCACAGCGCCATCAGCGGCAGCCCCGTCACCAGCCCGATGCGCGCCCATTCGCGGCTGCCGATGCCGAGCCGTCCGGCCGCCACGATATTCGGTATGTTGCCGGGAATCAGCATGCCTCCGCTGATGAGCAGGCCCATGAGAACGGCGCGCTGTTGCGCGACGCTGAGCGAGGGCCCGATCTCGGCGGCGGTGAGCGTCGCGTTGTCGACCACGGCGGAAATGCTGTTGAGCCAGAAGAGCACCGACCCGGGCATCTTGCTGATGAACACGTCGACCAGCGGTCTTAGTCCCCACGACAGGCCCACCAGGCCGGCCACGAACAGGTACACCTTGCCGGCGCGGATGGCCACATCGGCCCAGGTTTGTTCATCGCGCTCCGCCCTCAGCGATTCTCCATGCTTTACCGGAAAGATGAGGCTCACGAGGCCGACAATCAGTATGCCGGCGACCACCAGCCAGCCGAGCAGCCGGACCAGGTACCAGAAATCGGCGTGAAGCGCGGCTATTGCGATGGTTCCCAGCGGCTCGCCGACCGGGGTCAGCGCCGCGCCAAGGCCAATCGCAAAGCAGGCGAGGACGACCGCCGCGATTTCGCTCTTGCGGTCGAGGTTGAGCAGCGAGACAGCCTCGACCAGGATCAGCGCGGCGATGACCGCGGTGATTACACTGGAGAGCAGGCCGAGTACGACGATCAGGATGAAGTAAATCCAGTGCGCCGACATCACCCCGAGCAGCTGCTCGATCCAGCGGTCGAAGGTGGGGCGCATCAAGCGTGCGACCGCGCCGAAGACCAGGACCGCGATGGTAAGCGCCACCGGCTCCGTCACCGCGGCGTGCAGCAGCGGCCAACTCAATTGGCCGCTCACCGCCGCCGCCAACGCTCCGACGGCCAGGAAGAAAACCTCGATGTTACGTTCGACCGGCTTTATCAGTACCGGCCCGAGCAACACCGCGAGCAGGATCAAGCCAAGCGCCAGGACCATTCAGTCACACACACAACCGCCGCTACCGTTCACACCCGGGACTCAGATGGCGCCGTCACCGTGCTCGTCGGTGCGGATACGGACGACATCGTCGAGGTTGGTGACGAAGATCTTGCCGTCGCCGATCTTTCCGGTTTGCGCCTTGCGCGTGATGGCTTGCAGGACCGAGGCGAGCTGGTCGTCGCGCACGACTATTTCGAGCTTGACCTTGGGCAGGAAGTCGACCACGTACTCGGAGCCGCGATAGAGCTCGGTATGGCCCTTCTGACGACCAAAGCCTTTGACTTCATAGGCGGTCATGCCGGTGATCCCGACTTTTTGCAGTTCTTCCTTTACCCCGTCCAGCGTGAAGGGCTTGATGATGGCTTCGATCTTTTTCACTTGAACTCCTCCGGGGCCGCTCCGACGTTCAGACGACGGGACCGCGTTTAATCAACCACATAACCGTTATCAGGACTCCCGCGGCGACCGGTATCGGCGGCGCGCCGAACACCGCGATTGCGGTTGCGGCCGCGAGTGCTCCGGTGCCGAGGCTTAATGCGATGTGCCGCTGCTTGGTCATAGCAAGGTACTCCGTGTCACGGCTTCGGCTTTCTGCCGAAAAGGCCGGCGAAATCGGGACGCCAGATGCGCCGCGGCGCCCGCTTGCGATCGATCGCGCGCAGTTCCCGGACCAGCCGGCGCTCGTAGTCGCAGGTGCTCAGATCCATCGCGCGAGTGAGCTCCTCCTCGGCCTGGGCCACGAGTCCCACACGCATGCAGAGCTCGGCCATCCGGAAGTGCGGGTAGAAGGCCTCGGGATCGAGCGCGATGGCATTTTCCAGCACGGCCGTCGCCTCGGGAACTCGCAACAGGCGAACGAGCGCGATTCCCAGCGCCAGCGATGCCATCGGTGATTCCGGCGCCAGGTCGACCGCCTGTCGCAGCAGGCCCGCGGCTTCCTCGAACCGGTCATGTTCGAGCGCGTCGATCCCGCGCCGGAGCAATTGGTCGGCATCGCGGATGATCGGCGTTGGTTTCCTGTCTGCCACCAAGCCCTCATCCTGTGATATTGCGCTTTGCATTGCCATGGGCCCCCGTTTCCTCGCAGCCTACTTGTCGAACACGCTTTTGCCGGGTTTGGCAAGCTGCCACAGCGCGAACACGATCAGCATCAGCACTCCGAAAACAATTTGTCCTGTCATCGACGTAATCCTCCGTCTGTCCGCGCGTCAGTCCGCGGCAACTTCCACCGAGCGTCCAAGTCCCGAGCTCACCAGTTGAAATTCCGGGTATCCAAGCGCGCCCATCTCGGGCAGGTCGAGGCCTTCCAGTTCGCTAGCCGCACCCACGCGCTGGCCCACCAATCCGTCGATCAGCCAATTCCCGAGGTAGGAAATCGTGAACACGATACCCACCAGCGTCGCGCATCCGATAAGTTGCGCGACGAATTGGCCCGGATCGCCGTAGAACAGCCCACGCACGGAGCCGTCCACGCCGTTCCAGCTGCCGCCGTAGTTGCTCGTACCGTCGGCGAACAGACCGACCGACAATACGCCCCACAGTCCGCAGGCGCCGTGCACCGAGATCGCGCCGACCGGATCGTCGACCTTCATCACACGCTCGACAAACTCGACGCTGAGGCAGACCAGCATACCGGCCGCGAAACCGATGATTACCGCGCCAACCGTGTTGACGAATCCGCTCGGCGCCGTGATGGCGACCAGCCCGGCCAGCAAGCCGTTACCGCCCATCGATGCGTCGGGCTTGCCGAAGCGGATCCACATATAGAGCACCGACGCGAATGACCCGGTGCATCCGGCAAGCATCGTGTTGACCGCAATCGAGCCGATCCGCAGGTTGCCCGCGCCCGAAGCGCCCAGCGTGCTGCCGGGGTTAAACCCGAACCAGCCGAAGGCCAGGATGAAGCAGCCGATCAGCACCATCGTGATGTCGTGGCCCGGCATCGGGTTGGGACGGCCATCGCGCTTGTACTTGCCGATACGCGGCCCGATGATCATCGAGACCGCCAGCGCGCTCACGCCGCCCACCGCATGCACGACTCCCGAACCCGCGAAGTCGCAATAGCCGTGGCCGAGGTGATAGTTGGCGCCCAGTTGCGACAGCCATCCGCCGCCCCACGCCCAATTGCCGTAAAGTGGGTAGGTAATGGCCGCGAGGAACATGCTCGATACCGCGAACGCCGCGAACTTCCAGCGCTCGGCCGCCGCGCCGGTGACGATCGTGGCCGCGGTATCCATGAAGACCATCTGGAACAGGAACATCACCATCACGCCGACGTCGTAGGTCGAGCCGCTGAGGAAAAACCCCTTCTCTCCGAAAAGTCCCCACGGCTTGCCGCCGATGAAGTTGATCGCGAATTCCGAGTTGAGCGGACTAAGTCCGCCCAGGTTGCTGTTAGGCGCGCAGCCCCCCTGCTGCAGGGCGAAACCCATAACCCAGTACGCGAACAAACCGAAGCCATACACCATGAAATTCATCATCATGGTGTGATTGGCGTTTTTCGCCCGGCACAGACCCGTTTCAACCGCCGCAAACCCCGCCTGCATGAACATTACGAGGTAGCCGGTGACCAGCGTCCAGACCAGGTTGATGGCAATGCGGTTTTGACCGACCATGTTCACCAGGTCGGCGAGCGTCAGCCCCTTTTTGGAATCGCTCACGACGATGTCATTCACGGTGCCGGTGAGCGTGCCGCCCGGGTCGCCCTTGGCCAGGTCGGCTGGAGTGGGGCCGGTGACGCCTTTCAGATCGGCGTCAGTGATGGGAACCGGCGGAGGGGTTTTCGCTGCCGCGGCCGGCGCCGGCGCGGTGGAGGCCTGCGCCACCTGCACCGGAGGCGGATCGGTCGCCCACACGACTGTCGGCATCAGGCCGGCACACAGCCACAGGGTCGCGAGCAGCAACGATACGGTGCGTCGAAGCTTGTTGACTCTAGCGATCATTCAAGTGTCTCCCCAATATCTCCCTAAGGTCTTGCTCAGGTATCGAGATTCAGCTTTTCCAGATGGCGTTCTTGAGATGAGCTCCGTTGAGGACCCCGATCACTCCGCCCAGAGCGACCAACAGCCCAAGCAGCGCCACAAAGGTCTGCAGTCCGACACCGGACACCTCGACACTGCTCACCGCGATCAACCATCCAAGGACGGCTAGTAATAGACCTAGAACTCTCATTGGCTTTCCCCTTGACCGTATTGATAATCGATTCAGCGCGATCCGACGGCGCGGTCCGGCTTGGGCGGCGTCGTGGGAGGCACTGACGACAGCGCCTCAGGCGTAACCATGTGCTCGAGCGGCTTGATGCGGTAGAATCCGACTAGCGACCCAATCAAGCAGACCAACCCAACCAGGCTAAAGAGGGGCCCAAGGTAAGCCAGGCCCGCCGGCAAAAAAGTGAATCCAACCAGAAACACGAGCAAGCACCAACCTTGTTTGCTATTCGCCCCCATAGGGTAAGTTCCTCCGGTTCAAGCTAAGTTCTGTCCTTCGTGCCCAAGCCCGTACGCTCCCGGTGCTGGTCTCCGGGCGACCTATGGGGCGTCAGAGCATTCGGATTATCGCCCTGAACCCTCCGGTTCTGGCCTCGGTACCGATTGCAAAAGCGCTCCGTCGAACGCAGCGCGAAAAGTGCCTAAAGCAATGCAAGGGCCATAGCCCGAAACAGCCGTCGCATACATCGAAAGATGTAGATGTTCTAAGACTTATGGAGGATTTATTTGGTTACCTGGCGGTATTTGGGTCTTTGCAGGCGACCTTTTAGTTGGTCAGGAGCATTTCGTCATGGAGCAGTGTTGCTTGCGCGGCGAGCAGATGCCGCCCACTTGGCAGGCGACCTAAGGGTGCTTTCGGGCGGGCCCTGGTGAGGCTGCGGAGGCGGATGGTCAGGCGGAATCGTTCAGTAATCGTGCTAGTTCAACGATCCTGAACCGTCACCAATCCGGTCTTGATCGCGTAGCGGGTCAGTTCGGTTCGATCGCGAATCCCGAGCTTGTGGAAAATATTGGTCAGATGAGTCTTGACCGTGCTCTCGCTGAGCGAGAGCCGCGTTGCCACTTCGGCATTACGCATCCCGACCGCCACATAGCGCACGATTTCCGATTCGCGCGGAGTCAGCCTCTTCGCCGTCGGGCCGTCGTGTCCGACCAAAGCCGCCTGCATCGCGGGCGGCATCCACACCAGTCCGTCGGCGGCGGCCCGGATAGCCGTGACGAGCGATTCGATCGCGAAACGCTTGTGCACGATCGCGCGCGCTCCCAGGCGCAGCGCGGTCAGGCCGACTTCGACCCGCTCGTCCGCGGTAAGGATGACTACGGCAGTCTTGCGCGAGAGTTCGGCGACCTGGTCCATCGACCAGTGCTCCATCTGCAAATCGAGCAGTAGAACATCGCAGGGATTGGCCGCGAGCGCCTCCTCCAGGCTGCCGGCCTGTTCCACTTCGGCCACGACTTCGAGGCCCTCGAGCGTCAGCAGCGAACGCAATCCCTGCCGGAAGAGTGCATGGTCGTCGGCGATTATCAAACGCAATGGGCTCAGTGGACACGCTCCGGTCAGAGCTTCGGGATCTCGACTTGCAGGCAGGCGGGGCCGCTCTCGCTGAAGCGCAGTCGTCCGCCCGTTTCGGCGACGTGGGAGGCAATCGTCCACGGTGGATCGGACGCGGGCGGAAAGCCCACTCCGTCGTCGGCGATCGTAATCAGCACCCGCCCGGCGATTTCGGAAGCGTCGATCCGCACCGAACTCGCCCGCGCATGCTTGCGCGCGTTGCGGAGCCCTTCCAGCATTATCTGGAGTATCCGTTCGCCCAGCCGGCTGCTGCCGTTGAACACGCCGTTTATCTGGATTTTCGGATCGGCCGTGATATCCGCAACCTCGCTGGTCGAGTTCGAGTCGACCCCGGCCAGCGAGCGCACGTATTCACGTACCTCGTCGAATTGGCGCTTTACTCCCAGTTGCAGCTCGTTCAATTCCCGCGTGGCGTCGTCCGGGCGTCCCCTGCGCAACAGCTCGCGGCAGGTCTCAAGCCGCAAGTTGACCCCGGCCAGCGACTGGACGTAGCTATCGTGCAGCAATCGCGCGATCGAATGCCGTTCGGCCTGCGCCTCGAGCTCACGCCCCCGGTCTTCATGATTCGCCCGCTGTTGCGCAAAGAAACCCACCAGGTAGCCTGCGATAGCCAGATACACTGCGCGCATCGCGTAGGCGCCGGTCAACCCGTGCGCGACGAAGATCGCGAGCAGGTACAGCGCGACCCCGCATAGCGTGATCCGGATGATCGCGCGCTGCGTCCCGCGCACCCCGACGGCGATGATCGCGAACACGAAAAAAATGTAAGAAGGGCTGGTCCGGCCTTGGGTCAGGTACGCGATACCCATCGCAAACAGCAGATCGAGCACGGTCGTGGCTGCCGGCAGCCAGCGCTTCGCAACCTGGTACTCGAGCAGGAAATAGGTTCCGACGCTGTAGGTCAGATGGCATAGGAGAGTCGCAAGCATCCAGGGCTCGAGGTGAAACAGGCCTCCGGCCGTGAAGGGATCCATGTACAGCGAGAGCATTGCCAACAACGACAGGACGATACGGATGCGTGCGATGTCGAGGTCGAAATCGCTGAAAGCTTGGACTTCCATGGTTCAATCCTGACACTACTCAAGCAAAATCCAAGCCATCGCCGGCGTTCCGGATCAGCGCAGTCTGTGGCTAAACTCCACAGCGTCAGAGCCGGGTCGCACGAGCCACGCGCGGAACACTATGATGATCCGCGGGGAGCCTCGATCACGCGCGGAACCTCATGATCACGAAGGACCGTCAGTTTCAGATCGCCTCCAGCTGCGAGCTGCTGCCGTACCTGACCGGACCGCCGCTCGGGTTGTCGCGCAAACAGGCGAAGGACCTTCTCCGCTTCCGCGCGGTAACCGTACAGGGCAAGGCAACGGTCCGTCACGATACGGAGTTGCAGCCAGGCGACGTCGTGACCATCGCGGCGCGCAAGCAACTCGGCGACGGGGTGCTGGAGCGCCATGGACTCGCGATCGTGCATCTGGACGATGCCGTCGTCGTGGTCGACAAGCCGCCCGGGCTCCTTGCGATGGGCTCGGAACGCGAGAAGGAGAGGACCGCGTATCGAATCCTCAACACGCATCTGAAGACGCTCAGGAAAACACCGGCGCAACAGGTCTTCATCGTCCACCGGCTCGACCGCGAGACCTCCGGCCTCATGATGTTCGCACGGGACGAATCGGCACAGGCCGCGCTTCAGCGGAACTGGAAGGGCGTCGTCAAAAAGTACCTGGCGGTCGTCGAAGGTGTGCCGGCGGAGATGCGGGGCACGCTCAAGGACCGGTTGCTCGAAGGCAAGTCATTGATGGTGCGGCGGGTCGAGGAGGGCGGCGAGCTGGCGATCACGCACTACCGCGTGCTTGGCGCAAAAGGGGACAGGTCGCTGCTCGAGCTCACGCTCGAAACCGGGCGGCGCAACCAGATCCGCGTGCAACTGGCGGCGCTGGGCCATCCGGTCGCCGGCGATCGCAAATACGGCGCGAAGACCGATCCGGCGCGGCGCCTCGCGCTGCATGCGTGCGAGCTGAGATTCCGTCACCCGGTCTCGGGCGCGCCGATGGAGTTCCACAGCGCCCTGCCATCGCGGCTCGCGGCGCTGGTCGAAGGGCGCGCGCCGCGCCGGTCCGGAGAGACTTGACGCTCGCGCCGCGCGGGTGGTAATTAGCAAATTACTTAGATTGCTAAGTGTTTTTTCGGATGCTTGGATTGCGCTCTAAAACCGAAGCAGTGCCCGCGGGCGAACCGGCTTATCGCCCGGAGGAAGTGTGACCCATGCCTCTAAACGGATTGGCAGGCAAAACCGTGATCGTGACAGGCGCCGCTCAGGGCATCGGCCGCGCGTACGCGCGCCGGTTCCGCGACGAGCGATGCAACGTCGTGCTGGCCGACGTCAACGCGGACAAGGGCCGCGGCGTGCTGGCCGAAGTCACAGACTCCGGCGCCAACGCGATCTTCTGCGCCACCGACGTCTCCAGCGAGCCGTCGTGCAAGCAGATGGTCGACGAGGCGCTGAAGGCCTTTGGCCACGTCGACGTGCTGATCAACAACGCGGCCATCTTCTCGACCATCACGATGAAGCCGTTTTGGGAAATGAGCGTCGCCGAATGGGACGGCCTGATGGCGGTCAACCTCAAGGGCGTGTGGCTCGCGGGCAAGGCGTGCAGTGCGCCGATGCGCGAGCAGAAGAGCGGGGCGATCGTGAACATCTCGTCGGCGGCCTACATGCTGGCGCGTCCGGGCTACGCCCACTACATGGCGTCCAAGGCCGGGGTGCTCGGCCTGACGCGCGCCATGGCGCGCGAGCTGGGCGAGTACAACGTGCGGGTCAACGCGATCACGCCCGGCCCGGTTTACACGGAAATCGCACGCGCAACCGTCACTCCGGAGCAGAAGGAGGCGATGCTCAAGATGCAGTGCCTTAAGCATCACGAGACGCCGGCGGACCTGGTTGGTGTGGCCGCGTTCCTTGCCTCGGACGACGCCGGCTTCATTACCGGCCAGACGATCAACTGCGACGGCGGCCTCGCGTTCATCTAGGGATGAAGCCTGCAGGAGCAAATCGGCCTCGACGTCGTCACCGACGGCGAGTTCCCGGGCCGGCGGTTTCGCTCCGCTGCGCTTCGTCCCACGGGGCAAGACCGTGGTGCTCGGGCTGGTCAGCACCAAGGTGGCGCAACTCGAAACGATCGACGATCTGAAGCGGCGAATCGACGAAGCCGGCCGCTACCTAACGCTCGAACAGCTGGCGCTCAGCCCGCAGTGCGGTTTCGCTTCCGAGTTCGCCGGCAATCTGGTCGGCGAGGACGATCAGAGGCGCAAGCTTGAACTGGTCGTGGAAACCGCGCGTCAGGTCTGGGGCTGAAGCCGCCGGCGCTCCGCCCGCATTCTCCACACTTCCCAGGACCGATCGATCTGCCCGGCGTTGCAGGCCACGGCGGCCTCCGCCTCCTCGCGGGTCAGGTAGATCACGGTGCCTAACCGCATTGCCTCGGACTGCAGCGCCGCGCCCTTTTCCGTGTAAA
>Ga0307372_10006330_pt1 | contig 17370 bp, 15 predicted proteins | sample OX1MG_FD_202533 | JGI IMG/M metagenome (GOLD analysis project Ga0307372, IMG submission 202533) | Soil microbial communities from Risofladan, Vaasa, Finland - OX-1 | ecosystem: Environmental > Terrestrial > Soil > Coastal area > Acid sulfate soil | place: Finland: Risofladan, Vaasa | collected... | reverse complement strand
CACGGCGGTGGACCGCCTGAATATCGTCGCCCACGACAAGTTCCAGGAGATCATCGACGAGGCCAACAAACCGGATTCCGCCATCCGTATGCAGGCTGTTGTGCTCGACGCGGCCGAGCTGAGCCAGAAGACGGCGACAGTCGTTTCCCAGTCACGACTGGCGACCCTGTTGGGCCTGCAACCCTCCCAGGTTACGGGCAGCACGTTGGTGGCCGGGAAAGATGTGCCGCCGGCATTTGCCAGCCCGGCGGAAGAACGTATCGCGCAAATCACCCATGAGGTCATCCGCACGCTTGAGAATCAGCCACAGACGGTGCCAACGGTGGAATATCTGAAGAAACCCGAGATTCAGGCCGCCATCGTCCAGGCGGTGGAAGCACAGCGCCAGATTCCACAACTGGAGCTGGAGGGTATGGCCGAGAAACCCGATATCGGAGCCGTGGTGGCCAAGACAGTCGAGCTGGTGATGCAGCAGACCATCGACATCCCGCGCATCCTGGTGGTGCCAAAGGGTGAGGTAAGGTCGGGTTTCAAGCCTTTCATCCTCAAGCTCGATCGCCTGGAGTATCCAGCGGTATCGGAGGAATTGTGGGCGCAGTATTTGCGCACGGGTGGGACAGAGACGGTTTTGCTTGGCCACGGCGGGTTGGAGGAGGTGCGACTTGAGGACCACATCGTCAGCGGCCTGATTGATTTCAACGACGTGTCCTACGATGACCATGCGGACCTGCTGTACGACCTTGCCGGGCAGACCGTTGCGCATTTCAAGAGCTATCTGAACGAGAATGAAGTCCGCAACGTACTGCGCTGCCACCAGCGCGACATCGCACGGTTCATCCATGCTCAGATGCAGGATCACTATTGGGAAGATACGGCCGGCTATGAGGTTAAAGTGAGCAAAGGTTTCACCGAGCTGAAAGAAAGCGCGTATACATACTCAGTCAATGAACCACCCGCAGATTACCATGTATCTCCCGAAGACAAGAGCAACATGGCCAAATACGTGTTTGGTGGATTCGCGCACTGCCTTTACCCTGTACAGAAATTCAGCTCTGATCCAGAGCGCAAACTGGCGGTGATTCTCGACCGTGAAACACTAAAGTGGTTTAAGCCTACCAAACAGCAGTTCCAGATTTACTATCAAGGCGCCGATCAGCCGGAATACCAACCTGACTTTGTCGCGGAAACCGATGATTACAAGTACATGCTGGAAGTGAAGGCCCGAAACCAGATGAATGACGCCGAAGTGCTTGCGAAGCGTGATGCGGCCGTCAAATGGTGCAGGCAGGCAACCGAATACATGGCTACCTATGGCGGTAAGCCGTGGAAATATCTGCTAATCCCGCACGACGTAATTGCAGAGAACATGACGCTGGTGGGTCTTGCACAGCGGTATGCGTGCTCATGAATAGAAAAAATGACGGGTTCCTCCAACTTTAATGGGGCGATGATGCGATCAGAAATCGTTTTAATCCGTGGCTTGCCCGATGGAACTTACTGAAATGACACGATGCATTTCCTCAGGCGTTCTACCCACACGCATATGTCACTGCTGACACTGGTTTATGGCAAAACAGCGAATACTGATTCCTAAGAACATTGCTGCAACGGTGTTGGTCACCTCTGCGCACACATGCTGTAAATGTGAGGAGCGCGGCGCTCCGATACAAATTCACCATATCGACGAAAACCCAGCGAACAACGATCCAGATAACCTCGCAGTCCTCTGTCTGCGATGCCACGACGAAACACAGAGTACTGGCGGTTTCGCAAGGCATCTATCACAAGAGGACATCCGGCTATACAGAGACCAGTGGGTTGTTAGGGTCGCAAACCGTCGAAAAGAAGCAGATGCTTTGTTCGTGGGACGTGCTCATGGAACGCATCAACGGTCAATAACGTTCGAAAAAGCAAGACCCGGAAGGTCAACTGCGCGACGGGAGTATCTTACGCTGGGACGTGATGAGGCGCTCCGATATATCGAAGCGCTTCCAGACATTCTCGTTGCTGCCTACGAACATGCTCGTTCGGGTTGGCATGGTACGACATTGGATATTGTGCGAGCCGCATATGACGTGAGCGAGGTTGTCCAGGAAATGTGGTTGCGCCTGTCGGCCGCATTTCCTGAGAACCATTTCAATAACATGTCTGCAACGGACTTCCTGGATCAGTGGCTCAAGGAGGATTATACCTGGCAGCATGCGCTAGCCGAGCCTTATGGTCCGGGTACGGGCGGTACAATTGCCAGCGTGCTGATCGCGCGAGGGGTTTTGCACGACCTCGAAAATATGATCGTTAAGACTGTATATGCAATTCGAGGCCTATCCGATTACCATCAATCTTGGCAAAAGTGGTTGGAGAGATGGAACGCCGCCAAGGAAATCGTAACGAATGCATGACCAGCAAAGGACGAAGCGGCGGATTAGGCCGACGCCATGGCGGTAGCCCTATAGCGATTGCGAGTGAGTTCGACAGTAAAAGGGGCTCCGTTTGCGTAGTGCCAAGCTGCCCGTGAACGTATGCACCTGATGAACACCACACACCTGCGCTGGATCCCCGTGAGTAACAACCACACCATCGTCAAATGACTTGACTTCAAGTTGGGTTGGAAGTGCTCACTTCCACGCTAGATTGAGCACGCCTTGATTCTGTACCTTCTGCAACTGCGTTGCGTTAATGAAAAGTTGAAGGTTATATTCACGTTCGACGGGAAGAAACATCACATCTAACCATAACCCATCACAGCTGACTAGGAGATTCCATCATGACCACTATATCCACTGCGCCAGGCCTAACTCTTGCTAATGAAGAATTGGCGCGAATCGTTAACACGAATCCACTGGATCTCACTGACGCTCAGCTTAAGATTCTGCTGTCGCTTGGGTCTGACATGATTGCTGTCAACGGGCAACTTATCCCTGTCGGACCACAGACGGCAAAGTGGATATCATGGAAAGTAGAACATGACAGCAGACTGATGAACAGGCAAATTCAGTTGATAAAATATTCGACGCTGGCAGCCGCTGTTGCCGCCATGTCTGCTTTGGCAACTGCTGTAATCACGTTAATTCATTGTCTGTGATAGGAAACGATTGCGTCGCGTCACTCGTGATGGCCGGTACGATCCCGGCGTCCCGGCCACTCGCTCTAGCGACGGCTCATTCCTTTTCTGCGGCACGCCCGGCGTTCGGAAACCGTCACTTCGCACGGTTTCCTCCATCATGGCTTTACGCCCCGGCGCGGCCTTCGCACCACGCGGACGCTGTGCTACGGCCGCTGGGGCTACCGCAGGCTCTTCGCCTCGCGCTTCGCGCTTCCATGGCTCATCGTTAGTGGAATCAGTTAAGTCCAAGAAAAGGAAGCGCAGCAATCGCCGTCCATCGCCTCGAATTGCTGACAAGTAGGCTATCCTAGGCCACTGGCAAAACTAGGTCCATGACCTCGCGGCGGCTAGAGGCTCAAAGCAGCCCCCGCTCCGCGAAGCTAACCGCCTCGATGCCGCCGATCACGAAGTGGTCCAGCGTGCGGATATCGATGAGGCTGAGCGCGTCTTTGAGCCGGTTCGTCAGCCGGCGGTCTGCGTCGGACGGCTCGGCGATCCCGCTTGGATGATTGTGGGCGTAGATCACAGCGGCGCAGTTGTAGTGCAGGCAGCGCTTCACGACTTCGCGCGGATGCACGGAGCAGCCATCCAGGGTGCCGCGGAACAGTTCCTCGAAGGCGATGACGCGGTGTCTGTTGTCGAGATAGAGCACGCAGAAGACTTCATGCGGGCACTCTGAAAGACGGGTCACGAGCCAGCGTTTGACGGTGGCGGGATCCGTGAGAGGATCGCCGCGATTAACCCGATCCCGCAGGATGGTCTCCGCCTGGGCCACCAGTTCTTCGGCCGTCACCGGCCGGGCGGTTTGATAACGGCCGCTGCCGTCGTTGACAAAGGCGCCGAGATTCAAAAATTCCTGTTTCATGACTGCTCCGGTAAGTGATTGACCGGTGAGCGAATCAGACGCGAGGGAGCGCACGTCACAGGCCGCGCAGCGCCCGTAGGGCCTGGCCTTGACGGGATCGAGCGAGGGAGCGGCTAGCGTGGCCGGGGTAAATCAATCACGGCGGAACAGTTGAAACAAAAACACTCGGCGCATCGAGGGCGGCGGATCGTTAAAATCCGCAGGATAAGGGGTCAGGCGAGAAGTCGGCTCATGGGGGATTACAGCTATGTTTCCGGGAAAAAATATCTGGGGAGCCGGTCATACCGGCACTTCTATCGTGGCGGTAAATCCCGGCTGAACGGGAATGCCCGTTTCCATTGACCGGCTCCAGTCGGCCACTTCGAGACAGTCGTGGCCTCAATCGAGCCGCCCAGAAGCTGCCCTTTGACGTTTAGGCGATAACGCCGCGTCCGACACACTGACGCGCCAACCCTGTGTAGTTACGCACCGCTGACCTCGACGGCCACACATAACTTCTCCAGCACAGTGGCTACACCGTTGGCCACCAACGATGACTTCTGATGCCAAACGCGCGTTTGGGTAGGGCCGGTCGTGATCAAGGCACGGCGGACATCGCCCGCTTGACACTGACCGCAACCTCGAACTACCATTATCATAATTGATAACGGTTGGATGCTCTTTGACAAAAAAGACCGCCATAGATGTCTTACTACACCCAATACGTTTGAGGATCGTGCGGGCGTTTTTAGGAGAGGCAGAACTTACCGCTCGTGACCTAGCAGAAAGGCTTGACGATGTCCCGCAAGCCACGCTTTACCGACATTTGAACCACCTGGCCAAAGCCGGCGCCTTGATCGTCACGTCAGAGACGCCCGTGCGTGGTGCGATGGAACGTACCTATCGACTCGATCCCAACACCGGCAAGGTGCCTATCGAAGACATCCCGAGTATCGACCCCGACACGCATCTGAAATATTTCTCGGTCTTTCTCGCGTCGCTGCTTGAGGACTTTGGCCGCTACATGCGAGCCGATGACGTCGACGTGGTGCGCGATGACGTCCACTATTTGCAGGTGACCTTCCTTGCGGCACCAGAGGAATTCGCTAGCTTCATGAAAGATATGCAAGCGCTGATCAAACGGTTTGCGGGACTTGGGCCCGCCAAGAGTCGCATGCAGCGAACGGTATCTATGGTCACTCTCCCGGAGCGGCCAACAATGGTAAGGCAGCGGCCACGACCCACACTTTCACGTATCCAGAGACGGTAGAACCATGACAACCAAAAAACTTCCATTGAAAGACTTTTTTCGCAATCCGGAAAAAGCGGCATACAAAATATCGCCAAATGGGCGGCATTATTCATTCCTGGCGCCGTTTGATGGCCGCCTTAATATATTCGTGCAAGAGCTCGGGGTAGCAGAAGCCAGACGCGTTACCCATGACACAGAGCGAGACATCGTCTCTTATCTGTGGGCCAGCGACATGCGAATCCTGTACCTGCAGGACAAGGGTGGAGATGAAAATCACAAGCTGTTCGCCGTGGATATTGATGGCGAAAATTTCAAGCCGCTTACCGATTTCGATGGCGTAAAAACGATGATCATCGACGATCTTGAGGACGAGGAAGACGCGGTCATTATTGGTCTGAACAAGCGAGATCCTCGCATCTTCGATCCATATCGCCTCAACGTCGAAACTGGCGAATTAAAGCTGCTGGCGGAAAATCCAGGCAACATCGTGAGCTGGATGACGGACCATCGGGGCAAGCTCAGACTTGCCGTCACCTTCGATGGGGTCAATACAAGCCTGTTGCACCGGCGCAGCGAAGAAGACGCATTCGAGACTGTCATAACAGTGGGATTCAAGGAGCGGATACAGCCACTGTTGTTTACGTTCGACAACGAGCACATTTACGCAGCATCGAATCTATCCCGGGATACGGCCGCACTGGTCGAATTCGACCTGTCCAGTGGAACAGAAGTGCGTGAAATCTACTCGCATCCGGAGTACGACGTCTCGGGCCTGTTCTACTCACGAAGGCGAGAGTGCTTGACGGGTGCGACCTTCACCTCGTGGAAGGCGGAAAACCACCTTTTCGATGACGAGACCGCAGAGATGTTTGGCAGGCTCTCGGATGCTTTGCCCGGCTACGAGTTTTCAATCGCGGACTGGGACAGAGACGAGCAAAAATTCATAGTGGGGACTTATAGCGATCGCTGCAGAGGGGCGTACTACCTGTATGACAAGACGACACACAGCGTAGAGAAGATTGCCGATTTGAGCCCATGGCTGGACAAGCAGGGCATGGCACCAGTGGAACCCATCAAGTTCACGTCACGCGATGGACTCGACATGCATGGCTACCTGACTGTGCCACTCGGTGCAGCCAGAAAGAACCTTCCGGTCGTGGTCTTCCCGCACGGCGGACCGTGGCATCGCGATACCTGGCGATTCGATCCTGACGTACAGTTCCTGGCCAATCGTGGTTATGCGGTTCTGCAGATCAATTTTCGTGGATCCACCGGTTACGGAAGAAAATTCTGGGAGGCATCGTTCAAACAATGGGGACTGGCTATGCAGAACGACATCACCGATGGCGCTCGCTGGCTTATCGAACAGGGAATCGCCGACAGGGGCCGCATCGCAATCTATGGCGGGAGCTACGGCGGCTATGCCACTCTGGCCGGGCTCGCTTTTACACCGGATTTGTATGCCTGCGGCGTTGATTACGTCGGCGTCTCCAACTTGTTTACATTTCTTGAGACCCTGCCACCTTACTGGGAGCCGTTACGCGAAATGTTTTACGATATGATCGGCCACCCCGACAAGGACAAGGAACAACTTACAGCTACGTCGCCGGCACTTAACGCCTCTCGCATCAAGGTTCCCTTGCTGATTGCCCAGGGTGCGAACGATCCGCGGGTGAAAAAAAGCGAATCCGATCAGATGGTGGAAGCCATGCGGACCATGGGAGTCGAGGTCGAATACATGGTCCGCAACAACGAGGGCCACGGCTTCTTGAACGAGGAAAACCGCTTTGCATTTTACGAGGCCATGGAACGCTTCCTGGCCGAGAATATTGGTCCCGCCAGCGGGCAAGCGGTTGTCGAGGGTAAATTCAATTCTGAGGTGCAACACACGGCCGGTTGAAACGAAGTAGGTGCACAAACCCCCGCGTGTTCATCAGCACGGGCTTGCACAGAGCAGACATTGCCCAACCACTCTCGCTGGCATCCGAACGCAGATTTTATAGGTGACCAGCCTTCCCGAAAGCGGACAGTCGCGACTGACAGCAACGGGTCGGAACTTGCCGGTCAGTAACCAAAGTTCTGCCACCCGTGTTCGACCCCGCGCCGCCACCAGAAATCGAGCGCTGCATGCATCATCTATTCGCCTTTATTCGCCTTGCACAATATCGGTCATGCTTTGCCAGTCCGTCGGCGGCGACGGGCGGATGACGGTTGTACATCTGTCTACCTGGGCATGCAGGGGCTAGATGGAAATCTCATGCACCACGCTTTTTTCGGGCTGCGCAATGGTGATTCTCGATCCGCAGTTCGGGTATTTCCGGCAAACCCAGAACAGGCCGGTCTTGTCCTTGATCCGGCGCATGTATCCGTGCGCGGGGTCCTTCTGGCAGACAGGCGCCAGCGCACCATCGTCCTGTAAATCGATTGTATCCTTACACCCGGGATAGCGAGAGCACCAGTAAAAGTCGCCGATCTTACTACCCGTGACCTTGCGCATCGGTGACTGGCACTCCGGACACCGGATCGCAGGGTCGGGCTCATCACGGCTGATATATATCAGCACAAGCCGTCCGTCTTTCTCCGAATACCAAGCCCCGCACTGCTCGCAGAGCCAGGTGTATCCGGATTTTTCTTTTGTAGAACGCCATCTCCGTCCTTCACCACAGTTGGGGCAGGCGTGTATGGTTTTGGGGGCAGCCATGCTGGAATCGTCAAGCTTTGGAAAGTTCATCGTTAACTCCTTGCCTCAGTGCCCGAGGCTGTGATCTATTTCATTGGGTGAAATTGAGCGCTTCTGGGCACGCTGGTTTTCATGTTCCGGTACGCCTTTGTAGTCCAGTGTTACATCTTTCTGCCTGGACCTTGCCCACTCGGGTGCCAAATCGGCGAGGACCGACCGTTCGGCATGTATATGCACTTCGTCCCGATGCCGCGAGGCCGCGACATAGGCCCATTCGCGCGCAGTCAACCCGTTCTCCGCCGCATAGACATGCGCTCTGTCCACGGTCGAACCCTGAGCCTTGTGCACCGTGACCGCGTATCCGAGCTCGAGATGGTCGTACTCACGGGTATCTACCCGGCGCTCCCCACCACGATCGAGCGCCAAGGTCAATCGTGCCTGTCCGTGTTCGCGTGCCTCGATAGTCTGCAAGGTGGCCAAGTCGCCATTCTTTACGTTGAGGTCGCGACTATTACGGGTGAAGAGCAGGCGATCGCCGGTGGAGATATTCCGTTCGCCAGCGTGGGTGAGCACCGGCACGTCCGCACCCTGGAGCAGGTCGTGTTCTCGCGCGGCCAGTCGCGCGTGCTCATTGATGTCCCGCACTTCGTCCCGCGTTGCCGCAAGCGCCAAGGATAATTTACCGGCCTCAATGTCTGCGACGACCGCACGACCCACCGCCTGCTTCGCATCAAACGCACGGTCGTAAGCGTGGACCCGGTCGCGATGCGCGAGGTTTTCGAGGGCTTTCTCCGCACGCCCCTCGGCCAAATCCCGGACTGCCTCGCGGTCCTCAGCCCGATGCTGCCGACGGATATCACCCAGCTCGACGTAACCGACACGTTCTTGAATAGCGCGGAACGCGGCACCCGCTTCGAGGGCCTGGAGCTGTCTGGTATCGCCCACGAGCACCACTTTCGCGCCGCCACGCTCGGCGTCCTCCAGCAGCCGGGACATTTGCCGACTGCCGACCATGCCGGCTTCATCCAAGATGAGTATGTCTTTTTCCGTGAGTTCGTCGGTGGGTTCGTGGAACCTGTCCTGCTCGTCCACGTAACCGCGAGCATCCATCTCTAACCGCTTGAGGGTGGTGGACGCGATCCCCGAACCGCTCTGCAATTCCTGGGCGGCTTTGCCGGACAGCGTCGCTCCCCGTACCCGATATCCTTCCGCTTCCCAGACCTCGCGCGCCGCCCCGAGTGTGAAACTCTTGCCGGTCCCGGCCCAGCCCTGGATACAGGCAAGGTCATTTTCATACGTGATGTGTTCGACGGCATCCTTCTGTTCGGTTGAGAGCTCGGACCGTGCGCGTAACGCCGCGTCAATATGCTCCCGACTAACACCGTGGTGCTTGGCATTACTCATGTCCTGCGCGCGCGCCACCATTTGCTGCTCGATGGAAAGCATTTCCTGGGTCGTATAGCGTTCGTGTCCACGGTCTTCGAGGGTGACGGTGTCCGCATCGTGTTTGACCACCTGGGTTGATGCTTCGATGCCCTCCCAGTCGTCGGAAAGTAGCCGTGCCGCGGCAGTGGCCGCGTAGAGCTGTGCCTCAGTCAGAGTGCTGCGTTGCTCGGTGCCCTGGCGCATGATCTCGGTCGCATCCAGCGCGACTGTCTGCTGCAACGACCGTGGCTTGCCACGGGCCGTCTCCGGCGACCATTCCGGCGCGATGGTTTTTGCCCGATTCTGCCAGCGGTCCATCAGTGCTTCGCGAGAGCAGTCTTGTTTGGATTTGCGCGTGGCGAGTGTTGCCACTTCCGAGGCCTTCGCACCCTGCGTGCCGCGTGCCTTCAGGGCCGCCTCAATCTGTTGCCGGCGGGTGGAAAACTCTGTTTCCAGTTCTTTCGGAATATCTTGCAGGCGGATTGTGTTCTTGCCGTCCCGCTCCACCTCAAAATCAAGCTTGCGCATTTCGCGAGCAAGCTCCGCCTGATAGACGGTCCCGGCCGCGACCCGCCACTCATATAGAGGGCGGCTGTCGAGGGTGCCCACGCTGCCATCCTGTCTGGGCGCGACATTGAACACGAATGCGTGCGTGTGCAATTGAGGGTCTTGCTCTCGGGACGTGGCGTGCCGATAACAGGCGATGACCAGACCCACTTTTTCACGGCGCTCCAGGTCGGAGAATTTCGAACCGGATCCGCGGCGTGTAACCGCGGCGTGATCCTCAATGAATCTCACACCGGCGGCTACCGCCTGGTCATGCGCGGCTTGAATGTCAGCACGGGTTTTATCGTCGCTCAGCGCCCAAGCAATGCTGATAGACTTGGGTGCGGACCAAGTTAAATCCCACCCGGCACGATGTCCTTCCCCAGCGCCCTGGACTCCACCAATGGGCGTGCCACCGGCAGCCAGGTCATAGAACTCATCCGCCACCACGCCCCCTTTCAAACCAAGCGTATCCGCTCCGCTGCCCGCGTAGTAGCCGGTAACACCATCCGCATAGTAATCTTCGAGTACATGGCCGCGGGCATCGGTTTGCAGGTGCTCGTAGTATTGAGCGGCGTTCAACGCATTGCCGCGGGCGCTCACGCTCAGCATCAGTGCAGCCATCCCTTCAGCACCAGTAGCGTTCCAAGCACCACGCTGGCCGCGAACAAGGATAACGCCACGAATACTGTTCGCGCGCTCCACTCGTCGCGGCGTGTCCTAGCCGCCTCTGACGCCTGGCGTTCAAGCGCCTCGATGCGTTCAATCACTCGCATATCGTGCAGGCGCTGGACTTCTTCGCTGAAGCCTGCCATGCGGCAATCAGTTACGTCCTGGATAAATTCGAGAAGTTTCTGGCCGTCTTTGGTCCCGCAGTAATCCAGATGCTTTTGGACCAGGTCGGTAAGTTTCATGGTTGCGATCTCCTGTTAATTTGATCAGATAGTTTGACGTACGCTTGATTGAGTAATGATCCCAGCGCTTTGATGAGACGTTGGGTTTCCGCTTCGCCGCCGGCGAGTTTTTCAATGACGGTAGCGGCGATGGTTTGGGTAAGTCTGTCGGTGGCTCCGCCCGCGTGGATCAGTGAGCGCAGCCGCATCGCGTCGTTGTCACCCGGCAGTTTTCTGAGTGCGGCAATCTCTTCCGCATCGAGCCTTACCGTGACCATTTTTTGGCGCTCCATGATTATGGTCTCCCAATGGATTTGGAATCCGCCGCGTCGTCTGTCAGCGGTGGCATCGCTGCATCCGCAGCGGGTACGGTAGGAACGGGTATTTCTGCGGGTTTATCCAATGCTGAATACCCGCTGGCCACAGCACGAAATTCACGCTCTAGGATGTCGGCACTCAGGGCACCCGCAATGACTAGTCCCAGCAGACCAGAGGTACGCAGCGCGTGTGTATAAGTTTGCCGCGCCGCTCTCTTTTTTATCTCAGCCTCCCTGCGTTTTTCCGCCGCCACTTTTTTACGGAGTTCGGTCAGTTTTATCGTCAGTTTCTGTGATTTCGTCGTGCTCATGGTCTGATTTCCTCGTGTCGGCTATAAATCAAGGGTTTAGCGTTAAAAACACGCCACGTGAAATCAACTGATTTCACATCCAGTCCAAGTGCCACGCGGGCTGGAACCTCTACGCGAAATCGCGTAGGGGAGTGGTGTGTGGGAGATTTCAATGTGTTCATGTTGGTGATAAATCCAGGTTAGGCGTAGGGGCCGTTATTTTTTCACGCCGATTGGGTTGAGTGCAGTGAGATCAAGCGCCTCGCCAGTCGGGGTGACAGGCTTTGCGGTAGTTGCTGATGGGTACGGGGCCGGGTCTTGTATCACTGACACGGCCGCCTTTGACATACTCTTCCGCGCCTCCGCCATCTCCTTGTCGTAGAGTTCACCGGCGGTCAATTCAGAGTCCGGTTGACGTGGCTCGAAAGGTGCCCACACCTGTGGCCGCTTATGAGGGATACGGAGCCGTACTTTGGCATGTGTATAGGGGCTGATGGTGAGGTAGCCCGTGCGCTTCGGGAGATGAAGCAGCTCGCTTCCAAGCACATTGCGTTTAAGACGTACGTGCTCTGTGTAGGTCGAACCGTTGCTACTCGTGCCTCGCAACATCTCGTGCATCTCTTGTTCGCCCAAGTATCGGGAGAAGTACTCCGCAGTTTCGGGGTTGCCTTGGCATAGGATTAGTTTGGTGTGGAAACAAGACAGGATGGTCTGGGCCTGGTGTTCGCCGTAGATTCGGTAAATCTGGTTCAGCACCTGCACGCCGCTGACAACACTAAGTCCAGGCTTGCGTCCGTTCGTGAGCGCCGCATCGAAATCGGCAAGCGCTGGCAATTGACCCAGTTCATCAGTGACAACCCAGAATCGCCACATAAGAGTTTCCGGCAAGGCCAGTACTTCGCTGATGGCTAAGCCCACCCACAACGGAACTAGCGGAATGAGCGCGCGCCGCGCCTGTTCCGGCACGATGATCCAGATCCAAGGGCCGGGGTGAGCACGCATCTGTCGCACGAATCCCCGTATGGAAAAGGTCTTGTCATCAGCTCCAGCAAGGGCTGGGAGGTAACGGAGCGCGCGCAACGCATTGATCAACGTCGTCATGTTGTCCCCACCGCTGCGGGTGTCCGCAGAGACGTACCGCTCCGCGATAGTCCGCCTGACCAGCGCTTCTAAGCGGTCGCGTTCGGCGAGTGCGCGCCAGATGTCCAAGTTGGTTCTCGCACGTCGGAAAACTGGCTCCAGGATGACCTGCCCAGCGGTCTGAAAGTGGTCATGTACAGGGTCGGCCCCAGTGATGGGGAGGAACAAGTTTAATAAATGTTCGCGCTCAAAGTCGTTGTGAGATTCGTTGAGCGCAGACCAGCGAATGCCGCGCCGATGAAAATGATTTAGGATTATGTCGCCTGGGCGTGCGAATCGTGCACTGAGCTCGCCGTTATAATCGATAGCGATTCCGCTATCACCGCGTACACGGGCTTGGGATACAATCGAATTAATGAACATGGTTTTGCCGGTGCCTTGGACACCTGCTGCCAGGATTCCGCATGATTCGCTTTCAGTCGGTAGCGGCACCTGCGCAACTTTGATGGATTGATGACCGGAGAGGCATCCCCGGCGCGTCTGACGGGTGAGTACGCGACGATCCTTGGTCGCTTTCAACCAGGTGATAAAAATGAGCCAGGCGATGATGGCAAATAGGGAGATGCCAGCGCTTTCGGCAGACCACACGAAGGCCTGGCGTTTTGCGTTCGTTTGATCGATAAGCCACGCGTAGATTGAATCTGCATGCTGATAATTCCACTCCGTGGTCGCGATGTGCGTCACAAACATTTTCTTCCAGCGCGCCACCCGGTAACCGGGAGCCGAGTTTGTGACTGCCGCAAGCCTGCGTTGTAGATAGTGGCCAAACCTTCCGTTGACGCCGGCCAGGTACATCACATTCTCAATCGGCTGGGTGGCCCAAGCTGCGAATGGACGGGGATAATCATGAGACCGAAGATAATTTCCGCCGCCGAATACATATCCACAAGCCCAAACGATCACGGTGAGGATGACAATCATGATGAAGCGGTGAACGATGTAGTAAAACTTATTCACTGAATTGTTACCTCTTGCTCGCCGATGTGACCGTAAAATTGGCAGTGAGTGGCGGCAAATAATTGTGCTAACGATCACGATGAACGCGGGCGGCTGGGACCAGGCGCTCCGGTCTGTCCGGCCAGCCACTCGGAGTACACCTGCCTTGGCCACCGGTGGCCGCTACAGCCGACGGTGACCGTGGCACGAGGAAAGGTGCCGGCACGTAACATCTCGTTGAACGTTGAGCGCGAGCAGTTCATTAACCGCAGGAGATCCGAACATTTCAACAGCCTTTGTTCTTTCTCATCTTTCTCGTCTTTCACGGTATTTTTCATTTTGATCACCCACATCTAATTAATTTAGTGAAAATATGGTCACCCATGTGCATGGAAAAAAACCACACTTCTGAGAAAAGTGAAATAGTATGTAGGGAGGCTGAATCGGAAAACCATCTCGGCGTTTGCATTTCATGAGCAAATACAAGCCAGGGAAGCGTGAGGCGGGCAGTTCCTGTGCGATCACAATCGGTGAGCGTAATGGAACGGTGAGGTTAAAGTTGACTACGATTCATAGAGAGCCACTCGCCGCCCACCTGGGTGCATAGAGACACCCGAGGCTCTTTGAGGATTCAGTTGGGTGGGCAAAGCAGAATGAGCTGTTGCCGGGGATGGGCGGCCAGGTAGTACTCAAAAGCAGACCGGATGCCGCAGTAGAACCTCCGCTCTGGTAGACATTAACGGGCATTGAGTCACGAATACTCGACGCATTGCCAGATTGGAAATGTATTTCTGCGTCCGCACCGTCCGCAGCCGCGCCGCAATTGGACTGTAAACGGGCAGTGGTTCTGGACGCAGGGCTGGCTTATGTGTCCGCAGTACAAGCTTAGATCCACGCCAAGCCTATGGATCCAAAGACGCAGATGCAGACGCAGCGGACGGTGCGGACGCTGCTTCAGCTATTCAATCTGGTGACCTTGTGATGGTAATAATCCTAGCCCTAGCGTGGCCTTCCCTTGTGAATTTAATTTCAATGCCGGCCTTCCTCAGAGGTGGGGCAATCCTCCGCAGCCGCGCCGCTAATTCCTTTGGGAGGGCTGGCCAGTCGCGGTTATATAGTTGTTGGTCAGTGACCATCTTATTTAGGGTTGCGAGCAAGTCAGAGGCGGTGCCTTTCCATTCCCGCTGCTCCGCTATCAAAATGCGGATGGCGGATGCAATGATGTCACCATCGAGCGCCACATCCACCGCTTCGTTGCGGTTACTGGCGTAGGCGGCCTCAAAGGTACCGATAGGCCAATAGGCCGATTCGCAGGCTGCAATCCACAGCGAAAAATCTGCCATGCGCGGTAGCTTGTTGAGCTGCGTTGATGGCAACATTTTTAGTCCGTTAGCGATCCCTTCACACAACGCGCCCAGGATCAGTGACCTAACTTTGTTAAACTCTGTCCACAGTTCATTCTCTGACTTTCGTTTTTCCTCGGCGATCGTCTGAGGGCTCTGAATGATGGCGCGGTCGAGTAAATCAGCTCGCGTGCCCACGTCGTCAATACCGTTAAGCATGATCGGGCGGGTGGAATTAAATAATATTTCGTCAGCGTCACTGTAGAGCTGGCGCACGGCAAATCCGCCTCCCGTGGCCAAGCGGCACAGCGTGTCAGATATCCAGCCAGGTAGCCCTGAAACGTTGTCAAAGACCAGCGTATATCCATTGTTGGCAGCAATAAACAGATCACGGTCATCGCGTGGCAATGCGCGGAGTGCTGCAATATTGGGGTCGACTAATGCGCGTAGGATGGCGGCCTTAAATGATTTCCCAGTTCCCTGCTCTCCAGAAAAGATGAGTATAGGAAAGGGTCCCTTGCCACGTAGCGCCGCGAGCAGCCAGGCAATAATCAGAATGAAGTCCGCTTCGGAGCGCACATTGAGGAACGGGCGCAGCATATCGATTGACCCGCCACACTCAGGTTCTGGCAATGGCTGCATTCCAGCTGTGCGGCGGAAACGCGCCGGTGGTGTGGCAACAATCCGCCAGCCATCGGCGCTGATTTCAATTGCGCGCCAGTCATCGTCGCACAAGTCGATGTAGACGTAATCATCGCGTGCTGCGACGCGCAGATGAACGTCTGCCTGAGGTGCACCAAAATGCGCACGTGCCTCAATTACGCCAAGGGCCGAATTAAACGCTCCCGAATGAGGTGCGCTATTCGTTTTGTCAAAGAATTGTTTTAAAAGCCAGTGGTGGAACGCTTTACTCCGAATTGGCCAGGTCTCGCGGTGGCCAGCTACCTCAATGACAGCATATCCGGCCCTTTTTGGCGTGTGGAACAGTTCCGCACCGGCCGCCAATTTGATCAAGAATTCTGCTTGCGTTGGTCCGGGGTCGGAATCTGAAGTGTCCGTGGCACGTCTGGCGTACGTATTGGGCTGGTTAGTAGTCGTGGTCATGGGTAAATGTGTACCTCTGTCTATGGGCGGCTGTTTACGCACAAGAACATCATCCATCGTGGGGGTGGAAAAAAACCGCACTTCGGGGAAAAATGAAACAGTGTTTCTGCGTTTTTAATCCTGTTTCAGGCCGACCAATATGGAATACGGTTGAATACGCGCGTGCATGTACTAAAATAGAAGCATGCGACTTACAAAACGCGAAATCATACGACGCTCCACTGCTACTGCTGTGCACAAATTCGGCCCTATTTTGCCATCAGAGCTAGAACCCACTCCCGAGCAGAAGCGGGTGGATGAATTGTTAAAAGATCGGAAATGGAGTAAGAACTTCGAGCGTGATTATAGGCGTGTGATGCTTAAACTCGCCAACGAAACGGATGACCCGGACTTCGCTACTTACTGTTGGTCTCAGTCTCTACCACAACTCCGGATCATTGAGGTTAAAGATCTTTCGTTTATCAACTGCCCTGACTGTTACCGAGTTGGCTTGAATCCAAGGCGCGGCAAATTCCGTTGCCGCGAGCATCGCACTGACAAATATGTACCGGTCGGGGTAAGGAAGCGTACTAAGGAACTTCTTTTCACTTGGCGCACGCGCACGGGGCTGGTGCCCAATCTCTTCTGTTATCCTCATGGTCCACTAACCCTCTCCGAATTCGAACCACAGGGTCGCGACTGGTGGACTAGGCTAGGGGGCAAGCCGCCTCCGAAAGGGGTCAACCTCGGGCCCGCTGGGTGGCGGACGAATACATCCATCCCTGAGGATGTGACATTGCCATGGGATATGTGTCCCCAGGTATATTCTTTTCTGGAGACGAGAGACTTGATTCCAACCAAGACACCAGTGAAGAAATGGCTTCCTGCGCTGGTAGATGGTGGGCTGGAAAAGTCAGGTGCGCACGAAAGAAAATTTGTCGAAGCGCTTGCAAGCAAGCTGGGCTATTACATCGCGTTGGTCTTCATTGCCGAAGCCTGGATGGAATATCAGGCACGTAAAAAATTTGTGCATGAGGCTGTTGAGCATGCTCGCGATCATAGAAAAACTGGGGGTCAGCTGGCTCGAAAAGCAGACTTGCATCCTGTGACAGCCTGGCGGCGGAAGCGTAAGGGCCGCTGACCGTACGACCGCTTTATTTCTCTTTGTAGCCTGTATTATTCTTGAATATGCAACCAGTCGACTCCTTCAGAATGCTGGGGAGGGTGCGTTGAGTATCCATCACGCGTTTTCCGAATCCCCGTTACAGACACAGAAGAATACCTGCCATTGCTACGCCATAGTCCCCGCACACATTCCCGTAAATTCGCGGACAGATATGGACATTGAGTTTCTCGCAAGTTGTTGATTCGTCACGTACAGTCGTGGATAATCAAACACTTATAAAAACACCGTGACCGTCTTTTAACCAGTTGGTCGGGCGTTCGAATCGCCCACGGCCCACCAAATCCGTACGCAGCATATTGGCCTCGTCTTTTGCCTCCCAATGCATTTAATGA
>Ga0307372_10006326_pt1 | contig 17375 bp, 16 predicted proteins | sample OX1MG_FD_202533 | JGI IMG/M metagenome (GOLD analysis project Ga0307372, IMG submission 202533) | Soil microbial communities from Risofladan, Vaasa, Finland - OX-1 | ecosystem: Environmental > Terrestrial > Soil > Coastal area > Acid sulfate soil | place: Finland: Risofladan, Vaasa | collected... | reverse complement strand
GGGAGGTGTACCCAGCCAAGACACGCCGGGCGGCGAGTCAGCGGCGGCGCGACTGCACCGTGCTGGCATCGGCCGGTCACAGATCGACAGCGCGCTCAGCCCTGAGGCGTATCTGGGCGCCTGCGCCGAGTTCGTCCGCCGCGCGCTCACCGCCCATGCCGGCTGCGACGCCGAGCTGAACGGCTAACCTGAGGCTTGCCCATGAGGACTCGCGGGGTTACGACTACAAGTACGAGCGCTACCTGGAGCATTATCTCGGGGGCCGCAGGTGGGACGAAGAGTGGGAGAAGTCTGATTCCCGCGCGAGCGACGGCAGCTACTACGACTCGCGCGGCGCTGCCCGGAGGTTCGTCCTCTGGCACGACCGCATCGCCTGCGCGCTCCCCGTCAAGCTGGGCCGAGCACCCGCCGGCATGAGTAGGCTTCCCGGGTCCGTTCAACACCAGTCTGACGACCCGGTCGGAACTCATCGGCGCGACCACCACCCGCACCGGCCTGACCGTCACCGCGAGCCACGACACCGGCAGCTACCCCACCGGCGAGAGGATCAGCGACAAGGAGACGCGGCAGCTGGAGAAAACCCGCATCACCAGGCACGACTGGCACCCCGAATGGAACTACACCATCCACGGAGCAGACAAGCCAGAAGATTAGATTATTTAATCTTGCCCGCTTAGCTCAGCGCTCCGAAGCCCGGCCTCAGATAAGGCGCTCCCGCTCTCGCCGGCTGACACGATGCTTGGCCGCCGATCTGGCGGCGGGCGGGCATCTCACCAGGACCGCACGGCGCTGCGGCGAAGCCTCGCCGCCAGCCGCGGCGGGCAGCCGATGCGCAACTGCGTGATCGGAATCGGCCTGGCCACCGCACCGGCAGGTCCTCACCAGGACCTGCCGGAAGACCCACTTCTGGACCACCTGCTACGACAAGGGCACCATCTGATTCGGGGACGCCCCTAAGTGGGGCGGGCCGAACCGCAGCTTCAGCTGCAAGGGCGAGGCCTACGTCTCGGTCGACGGCCGCTGGAAGTACCGCACGCCGCACAACCGCAAGGTGTACCTGCTCGGGGAGGTGCGGTGCCCCTTTGCCTCCGAATTCAACTGGAGCGGACAGATCGGCCCGGTCAACGGTGGCGGGAACGGCTACATCGCCCTCTACGCGCATTACACCGGCAAGATCACGCTGTTCGGGGCCTGGCACACCCAGTAGCCACGGGCGACCACCGCAGGCCTGACCCCTAGTCTGGCCGCATGCTGAACGACGAAGAGCGCGCCGAGCAAGGCATGCGAGTCCGCCGCGAAGTTCTCGGCGACGACCACGTGGACCGGGCCGTGACCAGCACCACTGGCTTCACGGCCCCGTTCCAGGATCTGATCACCAGGTATGCGTGGGGCGAGGTCTGGTCCAGGCCAGGCTTGTCCCGCGCCGAGCGCAGCATGATCACGCTGACCGCCCTGGTCGTGCTACGGCAGGACGAGGAACTCGCCATGCACCTCCGGGCCGCGCTGCGCAACGGCCTGACGCCAGACCAGATCCAGGAGGTGCTGCTGCACGTCGCTATCTATGCCGGCGTGCCTGCCGCGAACCACGCGTTCGCCATCGCCGCCCGAGTCGTGGAGAATGCTTCGTAGTCCGCACAGTTGTTCACTTAGCGACCGATCGATATCGTTTCGGTAGACGCGGCGAGGAAGGCTGGTGCGGGGTGGCTCAGATCATGTCGCTGGCCGAGGCGGTAGCCGCGGCGGTACACGACGGCGACACGGTCGCCATGGAGGGCTTCACGCACCTGATCCCGCATGCCGCTGGTCATGAGGTGATCAGGCAGCGACGCCGCGACCTCACGCTGGTCAGAATGACTCCCGATGTCATCTACGACCAGCTCATCGGCGCGGGCTGCGCAAGCAAGCTGGTGTTCTCCTGGGCGGGCAATCCCGGGGTCGGCTCGCTGCACCGGTTCAGGGACGCGGTCGAGAACTCCTGGCCGGTGCCGCTGGAGATCGAGGAGCACAGCCACGCCGGGATGGCCAACAGGTACCTGGCCGGCGCGTCCGGCCTGCCGTTCGCGATCCTGCGCGGTTACCGTGGCACTGGCCTGCCCGCGCGGACGAGCGGGGTCGCCGAGATCGTCTGCCCGTTCACCGGTGAGACGCTCACCGCCGTATCGGCGCTGCGGCCCGACGTGACCGTGATCCATGCGCAACGTGCGGACCAGCAGGGTAACGTCCAGTTCTGGGGAATCACCGGGGTGCAGAAGGAAGCCGTGCTCGCCGCGTCGCGCGCTGTGGTCACGGTCGAGGAGATCGTGGACGTTCTCGATCCCCGGCCCGGTGCGGTCGTGCTGCCCTGGTGGACAGTCAGCTACGTCGCGCTCGCGCCGGGTGGCGCGCACCCGTCCTACGCGCTGGACTACTCAGCCAGAGACAACGACTTCTACCTGGCGTGGGACGCGGTGAGCAGGGACCGGGCTAGCTTTGCCGCCTGGCTGGACGAGCAGGTGTACCGTCGCGGCGACGGTGCGGGCGACGGCACGCCACTGGTTCCCGCTACGTCCGCCGCGACCGGAGAAGCACGATGAGCTATACCTCGGACGAGATGATGACCGTGACGGCGGCCCGTGCGCTTCGCAACGGGATGACGTGCTTCGTGGGGATCGGGCTGCCCAGCGAGGCCGCGAACCTGGCCCGCACGACGCACGCGCCCGATCTCGTGCTGATCTACGAGTCAGGCACGATCGGCGCCAAGCCAGACGTGCTGCCGCTGTCCATCGGGGACGGCATCCTCGCGCAGACGGCCGACTCGGTGGTCAGCGTGCCCGAAATCTTCAACTACTGGCTGCAGCCGGGCCGGATCGACGTCGGTTTCCTCGGCGCCGCTCAGCTCGACAAGTTCGGCAACATCAATACGACCGTGATCGGCACCGATTACGCCAGTCCGGTGGTCCGGCTGCCGGGCGCGGGCGGCGCGCCGGAGATCGCCGCGGCCTGCAAAGAGGTGATCGTAGTCATCCGCCAGTCGCGCCGCACGTTCGTCGAGCGGGTCGACTTCGTCACCTCGGTAGGGTTCGGCGACGGGCCGGGCAGCAGGCAGCGGCTCGGCCTCACCGGGGCCGGCCCGCGGCGGGTCATCACCGACCTCGGCGTCCTGGCGCCGGACCCGGTGACCTCGGAGCTAGTGCTGACCGGCATCTACCAGGGAGTTCGGGTCGCGGACGTCGAGGCGAAGACGGGCTGGGAACTGCGGGTATCGGCGGACCTCGCGGAGATCCCGCCGCCGTCGGACGCCGAACTGCGGGCGCTGCGCCGGCTGCTCGCCACCATGCCAGCCAGCAAGACCGCCCAGGCAGGCAAGACCGCGCAGGCCAGCAAGACCATCGCGGTCAGTACGATCGCCTCAGCGGCCCAGTCCGCCAGCAGCACAGAAGGAGCAGCCCGATGACGGCCGATTCGCGTTCCACCGCCGCCGGCGAGCTGATCTTGCCGCAGTACCAGCGGCCGGCGGGAGTCCACCCGCCGCTCAACTCGCCCGCATACCGATCGTCCACGTTGCGTGCGCCGCTCCAGCCGCTGGTGCCGCTGCCGCAATTGCTGACCGAAGTGACCGGGCCGTTGCTCGGCGCGGAGCGGGTCACCGCGGCGGACGCCGACCTGACGACGCGGCATTCCGGCGAACCGCTCGGCGAGCGGATCATCGTGACCGGCCGGGTGCTGGACTCCGACGGCAGGCCGGTTCCTGACACGCTGATCGAGATCTGGCAGGCGAACGCGGCCGGCCGCTACCGGCACCAGGTCGACGACCACCGGGCACCGCTCGACCCGAACTTCGACGGCGCGGGCCGGTGCATGACCGACTCGCAGGGCAGGTACCGGTTCGTGACGCTCAAGCCCGGCGCCTATCCATGGAAGAACCACCTCAACGCCTGGCGCCCGGCGCACATCCACTTCTCGCTGTTCGGCCGGGCGTTCACGCAACGCCTGGTCACCCAGATGTACTTCCCCGGCGACCCGCTCTTCCCGCACGATCCGATCTTCAACTCGGTACCTGACCCCAAAGCCAGGGAGCGGATGATCGCTAGCTTCGATCTCAGCACGACCGAACCGGAGTGGGCACTCGGATTCCAGTGGGACATCGTGTTGCGCGGCCGCGGCGCGACCGTCTTCGAATCGCAGGAGGACCAGTGAGTATCTCCGCCGGACCGGCGAACCTGCCGCTCACTCCGTCGCAGACGATCGGCCCGTTCTTCGCCATCGGCCTGCCCTGGCCGGACGGCTCGTTCGCGGTGCCGGAAGGGGCAGCCGGGGCGATCACCGTCACCGGCCGGGTACTCGACGTGGAAGGCGAACCGGTAGCCGACGCGCTGGTCGAGACCTGGCAGGCCGGGCCCGATTCCAGGTTCGCTCATCCGGACGACCCGCGCGGCGGCGCGCAGCCGGCCACGCCGGGGTTCCGCGGGTTCGGCAGGTGCCCGACCGACGAGCACGGCCGGTACCGGCTCGTCACGCTGCGGCCCGGCCCGCTGCCCTGCCCGGACGGCCGCACCGAAGCCCCGCACCTGGACGTCTCTGTCTTCGCGAGGGGCTTGCTTGACCGCGTGGTGACCAGGATCTACTTCCCCGACGAGACCGAGGCGAACGCGGCGGACCCGGTGCTGAGCGCGCTGCCCGACGTCCAGCGCGCGGCGACGCTTGTCGCGTCCGCCACGCCCGGCGCCCCGGCCGGGGAGTTCACCTTCGATATCCGGCTGCGGGGCGACCAGGAGACCGTGTTCTTCGATGTCTGAAGCTGCGTTCGGCGATGCCTGACACCGGCCGGCCCACGCCAGGTCACGCATTGTCCGTGCCGATGCCGCTGACCGCATCGCTGGACGGGCCACCGGGGGCGCCGGTCCTGGTGCTCGGGAACTCACTCGGCACCTCCTGCGCGGTCTGGAAGCGGCAACTGCCCGCGCTGCGCGCTCACTTCCGGCTCCTCAGGTTCGAACTGCCAGGGCACGGCGGCTCGGCGGCCCCGGCTGGGCCCTATACCCTCGGCGATCTCGGAGCCGGCGTGCTCGCGCTGCTCGACCAGCACGACATCAGGCAGGCCGGCTACTGCGGGATCTCGCTCGGCGGCATGATCGGGATGTGGCTGGCAGCGAACCATCCCGACCGGATCGGCTCGCTCGGCCTGGTCTGTACTTCGGCATACCTGCCGCCCGCTTCGGGCTGGCTGGCGCGAGCCGACCAGGTCCAGGTGAGTGGCCTTGCCTCGATCAGCACGGCGTCGATCGGCCGGTGGTTCACCCCGGCGTTCGTCAACCGCGAGCCTGCCGTGGCCGCGGCGTTCGCCGCCGAACTGGAGCGCACCGACCCCGTCGGCTACTCGGGCTGCTGCGCCGCGATCGCCGGGATGGACCTGCGCAGCAGTCTCCGGTCCGTCACCGCACCGACCATCGTCATCTCCGGAGCTGAGGATCCCGCCACGCCGCCGGCCCACGGCGCGGCGATCGCGTCCGCGATCAGGGGCGCACGGCTCGCCGTGATCCGCGGCGCCGCGCACCTGGCCAATGTCTCCTCGCCCGGCGAGGTCACCGCCGTGCTGCTCGGTCAGCCGCGGACGGTATCCGGCCGGCCACGCTAATCCGGACCCCTGGTCACCGCGTTACCATGCAATGAGATGAGAACTTCTGGCCGCACTGCGAACGCTTCAGAGCAAGGCGATCACCATCCGGCTGACGGGGAGTCCATGGCCAACGGCGAAGGCACGAGTACCGGAGCCGGCACCGCCGGTGCAGCGCTCGCGCCGGACGGAGAACCTGGCTCTGCCGCCGGCCTGACGCCGGACCAGCGAACTGGCCCGGCCGCCGACAGCGGCCAGGCCAGGGACAGCGATTTCGTGCAGTCGCTAGACCGCGGCCTTGCGGTGATCAGGGCGTTCGGGCCGGACCGCGAACGGCTGAGCCTCAGCGAGGTCGCCCGCGCCACCGGACTGACCAGGGCCGCCGCTCGCCGGTTCCTGCTGACACTGGTCAAGCTCGGCTACGTTCGAAGCGACGGCAGGGAGTTCTCGTTGCGGCCCCGGGTACTCGAACTCGGCTACGCCTACCTGTCCGGGCTTGCCCTGCCCGAGGTCGCGGCGCCGCACCTTGAGGCACTTTCCGCGAAACTGCACGAGTCCACGTCGATCTCGGTCCTCGACGGTCATCAGATCGTCTATGTGGCGCGAGTGCCGACCAAGCGGATCATGACGGTCGCCATCTCGGTCGGCACCAGGTTCCCTGCCATCGCCACGTCGATGGGCCGGGTGCTGCTCGCAGCGATGAGCAACGAGGAGCTTGACCGTTACCTCGCCGATGCCAGCTTCGAGACGTTCACCGAGCACACGGTGACCGACCCTGAGCAGCTCCGGCAGGTGCTCCACGATGTCGCCAGGCAGGGCTACGCGATCGTCGACCAGGAGCTCGAAGAAGGGCTGCGCGCGATCGCCGCGCCGATCCGGGGATCGTCCGGCGCCGTCACCGCTGCGATCAACGTCTCGGCGCACGCGAGCCGGGTCAGTGCCGCCGCGATGCGCACCGAACTGCTCCCGGCACTGCTCGCGACTGCGCGTGACATCGAGGCGGATCTCAAGTCCCAGTCGCGCTGACGAGTACGCGGCGCCCCGGCGCCAGGAACGGCAGCGGCGGCGCCTTATACGCGTTTCCTGATCTATCTGCCGTTACCCGAAGCCCGTTGACAGTGGGTAAGATCGCTAGCTAAGTTCTACATTGCGTATAGTCGTACGCCAAGCGAACATCCTGCGGTACCTGTCCTGAAGTGTCGGCAGCCCATCGACGCGCGTGCCGGCATTCCACTGCCTGGCGGCTCGCGGGCGCTGAATCTCGGAGGAAACGTATGGACCGTCATGAAGCGGACCACGGAGCGCTCAAAGATCAACAGATCTCCCGGCGTTCTCTGCTCAGGGGAGTGGGCGCTGGCACTCTCGCCATGGGTGCTGGCGGAATCCTCAGCGCCTGCAGTTCGGGCCTGAAGGGCGCTGGTTCAGGCGCGACCGGCACCATCACCATCGGCTTCATCACCCCGCTGACCGGTGCGCTGGCAGGCTTCGCCTCCGGCGACAAGTACGTGCTGGACCAGATCAAGCAGAGCTCGGTCTACAAGAACGGCATCAAGATCGGCGGCAAGACCTACAAGATCGACATCGTGGTCCAGGACAGCCAGTCGGACCCGACCAGGGCCGGGCAGGTGGCGCAGCAGCTCATCCTGCAGAACCACGCCGACCTGATCCTCACCACGTCGACTCCGGAGACCACCAACCCGGTCGCGAGCGCGTGCGAGAAGCTCCAGACGCCATGCCTGTCCACGGTCGTGCCGTGGGAGTCGTGGTACGCGGGCCTCGGCGGCAACCCGGTCAGCCCGACGCAGACCTTCAAGTACTGCACGACGTTCTTCTTCGGCCTGAAAGAGTTCCAGGGCTGCTTCGCGCCGATGTGGAACCGCGTGCACACCAACAAGGTCGTGGCCTGCCAGTACCCCAAGGACGCCGACGGCACCGCGTTCCGCGAGGGCTTCGAGCCGCTGATCCAGCAGGCTGGTTACAAGGTCGTGGACGGCGGCGCCTACCAGGACCTGACGACGGACTTCAGTTCGATGATCTCGCTCTTCAAGAACAAGGGCTGCGAGGTCTTCAGCAACTGCCCGATCCCGCCTGACTTCAACACGTTCTGGAAGCAGGCCTCGCAGCAGGGCTTCAAGCCGAAGATCGCGACAGTCGCCAAGGTGCTGCTCTTCCCCGCGGACATCGTCGCCCTCGGTGATCTCGTCAACAACGTGGCCACCGACTCGTGGTGGGGGCCGTACATGCCCAACACGTCTTCGCTGACCGGGATATCAGCCAAGGCGCTCGCCGACGGCTACCAGCAGGCGACCGGCAATCAGTGGGTCCAGTCGATCGGCTCGAGCTACTCGCTGTTCGAAGTGGCGAAGGAGGCGTTCGGCGCGGTCAGTGACCCGCACGACAAGACGGAGGTCGCCAGCGCCCTGCACAACGTGAACTACACGGGCATGTGCGGGTCGCTCAACTTCGCGGCCGGCCCGGCGCCGGGCGTCGGCATTATCCAGCCGGTCGGCGTGCAGTGGAAGAAGTCCACCGGCCAGTTCCCGTTCGAGATGACGGTTGTGGACAACTCGCTGAACTCCAACGTCCAGGTCCAGGCGAATCTAGAGCCAACGAATGCCTGACACCGCGGGCACGACCCTGCTGAGGCTCGAGGGTCTCGGCAAGAGCTTCGGCAGGGTCGTGGTCGCGGACAACCTGTCGCTTTCCATCGGGGCCGGTGACCTGGTGGGGATCGTCGGACCGAACGGCGCCGGCAAGAGCAGCCTGTTCGGCTTGATCTCCGGCGACCTCGCGCCATCCTCCGGCGAGATCATCTTCGGTGACGCGCAGGTCACCAAGCTGGACTCGGCCGCCAGGTGCCGGCTCGGCATCGGGCGGACCTACCAGGTACCCAAGCCCTTCGGCGCGATGACCGTCTTCGAGAACGTGCTCGTGGCCGTGCAGCAGGGAGCCGGGCTGAGGCACCGGCCAAGCTATGCCAGAGCCGCCGCCGTCCTTGACCGAACCGGGCTGGCGAGCGATGCGAACAGTCCGGCCGAGCGACTCGGGCTGCTCTCCCGCAAGCGGCTCGAAGTCGCCAGGGCGCTCGCCACGAACCCGAAGCTGCTGCTGCTTGACGAGGTCGCCGGCGGCCTTACCGACCCGGAAGTGGCGCAGCTCATCACGATCGTCAACGGTATCCGCGACGAGGGCGTGGCCATCTTGTGGATCGAACACGTGGTGCACGCGCTTACCGCGACGGTCCGGCGCCTGCTCTGCCTGTCCGGCGGCAAGTTCATCGGCGACGGCGCGCCCGACGCGGTTCTCGCCCTGCCCGAGGTGCGCGAGGTGTTCCTCGGGACAGAGGTCACCGCCTCGCTGCACGCGGGCGAGCACACGGGCGAGCACGCCCCCGCGCGCCGTGCCGAGCGGGAGGACTAGATGAGCGAGCTGACCGGGGGCCCGCCACTGCTGCAAGTGCGCCGCCTGTCCGTGCACCATGGCCAGCTTCAGGCACTGCGTGGCGTGAGCCTGAGCCTTCCCGCAGGCAACGTGCAGGCGATGATCGGCGCCAACGGCGCCGGCAAGTCCACGCTGCTGCGCACGATCGCGGGTCTGCACCGGCCCACCGCCGGCTCCATCCTGCTCGACGGTTCCGACCTGTCCAGGATGCGCCCGGAGCGGCGCGTCGCCGCGGGGATAGCACTCGTTCCCGAGGGCAGGAGGCTGTTCCCTTCGCTGACCCTGCAGGAGAACCTGCTCGTGGGCCGGACGAGTGCGCGCCCGGGACCGTGGAACCTGGACCGGGTCTATGACCTGTTCGGCTGGATGCGGGACCGGCGCTCTCAGCACGCCGCGCAGCTCTCCGGCGGTGAACAGCAGGCAGTGGCGATCGGCCGGGCACTGCTCTCCAACCCGCGGGTGCTCTTGCTCGACGAGCTCTCGCTCGGGCTGGCGCCCGTGGTGGTGCGCCGCATCTACGACCTGCTCCCGCAACTGATCGCGTCCGGCCTCACGATCCTGCTCGTCGAACAGGATGTCAGCCAGGCGATGCGCGTCGCGTCCTGGGTGCACTGCCTGCTCGAAGGCCGGATCACGCTCGCGGGTGCGCCGGCCGACCTGACACCCGCGCAGATCGAGGGCGCCTACTTCGGCATCGGGACCGGTAACGGTAACGGTAACGGCGCACCTGACGGCACCACCGCCGCGGCCTCCGGGCGGCCAGGATCAGAAGGAACTCCGGGAGCGATCGCATGATCTGGGTCAACACGGTCGTCCAGGGGATCTTGCTCGGCGGGCTCTACGCCCTGTTCGCCTGCGGGCTCTCGCTGATGTTCGGCGTCATGAACGTCATCAACCTGGCGCACGGTGACCTGGCCGTCAGCGCTGCTTATATCGCGATCGGCGTCGTCGCGGTCACCCACGTGCCCGCGGCCTTGTCGTTCCTGATCGTCGTGCCGATCTTCGCGGTCATCGGCTATGTCGTGCAGCGAACACTGTTCCAGGCGGCACTGAACCGCAGCGTGCTGACGACGTTGCTAGTGACCTTCGGGCTCTCGGTGGTCATCGAGAACGGCCTGCAGCAGTACCTGTCCGCGAACAGCCACTCCATCGACATCGGCTCGCTGGTCAGCGATTCGTTCGGCATCGGCTCCCAGATCACCATCGCCTACCTGGACCTCGTCGTCCTCATGGTGGCCGTCGTCGTGCTGCTCGGCTTGCAGTACTTCCTGTCCTCGACGGCGAACGGCAGGCTGATCAGGGCGGTCGCTGACGACCCCGAGGCCGCGCAGCTTTCCGGCGTCAGTTACCGGCATGTCTTCGGCCTCGCCGCCGCCATCGCGTTCGGGACGGTAGCGCTCGCCGGGCTGGCCAGCGGCATGATGTCGCAATTCGGCCCGACCACGGGCACGGACACCTTGCTGCTCTACGCGTTCGAGGCGGTAGTGATCGGCGGCCTGGGCTCGCTGTGGGGCACGCTGGCCGGCGGGATACTCCTCGGCGTCGCCCAACAGATCGGTGCTCAGTTCAGCGCGGCCGACCAGGTCCTGGCCGGGCAGTTGCTGTTCCTGGCGATCCTGGTGCTCAGGCCGCAGGGAATCACGAGCCGCAGGGAGCCCGCATGAGTTCCGTAGACCAGCAGCCTGCCGCCTCGGACGCGCCGCTCCCGCCGTCCGCCGAGCCGGGCGAGCAGGTCAAGGTGACCAGGGCGAGACGCTCGACGCTGTGGGCTGGCATCGCCGCCATCGCGGTCGTGGCGATTCTCGGCGACCTGCCCTACCGGGTGCACTCCGGCACCACGAGCCTGCTCGCGCAATTCTTCACGCTCGTGGTCATGGCCAGCATGTGGAACCTGCTCGCTGGCTACGGCGGCCTGGTCTCGGTCGGCCAGCAGGCCTTCATCGGACTCGGCGCCTATTTCGTGCTGATCCTTGCCCAGCACGGGGTCGGCCCGTTCCTGGGGATCCTGCCCGCGGCGCTGTTGTGCGGCATTGTGGGCCTTCCGGTCTGGTGGCTGGTCTCCCGGCTGCGCACCGGTTATTTCGCCATCACGATGTGGGTCATCGCCTCGGTGTGCGAGCTGATCATCAGCCAGATATCCTCCCTCGGCGGCGGGACGGGAACGGGGCTGCCCGGCCTGCCGTCAAACCCGACATTCCTCACCGCCTATACCTACTGGGCCACGCTCGCGGTCACGGTGATCGTCCTGGCCGCCGTCTACTACCTGCTGCGCAGCCCGGTCGGCCTGGTGCTCACCGCCATCAGGGACGACGAGACAGGTGCGCGCAGCATCGGGGCGCGGGTGGCGTGGACGCAGCAACTGGTGTTCCTTGTCGCGGCGATAGGCTGCGGTGCGGCCGGTGCCCTCTACATCATCAGCCAGCAGTTCGTGGAGCCGCTGTCCGCGTTCAGCGTCCAGTGGTCCGCCGAGATGATCTTCATCACGATCATCGGCGGCATCGGCTCGATCGAAGGACCGATCCTGGGGACGATCGTCTTCTTCGTGCTCCAGCAGACGCTTTCGAACGAAGGAACCTGGTACTTCATCATTCTCGGCCTGGTCGCCATGGTCGTGGCGATCTGGGCCCCGCGCGGCCTGTGGGGCCTGATCTCCGACCGCTTCGGCATCCGGCTCTTCCCCGTCGGGTACTGGCTCCGGCGGCCAGCGGACGGCACCCTGCCCGCGCCTAAAATGCCAACAGACACCCAGCTCACCCCCTAACAAGCCCCCTCCTCTCTCTCCTCTCTCTCCTCTCTCTCCTCTCTCTCCTCCCTCTCTCTCCTCTCTCTCCTCTCTCTCCTCTCTCTCCTCTCTCTCCTCTCTCTCCCCTCCCTCTCATCTCTCCTCCCTCTCCCCTCTCTCCCCCCGCTGCGCGGCCAGCCACCGCCCAGCCTCCACTACCGCGCCGCCCCCGCCCCTCGTGTCAAACGACATCGATGGCCCGTTGGTGCTGCTCTGACGACACCTACGGGCCATCGATGTCGTTGGGATCTCACCCGCGCGTCAACCATGGCGGGGCAGGTAATGGGGTCTGGTGGCTGGGGCAGAGGCGGTAGCCGACTTATCACTACTGTGCCTCAACCCCAGACGTCGTGCGCGACCTCGACGATCAGGCGGAGCTTGGCCGCCTGCTCGTCGGCGGTCAGCACGTTGCCCTCCACTGTCGAGGAGAACCCGCACTGCGGGGAGAGGCAGAGCTGGTCGAGCGGGACGAACCTGGCCGCCTCGTCGATCCGCCGCTTGAGCATGTCCTTGTCCTCAAGCGCACCGCGCTTGGTGGTGACCAGGCCGAGTACCACCATCTTGCCCTTCGGCACGAACCGCAGCGGCTCGAACCCGCCGGACCGCTCGTCGTCGTACTCCAGGAAGAAGCCGTCAACGCCTAGTTCGCTGAAGAGAGCCTCGGCCACGAAGTCGTAACCGCCTTCGGCCGCCCAGGACGAGCGGAAGTTGCCTCGGCACATGTGCGTGGTCACGGCCATACCTTCGGGGCGGCCCCCGATCGCGTCGTTGACCTGGCGGATGTAACGCAGGTGCAGGTGCTCGGCGTCCTCGCCGCGTTCGGCGATCTCGGCCCGCTGCGCCGGGTCGTTCAGGTAGGCCAGGCTGGTGTCGTCGAGCTGAAGGTACCGGCAGCCCAGCTCGCCGAGCCTGCGGACCTGCTCGGCGTAGGCGGCCGACAGGTCGGACCAGAACTCTTCCATGTCCGGGTAGACATCGTGGTCGATGGATGCAGGGCCGCCCCGGTAGTGCACCATGTTCGGCGACGGGATCGTGAGCTTGGGAGTGGCCGAGGTCACCACGGATTGCAGGTAGCGGAAGTCGTCCTCGAAGATCGTGCGGTCCAGCCTGATCCTGCTGCCCACGTGCAGGGCGGCCGGGGTGAACTCGATGCTGCCTTGCGCGCTGCGGAACTTCACCGCGAGGTTGCCCGGGGCCTTGCTGATCCCGCCGAGCTGGTAGATGAAGTCCATGTGCCAGGACGCCCGGCGGAACTCGCCGTCGGTGGCCGTCTGCAGGCCGACCTCTTTCTGCATCGCGACGACGTCGGCGATCGCCGCGTCCTCGGTCACCCGCAACTGCGCGGCGTCGATCTGGCCAGCTGCGAACTGGTCACGCGCTGCGAGCAGGTTCGCCGGGCGGAGCAGGCTGCCGACGTGGTCGGCACGGAATGGCGGGGTAGTGCGCATCATGGCTGGCAGTGCTCTTTCCGTTGAGTGGGCACCGGCTGGCGCGGCGTCGGCTGGCGCGGCGTCGGTTCGGTTAGCATCAGTTCGGTTAGCATCAGTTCGGTTAGCATCAGTTCGGTTAGCCCGGCCTGGCCAGGCCGGGCAGTTCGGGGTAGCCGGTGTAGTTCTCGGCCAGCGAGGTCGCCGCCGCACGCGAGCGGGCGACGTAGCGGAGCTGGGAGAGCTGGAGCGCGGCTTCCATCGCGTCCGCGCCCGGGGTACGGTGCAGCATGGTCGTCATCCACCAGGAGAAGTGCGTGGCCCGCCAGACCCGTTGCAGGCAGGTGTCAGAATAGGTATCGGCCGGGCCCGGGTCGCCGTGCAACAGGCTGTCCAGCGCCGGGGCCAGCACCGCGACGTCGGCCATCGCCAGGTTGAGTCCCTTCGCGCCGGTCGGCGGCACGATGTGCGCGGCGTCGCCCGCGAGGAACAGCCGCCCGTACCGCATCGGCCCGCTGACGAAGCTGCGCATCGGAGTGATCGACTTGTCCAGCACCGGTCCGGTCTTCAGCGTCCAGCCGGGCATTTCGAACCGCCGCGCCAGCTCGTCCCAGATCTCCTCGTCCGGCCAGTTGCCGAGCGACTCGTCCGGATCGACCTGCAGGTACAGCCGGCTGACGGTCGGGCTGCGCAAGCTGTGCAGCGCGAACCCGTTCGCGTGATGGGCGTAGATCAGCTCGTCAGTAGACGGCGGCACATCGGCCAGGATGCCCAGCCAGGCGAACGGGTACTCGCGTTCGGTGACCGTCATCAGATGCCGCGGGATCGCCGGGCGGCAGATTCCGTGGAACCCGTCGCAGCCGGCGATCGCGTCACACTCGATTTCGTGCCTGGTGCCATCGGCGCTCGTGTAGCACAGTACCGGGCGATCGGTCTTCAGACGATCAACTTCGGTGTCGGTCACGTCGAAGTGGACGGCACCGCCATCCGCAAGCCGTTGCGCTATGAGGTCTTTTACTACCTCGGTCTGGGCATAGACGGTCACGGTCCGGCCGCCAGTCAGCGCGCGGAAGTCGAGATGGTGCCGCTCGCCGGCGAACTGGAGGTAGATGCCGCCGTGCTCAAGCCCAGTGCGGTCCAGCCGCGCCGCCAGGCCCGCCTCGCGCAGCAGCCGGACGGTGCCGTCCTCCAGGACGCCCGCCCGCTGCCGCGCCTCGCAGTAGGCACGGCTGCGGATCTCCACCACGACCGTGTCGATGCCGCGCAGCGCGAGCAGATGCGAGAGCAGCAGCCCCGCCGGGCCGGCGCCAACGATGCCGACCTGGGTGCGCGTGTGCTTGATAGTGTCCGTCGCGATACCCCTGGCTGTGTGTGTTTGTCCTAACCTATCCCCGGCTTAGGGAGTCGGCGGCGGCTGCGTGCCGACTCGGCCGGGATTGCCGACCCTCCCTGGCGGGGGCTCAGCTCTCTGGCTCAGCGACAATTGCCTCAATCCAAGAACCGGGACCCGGCGGGGACGTGCGCCTAGCGCACAGCAGTTCCGTAATCGAACACAACTGAAATTTAGGGTGCTCACTGGCCGCGTGTCAACGCCTGAAAAGGGACTAATTGCCGGACCGTCACCTCGCAGCATGTCCGCCCAGGCCCTGGTCACCTACGCTCCGCTCAGAACCGCCCTAAATTAGGCGTATACACGGATTAGCCGGTTTCGCTCGGTAGCCGCATCAGCGTCTGGCCGGAATGAGCGGCCACATTCATTGTCCGGGACGCAGCCACACCGACGGGCGCCGCCCGTAGGTGACCGGCTGGCTGTTCGGCTAGTACCGATTTGCTCAGGCCAGCGGCGCACCGGCCAGAACTGCGACCATGCCCAGGCCAGCCGCGCCCACAATCGCGGTGACAACGCTCCGCCTCAGCGCCAGCAGCCAGATAACGGCCAGGCCAAGCACCGCGAGTTGCCACAGGTGAGCAAGCGCGAGCGCGAGCGGGATCGTGGACCCGGCGATCGCCCCGATAGCGGCTGGTCCCGCTCCGGTGAGGAATGCCTGGACTCGCGCGTTACGCCGGAGTGCGGCGAATCGTGATGCGCCTGCGAGCACGAACGCGAACGATGGCGCGAACGCGATCAGCGCGGCCAGCACGCCGCCGGCCACCCCCGCGGCGGCGAAGCCGACCACGGCGACGGTCTGAACGACCGGGCCAGGCGTCACCTGGCCAAGGGCCACCGCGCTCAGGAACTGCGCGCCAGTCATCCAGTGGTAGGTGCGCACCGCGTCGTGCTGCATCAGCGGGACGATTACGAAACCGCCGCCATAGGACAGCGCCCCGACCTTGAGAGCCACCCACGCCAGCGCGAGCAGCCCACCGGCAGCAGCCGGAGCCGCCAGGGTCAACGGGAGCAGCGCTCCGATCCGGCCGCCTGATCCCGAACCGCCCGATCCCGAACCGCCCGATCCCGAACCGCCCGACCTAGCGCTGCCGGCCCTACTCCCGCCGACCCCAGCGCCGCTCGCGCTACGCCACGCACGCACGGCCAGTTCGGCCAGGCCACACGCTGCGAGCATCAGGACGAGGAACGGCCCGGCCAGCGCGCCGACTACGCCACCGGCCAGGAGGTAGACCAACCAGCGAACGTGCCGCCAATCCAACCGGCCCGTGGCAGCAGCAGCGCCCGCACCGCCGGCCGCACCCGGCGCCGGAGCCCGACCCGCACCGCCGGCCGCACCCGGCGTGGGAGCCCCGCCCGAGGCGGCAGGCACGACTGCGGCTCGGCGCCAACTCGCCGGCATCAGGCCGGCCGCTGCGGCGGCGGCGACTGCGGGCACAGCCGCGCCGGCGCCGGCCGCGGCGCCGGCTACCCAGAGCGGGGGGTGCGCCGCCAGGAACAGCACCGCGAGCGCCAGGATCACGACCAGACCGGGCAGGATGAAGCAGGCCCCGCCGATCAGCGCGCCCGCCGGCCCAGCCAGCCGCCAGGCACAGAAGATCGCGAGCTGGGTCGAGGCCGGCCCGGGCAGCAGGTTGGTCGCGGCGATGCCGTCCTCGAACTCGTCGGCCGACAGCCAGCCGCGCTGCTCGACGCAGAGCTTGCGGAGCAGGGCGATATGCGCGGGCGGGCCGCCGAATCCGATGCAGCCGATCCGCCCCCACTCGCGGACGATGGTGCGCAGCGCCACCGGCCCGGTGCCGCGCCCCGCATCCGGCCCTTCGCCGCGCCCCGCATCCGGCCCTTCGCCGCGCCCCGCATCCGGCCCGGTGCCGCGGGCGGCGACCGCGCCTTGCGCCGGGTCCGAATCCCCGCCCGGCTCGCGGCTCAAGAAACGATGTCCTTCGCACGGAACCGGCGGAAGGCCAGCGCGACCAGCACGACGGCATAACAGAACGACACCACCGCGCCTTCGACCATCGGCGTCCAGTTGATCTGCGGCTGCAACGCGTTCAGCCAGGAGAACTGCCAGTGCGTGGGCAGCAGCCGCCGCCAGGTTCCGAGCGCGGTGATGGCATCGAGGATGTTGCTGACGATGATCACGCCGACCGCGCCGCCGACCGCGCCGAGCGGCGAGTCGGTCGAGACCGAGAGCACGAAGGCCAGCCCGGCGACCACGAGTTCAGTGATCAGCACGTAAACCAGGACGATCCCAAGCCGGCCGAAGGCCGCCCCGGTGCTCAGTTCCAGCCCGGAACCTGGCAGCTTGAGCGGATGCCAGCCGAATGCGACCGTCCCGGCCAGCAGCGACATCAGTGGCACGACGGTTACCGCCACCGCCGAGTACGCCAGCGCGACGATCAGCTTCTGCCGCAGCAGCCTCGCACGCGGCACCGGCGCGGCGAGCAGGTAGCGCAGGGAAGCCCAGCTCGCCTCGGTGGCGACGGTATCACCGCAGAACAGCGCGACGGCGACCACGAGCAAGAATCCCGCGGACGCGAAGAACGCGAACCCGGCGAAGTTCAGCCCGCCCACAGTCGCGGCCGTGACCAGGCCAGGTGTCTGGGGGTCAGCGGGCCCGTTACCGCTGAGTTCGAATGCGCCGACAAGGATCCAGGGAAGGACGAGCAGCAGGCCGAAGGTGATCAGTGTCCGGCGGCGGCGTAGCTGCCGGACGGCCTCGACCTTCAGCGGCAGCGTCCGGCG
>Ga0307372_10006325_pt1 | contig 17376 bp, 17 predicted proteins | sample OX1MG_FD_202533 | JGI IMG/M metagenome (GOLD analysis project Ga0307372, IMG submission 202533) | Soil microbial communities from Risofladan, Vaasa, Finland - OX-1 | ecosystem: Environmental > Terrestrial > Soil > Coastal area > Acid sulfate soil | place: Finland: Risofladan, Vaasa | collected... | reverse complement strand
TGAGGCGGCATGTTGCGGGGGTAGCAGCGCTGGCGGCACTTTTGATCTGCACAGCTTGTGCGCCGGGTAACGTCTACTTCGAGAAGGGCCGCAGTGCCGAGCTTCGGAAAGACTGGGATACGGCGCTCATTAATTTCGAAAAGGCTGAGCAGGCCCGGCCCGAAAATGCCGAGTACCAGCTTCGGGAGAAGCACGCGCGGAGCGAAGCGGCGATGTTCCACATGGAACAGGGGAAAGAGTTTCTTCACGAGCAGAGAGTGCCGCAAGCGATCGGGGAATTTCAAAAGGCTACGAGTATTGACCCCAGCAATCAGGCCGCAAAACAGGAGCTGGCCAAATTGCTGGCCAGGGAAATCTCAGACAAGCAGGCGCGCGAAAAGGGGCTTCAACAGGCCATCAAGGCGAGCGAACAGGAGGCTCCGCCTGGATCAGTCGAGCTTAAACCGTTGCCCCAGGAACCGTTAACGCAATTTCGTATCAGCGCCGACAGCAAGCGGGTTTATGAAACGCTCTGCAAACTCGCCGGCTTGAATGTGGCCTTCACGTCCGACTTTCAGGCGCAGCCTGTTTCGTTGGACCTGAACAATGTGACGATTCAGAATGCGTTGCATATCCTGGCGCTGCAGACCCACACGTTCTGGAGGGTTGTAACCGCAAATACGATCCTGGTTGTCCCCAACAATCCTGCCAACGTGCGTGATTATCAGACGGAAGTTTTGAAAACGGTCTATTTAGACAATTCCATGAAGCCCGCTGACCGGACCGCGATCACGACGGCCCTGAAACAGATTCTGGGCATTCAGCGGATCATCGATAATCCCGGCTCCAATGCCATCATCATCCGGGATACTCCTGACAAGGTAAAAGAAGCGGTTGACCTGATTCACGATCTCGATCATGGCAAGGCCGAGATTATGATTGACATTACGGTGCTGGAAGCTGACGCAGACCGGGTGCGGGAACTGGGGTTGACGCCGGCGACCGTGTCTCCTTCAGGTTCCATTACGAACGGACTTCAAGCGGCTGCGTTGTACAACCCGGCAAGCCCGGCCACTCTCAGCGGGCATTTTTCGACGAATGACTACGGCCTGGTCGTTCCCAGTGCGGTAGCGAACGCCATCCTGAACGACTCCGCCACGCGCATCCTGCAAAATCCCGAAGTCCGTGTCACCGCCGGGGATACGGCCACGCTGCAAATTGGGAGCCGCATCCCGTATGCTACCGGCAGCTTTTTGCCTTCGCTCGGCGTAGGAGGGTCCACAAGCGGCCAAGCCGGAGGATTCGGCGGGCTGATTGCCAGCACGCAATTCCAGTTCCAGGACGTCGGGGTCAATGTGGAATTGACACCGAATCTGTTGCCCGATGGAGAAATAGCAATCCATGCAAAGATTGACATTTCATCGGTGCAGCCCTCGGTCACCATCGCCGGCGTCAGTGAACCGACCTTTGGCCAGAGGAAGATTGAACACGATATTCGATTAGAGGAAGGGGAAACGAGTGTGCTGGGCGGCATGCTCCAGACGACGGACACCACGAGTGTTTCGGGCGTGCCTGGACTGGGCCGCATTCCGGGACTGAAGTATTTCTTCAGCGATACTAAACACGAAAAGGTGCAAACAGACGTGCTGATCATGCTGACGCCGCGGATCGTGCGTCTGCCGGGGCCGGGACCCAACGTGGAAGCCGCAGCGACGCAGGCCCCCGCGCAGCCCGTCACAAATTCTTCAACTCCTCCTGCTGCGGCGCCTGCAGTCCTCGCCCCTCGCGTTGCGCCACTTCCCGCGCCTCCTTCACCCGAGGGGCCACACCAACAGCAATGAGAGGCTTGCTTAGAAATCGGACAAAGATCCAGCCTGCTGACCGGGGTTTTACTCTGGTGGAAATGGTCGCCGCCATGGCGATTATGATGCTCCTGACCACTATTGCGCTTCCTGTTGCCACGGTGGCCGTCAGGCGGCAAAAGGAATTGGATCTGAGACGTGATCTCAGAACCATGCGGAGCGCCATTGACCGCTATAAGGACTTTGCTGACAGGGGGATGATCCCCGTCGACATGGATACTTTTGGCTATCCGCCCACGCTGGAGACCCTGGTGAAAGGGGTCCCCTTAAAGGGCAGTAAAACCCGGTACAAATTCCTCAGAAAGATTCCGGTTGATCCGATGACGGGAGATACCAACTGGGGAATGCGCTCCATGCAGGACTCAGCAGACTCTCAAAGCTGGGGAGGGCAGGACGTCTTTGACGTTTTTTCGAAGAGCCAGGGAACTGGAATGGATGGAATCCCTTATGCGGATTGGTAGGTCTGAACGGTTGGCATCGGAAACCGCTCAAGAGGAGTCGGCGGCGAAGGGCTTTACCCTCCTCGAAATGATGGTGGTTCTCACGCTGATCTTGATCCTGGCATCGATTGCCGCCCCCAGCTACCAGGTGGCGATCATCAGGGCGCGTGAGACCGTCCTGAAGGACGATCTGTTCACGATGCGAAAGCTGATTGACCAATACACGCTGGATAAGAACCAGCCTCCGGAATCTCTGGACGACCTGGTCCAGGGAGGCTATTTGCGCGGAGGGCTGCCGGTTGACCCTTTCACCGGATCAACCCAGACCTGGCAGGCGGACATCGAAGAAGTTCCTTTGAGTCCGGAAGAAACCGTTCCAGGGGTGGTGGATGTCCACAGCGGATCGAATGCAGTATCCCTTGAGGGAACTCCATATAGCAGTTGGTAGGCATGGGTGATTACGTTTGCAGGATCGGGACAGAAGCCGGTCAAGTCATCAACCAGACGCATCAAGCATCCTCTGAAGGGGAATTGCGCGCGCGGTTGGTTTCGCAGGGATACTATGTCTTTTCGGTCAGGCCCAAGTCCATTCTGTCCATGCGGGTTGGCCCTCCGCGACGCGGCAAGATCAAGGAAGACGATCTGCTGATCTTCAATCAGCAGTTCATGACGCTTTCGAAGTCAGGCCTGCCTCTGCAGAAATCGCTTGCAATGTTGGCCCGCCAGACGCGGAGTGAAGGCCTCCGAGCTGCGGTGGAGGAAGTACAGGAAAAAGTTCGCGGCGGGGCCTTGCTCTCTGAGGCGTTTGAATCGATCAACAAGTTCCCGAAAATCTATTGTGCCACTCTTCGAGCCGGCGAGCGCAGCGGCAGCCTGGATAAGGTCCTGAGCCAATATGTCACCTATCAGAAAACCGCGCGATCCTTCCGCAAGAAGTTCCTGTCTGCACTGATCTATCCGGCGTTCCTGCTGGTCTTCCTTTCCGGGCTTATCGTGCTGATTGACACGTTTATCATCCCCCGGTTTTCGGAGCTGTACAAAGAATTGAACGTTCCCTTGCCCCCGCTCACGATGTTTGTCATCAGCTTGGGCTTAGCGATTAAACGGATGGGCTTATTTCTGCTGATCGGGATTGCTCTTGCCATTTGGGGTCTGCGGACCGCGAGCCGGTCGCAGGCGGCGCGCTTGCAATGGGACCGGCTGAAGTTTCGCCTTCCCGTGGCGGGAAAATTGCTCTTGAAGTTTTCTGTAGCGGAATTTATGCGGACACTTTCGACGCTCCTTCAAGGCGGGCTTCCGATTGTCACGGCCCTTCAAAGTTCTGCGGCGTCGGTATCGAGTCCCTTGCTGGCCCGGGGGCTGACGCAGGCCAGGATAGAGATTATGGGAGGGCGTCCCTTGAGCGAGAGCCTGCGCATGACCGGCTTCTTTCCTCCCATGGCTCTGGACATGATCGAAGTGGGGGAAACGACGGGAGCGCTCCCGAGCATGTTGGAGTCGGTTGCGGAGTTCTTCGAAGAGGATGTGAACATTGATCTTTCAACGCTGGTGGCGATGGTGGATCCGGTGATGATCGCCTCCATCGCCATTGTGGTGGCCTTCGTGCTGGTGGCCTTTTATTTGCCGCTATTTTCGCTGGCCGGGCAGGTGCATTAATGAGCGATAATCCGCTTCCTGGAATGCTCGTCGATCCCGAGCAGGAGCTTGAAACGGCGCGGCTTGCCGCCGAGCGCTACCGCTTCGAGTTTGTCGACCTGCGCGAATTGCGTCCCGATCCTGATATCCTGCGGTCCATCCCTCTTGACGTGATGCTGGATTACCAGTTTCTGCCGCTGGAGTCCACGGACGAGCATCTGACCATTGCCGTGGGCGATCCTTCCAATCTTGCCCGCCTGGATGAGCTGGCGATGAGGCTTGACCGCCAACTGGTCATCAAGGTGGCGGCTCCAAGCCAGGTGAAAGAATTTCTGAGCAAGACGGACCCCTCGCAGCGGGTGCTGGACGAGGCCACCGTCGAGTTTCGCCTGGACGTTATCCGGGAAGAAGAGGATGGCCAGGAAAATTTATCGCTCGAGCAACTGGTCGGGGAACGGGACGGCAGCCCGGTGATTCGGCTGGTGGATTCCGTTATTTTCGCCGGCCTGGAACGCCGCGCCAGTGATATTCACCTTGAAAGCCGGGACAACTCCATGGTCGTGAAGTACCGCATCGACGGCGCGCTGCAGCAGGCCATGAACCCGCTGTCCTATGAATACCAGTCCAACGTGATCAGCCGCATCAAGGTCATGGCGGACCTGGACATCGCTGAAAGGCGCGTTCCGCAAGACGGCCGTTTCCGGGTGAGCTACCGCGGACGTCCGATCGATTTTCGCGTGTCCATCATGCCCTCGATTCACGGCGAGGACGCCGTCCTGCGAATTCTCGATAAGGAATCCCTGCACGAGAAGTTTCGGCAGCTTCGCCTGGACATCCTGGGTTTTTCAGATCACGAAATCAAACGGTTGCGGCGCTATATCCGAGAACCTTACGGGATGGTGCTGGTTACCGGGCCGACGGGCAGCGGCAAGACCACGACGCTCTACGCGGCGCTTTCGGAAATCAAGAGCGATGAAGACAAGATCATTACCATCGAGGACCCGGTCGAATACCAGATCCGTGGGATCACCCAGATTCCCGTCAACGAGAAAAAAGGGCTCACTTTTGCCCGCGGCTTGAGATCAATTCTGCGGCACGACCCGGACAAGATCATGGTCGGCGAGATCCGGGACAATGAGACCGCGCAGATTGCCATCCAGTCCGCGCTGACCGGCCACCTGGTGTTCACCACCGTTCACGCCAACAACGTGGTGGATGTTCTGGGGCGCTTCCTGAACATGGGCGTCGAACCCTATAACTTTGTCTCCGCGCTCAACTGCATTCTGGCGCAGCGGCTTCTGCGCATGATTTGCGAGGAGTGCAAGCGGCCGGCGGTCGTCCCGCGCGAATTGTTTGAAGAATCGGGGATTGACCCGGCAGAATGGCAAGAGGTGGTTTTCTACGAAGGCGCGGGCTGTCAGCATTGCAGCCAGACGGGATTCCGTGGCCGGATTGCGATTGGAGAACTGCTGGCGCTTTCGGACAAGATTCGCGAGCTGATTCTCGATAAGCGCCCATCGTCGGAGATCCGGCAGGCCGCTCGTGATGAAGGGATGAAGACATTGCGCGAAGCCGCGCTCGATAAGGTTCGTCAGGGAATTACAACACTGAAGGAAATCAATAAGGTCACCTTTGTTAAATAAATCAGGGCTTCGCCAGGCTGTTTTACAACGAGCCGCCGCCGCCGTGAAAACCCGCCCTTTCCGCGCCATCGGGAAGCGAAGGTTTTCACTGCCGACAACCGTGTTTGAAATCCGCCCGGAGTATATTCTGGGAGCGCGGATATTAAGGCCATCCCGCAAAGTGGTGCGGGTGGCCCTTGGAGAGCTTGAGGCCGGCGCCGTTTCTCCGCTCCTTGGCCGTCCCAACCTGTTGAAACCGGAAGACGTGAGCCGGACGCTTCTTGCCGTAGCGAAAGTTCTGGGGAGCGATAAAGGACATTTCGGCTTACTGTTGCCCGACGGGGCGGTGCGCGTCAGCATCCTCGACTTTGAGACTCTGCCCGCCGACCGCAAGGAGCAGGAGTCCCTGATTCGGTGGAAGATGAAACCCTTGCTACCCTTCCCCGTGGAGGAAGCCCGCTTAAGCTATGAGGTGGCTGTGAAGGAACCGGCGGGCGTTGAAGCGGTTGTCATGGCCATGCGAAACTCCGTGGCGGCGGAATACGAATCGATGTTGGAAGGTCTGAACGGTGAGGTGGGGCTGGTGCTGCCCAGCACTGCCGCCCTCCTGCCCTTGTTGAGCGAAGATGCTGCAAGCGGCGAGTTGTTGCTCCACGTTTCTCCCAGCCAACTGACAGCGGTTGTCGTTGGAGGCCGGCAGATCAGGCTGTGGAGAAATCAGGCGATGAATGGGAAATCGTCCGAAGAGCGGCTGGCGACCGTCAGCGAGGAGGCGGCACGCACTCTGGCGGCCGCTCATGACTACCTTGGGGTTGAGATCATCCGTGTCCGCCTCTGTGCGCGTCCGAGCCTGCCCGAGGTTTGGGTGGCGGAGCTTGGCCGCGCTTTGTCGCGAGAGGTGGAAAGTCTGGTTCCCAATCCGCTGGCAGTGGGCATTAAACTCTCGCGCGAAGAAGAACAGCTTCTGAGTGAATTTGGCGCCACGGTCACCGGGCTGTTGGCAAACGCCGGATAGGCCTTTATGAAAGTCTATTTGAACCTTGCTGTTGTCCGCGATCGCCGTGAGCGATACTCGTTGGCCTGGGCCATCCCGGCCCTGGCCTTGTCGCTCATGGTGCTGGCCTGGCTTGCAACCACGGCGATCCATGATTTGCGGCGCTCGCACCAGATTCAGCGGTCGCTTGCGGAGGTTCGGACCCAGGATGCCGCGATGCGAGACAAAGAAACCCACCTCCAGCAGCAGATTGAGCGTCCTGAATTCAAGCGCATGATTCAGGAGACCGAATTCGTGAATCAGCTGATCAGCGAGAAACAATTTTCCCTGACCGAACTTACTTTTAAGGTCAGCAAGCTGTTGCCTCCTTCCGCGCGGCTCAATGGTTTGGCCCTGGCCTCAGCATCGGCGCCGAACCCGGAAGTGCAATTTGCCGTGATGGCAAAGGACGAAGTGTCGATCGAAACCTTTCTGGATAACCTGGAAGGTTCGAAGGAGTTTGACGACGTCATCATCAAGACTCAGGGATTTCGAGGGGGAAGTACAAGCGGTCCACAGGAAGTCGCATTAGTCTGCACGGCGCGATATAGAGCGGGAGCCCCAACTTCAGGCAATTGACAGCAAGCATGAGAAGGAATCGCCGAAAGAAAATAATCCGGTTTTTTGAAATCGCCGCTCTCGGGGCTGTTGTTCTGGACCTGGCGGTTTACTTCCTGGCTGTTCGCCCCCTGCGCCGAGAGGTTGCCCAGGGTGAGAATTCTTATCATCAGGAGTACCAGCGGTTGCAACAACGGCAGTTCCGTGTGGTGCGGCTTGAAAAGTTCCAAAAGGCCCTCCCTGCCCAGGACGATCAGCTCAAGGCCTTCCTCCGGGACCATGTCCCAACGCGACGGCGCGTCTTTTCAGATTCGGCACGTCTGGTGCGGATCCTGACCCAGAAGTCCGGCGTGCAACTTGATAGCATCAGCTATAAACTGAGTTCAGAGAAGGGTGAACCGCTCGACCAGTTGGGACTTAATGTTACGGTGGAAGGGACGTTTACCAATCTGCTCAAATTTGCGCATTCCCTGGAGACGGCGGACGATCTTATCCTGGTCAGGAACTTCTCGTTTTCGGCGGGACAGGGCGGTTCGGTCAGCCTGCAGGTTGGCGGAATTCTTTATATCACACCATGAGCAGAAACAAGCAGTTCGAGAAATGGGGAGGAATCGCGCTTGCCGGGCTGTGCGTGTTTCTGGTCTTCAGGCTGGTTTCAGAAATCATGGGTAGCCCGGCCCCAGCCTCTGAGACGGTCTCCCGGCCAATCCCGAAGTCTGTGCGTCCTGAAAAAGGCGCTCCCACTAATGGAAAAGCATCTGTGAATATCGATCCCGCGCTTCAGGTTCAGGCTTTGGAAGAATACGTGCCCAAGCCGCTTCCTGAGATCAGCCGCAATCCTTTTGATTTTGGCGTCCCGCCCGTCACGCCCGCCCAGCGCGCGGCCCAGGCGGCACGCGCAGCCGCCGTGGCGAGGTCGGCTCCTCCTTCGCCCAGTGTTCCGCTTCGGGCGATCGGTTACTCTGAAAGGACAGGCATCGGGCCGGAAGCGTACCTGGCTGATTCGGATCAGATCTACGTTGTCCACGATGGCGACGTCGTTTCGCACCGGTACAAGATTGTGAAAATTACACCCTTGATGGTAGATGTCCAGGACGGAGCTTCAGGTGAAAAGGCCCAGTTACCCATCCCGCAGATACCCTAGCCCTCGCGGCGGCCGCTCGAGGGAGGCTTCCGCGGAAACGGGCTACGTGCTGCTGATTGTGATGATGATGGCGACGCTTCTGCTGATCTCTCTGGCCGCCGCGGCGCCCAGCATTTATGTGGAAGGCCAGCGGGAGAAGGAACAGGAACTGATCTTCCGCGGCGAGCAGTACGCACGAGCCATTGAGCTGTTCCACCAGCAGTTCAAACGCTATCCGACTTCCGTGAAAGAACTCCTTCACACAAACAATATGAGCTTCCTGCGGCGGCCCTTTCGTGACCCGATGACCAAAAGCGGGAAGTGGAGGTTCATCCATGCCACGGCCGCCGGTATGATCCTGGATTCCAAAATTCTTGGCCCGCCCGGCATGCAGAAAAACACGCCGTTTGGCGCCAACAGCCCTGGCGGCCCATCCCAATCCGCGCTGCCGCAAACAGGCCAGCAGACTCCTCAGAACCCTTCGCAGCCAAACGGCATCGGGATGGGGAGCTTTTCCCTGCCCGGCTTAGGGCAGAATTCCGCACAGAACCAGCCGCAGGGAAACGACTCCTCCTCTTCTTCCTCTTCTTCCTCTTCTTCTTTCTTCGGCGACAATAAAATCGTGGGAGCTTACATCGTCGGCGTTGCCAGCACCAGTCACCACCAATCGATTGCCGTTTTTGACAAGCGGACAGAGTATGACGAATGGGAGTTTCTGGGTGTCCCCGGCGCTCCCGGCGCACCCAACCTGATGGGTCCAAGCGCCATTCCCGCCGCCGGAGCGCAGCCGGGTCAGTCTCCTTCTTCCGGTCCGGCGTCTCAACCGGGTTCGAGCGGGGGATTTCATCTCGGTTCCAGCCAGCCATCCCAGCCCGGTTCGGTGTTTGGCGCAAATCCCAATCCCTGATAACAGGCACGAGGCTTAACGGTGCTACAACAGCGGGTCCGCACTCGTGGAATTCGGGCGGCTGGCCGATAGATTTCAGGGGTAGGAGCCTTTTCCGGGGCGCACTGAACCTGACGCAGCGGGTGGCGGGCGCCGGGCAGCGCAACCTTTCGGGTTCAGAAAGGGACCGATGGCTGAGTCAAAGGCCACGGATACGCATCGCGGAGAACCGATGAGATACGCCAGGGTCATGGGGATTGCAGCGGCCTTCCTTCTTGCACTCGCTATAGCGGGTTGCGGCGGAAGCAGCGGCAGCAGTGGTGGAGGTTCAATCACTCCGCCGCCGGGGACTGTGTCTGTTAAGATCTCGCCCGCCAGTTCGACCGTGGGCTATGGGGGCACGCAACAGTTCACGGCGACGGTAACCGGCTCAACCAACACCGCCGTCACCTGGAGCGTGACGAGCGCCGGCGGCAGCGGCCAGATCGGGACGATTTCCACTTCGGGCATCTATACGGCTCCAACGGCAACATCGGCGTCCCCGGAAAGCGGCGCGCCGCAAACCGTTTCCGTGACCGCGGGACAGACCACCCCGAACACCAATATTTCCGTCCCACCTCTGAACGCCACCACTTCCGTGGCCGTCAAGGCGACCAGCCAGGCGGATACGTCAGCGTCGGCCTCTGCCACAGTAACGCTTTCAGGACTTTCGATCCTCGCCGTCGGCCAGTGCACGCCGGACACCACGAAGCCTGGCACGCTGAACTGTACAGCCGGCAGTACCGGAACCGAGGTTTCGCGAAGCCAGAGTGGCGGGCAGACTCTCTACCTGTTTGTGGCGGGATTTGGGATCCTTCCGGGCACAACTTACTCCATCAGCGGCAGCGACATTGTGATTACTCAACCTGCCAACGGCCAGTTCCAGGCAGCGAGTGACGGTACCCCGGCGGTCTATTTCCAGATTGTTGTCAGCCCCACGGCCGCGCTGGGTCCGCGAAATTTGGTTGTCAGGAACTCAGGAAACGAACTCACCTCCTTTGTGGGGGGCGTGTCGATAGCACCGTGAGTGAACCCATATGAAGCTTCGAACTTTTATTTTGGCAGTTGCAACGGGGTTCTGGCTGGGGACGCCGGCCGGCGCCACCACGCTTGTCCGGATGAGCCTCAGCCAGCTTGCGCAGGCGTCCAGCACGATCGTTCAGGGGCAGGTGGTGGCCCAGACCACGCGGCAGAACCCCGCCCATACGCGCATTATGACCTACACAACCGTGCAGCTTGACAAGGCGCTGAAAGGTCAACCGCCCGCCACCCTGACCATCGAGCAGCCGGGAGGGACGATTGGCAATGTTCACGTCCGGGTGCCAGGGACGGCGTTTTTGCGGCCGCAGACGGAATACGTCCTCTTCCTGGAGCCGGTAACGGGGCAGACAGCGACCTATCACATGGTGGGCATGATGCAGGGGGCCTTCCGCGTCTACCGGGAGAGGAATGGCGCCCAACGCCGCGTCGTCCTTCCCCTGGGCGCTCTCAGCACGGGCAGCAGCTCCGGGACGCTCAGCCAGTCTCCTGCGCTCGGGGAATTCCAGATGACGGTTTCGGGCGTGCTGGCGGCTCCCATCGTCATACCGCCAGGGACCCTGATTCCGGTCGTGATCATCTCGACCCAGTTCCAGGGCGCCGGGCAGACCGTGGTGGTGGCTCGGACAACTTCCGACCTGTTTCCGAGCAAGGCTGTCGTCATTCCTGCCGGCAGCCAGGTTGTGGGAACCGCGCAGCGCGAAGGAACGAAATGGAAAATTTATTGGAATTCCGTTTCAGTTCGAGGCCGCCAGGCGCATCTCTCCGCTATCAATGAAACTTCGGCCGGGGGAAGCTTGAAGGGCCAGGCTATGGTCGTTCACATGAGGTGAAGCCGATGAGGCGCAAGCAAGGTGCTGGTGGAAGAAGACGGATCGCGGCCGGTTTCGCGGCCCTGGTCGTTCTCTTCTCCGCTGTTCTGCTGTTTGGTTACAACACATTCCAGGATAACCTGGGCACGCTCCAGGCGCCTGTGCCCGTGGTGACTCGGTGGGCCAACGTGCCAGGCACGCCCGTCTCGTGGCTGCTGAACGCCGCCACTCCCAGCAACAACGTGACCGGATGCAGTGGTTCGCTCGCGACCTGCATTCAGCAATCGGTGACGGCAGGGTTCACCACGTGGACCAGTGCCCAGATACCGATTGGAAACACTCAACAGACCTTGACGGACGTCGCCGTGCAATACGCCGGGTCATCGACACTGACCAGCCCCAACTATCAGGATTGCCAGAACGTGGTGGGATTCTCCGATACCAACACCGGTGACTTTTCGACCGGCACCATTGCTTTTACGGAGATTGCGACGGTCACGCGTCCGGCCGGGACGACCGGTTCGTTCCAGTACACCTGCAGCGGCGCGGCCAGCAAAACTTGCAACCTGGACGACTGCATGGCGGATGCCGATATTGAATTCAACCCCAACGAGAACTTCACGACGTCGCTGACCCCGCCCTCCGGCACGTTCAGCCTGCAATCCGTCGCAACGCACGAAGAGGGCCACCTTCTGGGGCTCGATCACAGTGGAATCGGCCACACCGTCATGTTCCCTTTTGGCGACACGACCTCGGCGGGCCAGCAGACTCAACTTTCAACGGATGACGCCATCGGCATCTCTTTTCTGTATCCTTCCACTAATTTCAGCACTGCCACGGGAGTGATTTCCGGCAAGGTCAGCCTGAACAGCACAGGAATCTTTGCCGCGCACGTGATTGCCGTGAACGCCGTCACGGGCGACGCCGTAATCGACGGGCTGACAGCCCCCGACGGCACCTACGCGCTGACCGGCGTCCCGCCCGGAAGCTACTCGGTCCTGGCGCTGCCTCTGTCCCCCAATTCAGACTCGGGAGTTCTGAATCTGGACAACTTTTCAGGGTGGGAGTGTGGTTATGCGGATTCGGCTTGCACAACCGTGCCGACGAATGCTACCAGCTACACGGGCCGCTACCACTAACCGAAGGCTATAACCCGCCGGTCACTTCAATCACCTGTCCGGAAACGTAGTCCGAGAGCGGAGAAGCCAGGAAGAAGATGACTCCTGCGGCTTCCTGCGGAGTTCCCGGGCGGCCCATGGGGATGGAATGAATGGCGGCCTCGCGCATCCGGGCGGGAATTCCAAGCTTCACTTCCGTCCGCTGCCGATTGATGCTTTCGCCATCCTCTTTGGGCGACGTCAGGCGCGTGTCGATCAAGCCGAAGGCTGCCGCGTTCACCTGAATGTTTAGCGGTCCCCACTCGCGGGCCAGCGTTTTCGTCAGGCCGATGATTCCAGCCTTGGCCGCGGCGTAATTGGCCTGCCCAAAGTTGCCCCGCGTGCCGGAGGTTGAACTGATGTTGACGACTTTCCTGGCACGGGCGCTGCCCCGCTCCTCGATCTCCTGCTTGGCGGCTTCACGCATGGCCGCGCCCAGCACTCGAAGAATTCTGAAAGGCGCCGTGAGATGGATGTCCATCACGGCCTGCCACTGCTCGTCGGTCATCTTGTGGAGTGTCCCGTCCCAGGTAAATCCGGCGTTGTTCACCAGGATATCGGGAATGCCAAATATCTCGAATGAAGTTTCAAGAAGATTTTCCGGGAAGTCCGCTGCGGTGATATCGCCCGCCATGCCGTGCGCCGAGCCTCCAGCCCGGCGAATCACCGCCGTTGTTTCCTCAAGCTCCTTCGGGTCCACGTCATTCAGCAGGACGTGAGCGCCTTCCTGGGCAAACAACCGGGCCGTCGCGCGGCCGATGCCGCGGCCGGCTCCGGTCACCACCGCGATTCTGCCTTCCAGCCCTCTGGACATAGCGGCTCCTCCGCCTCATTTTTTCAGAGCGGTCGAACGGCGCCAAGTGGAAAAGAAATTCAAACGAGTAGATCGGTGGCACGGGCCGCCCGACGGTGCTGGGCCAGAACGGCCAGCATGGAACTGCGTTCCATCTTCTCGCAGTGGACCGTGCAGATCGACATGTCGGCAAGCGTATGGATACAAGTATGAATCCGGCGTTGATAGCGGAGAATCACCGTGGGGTCGGCCCCATTCCGATAGGCCCAGGACCAGTCTGTGATCCATCGCACGATCGATCCGTTCCGCCGGATCACAGGACGCTTGCAGGGGTTGTCCAGCTTTGCAAAACGTGACAGACAGTCAGGAGCGGTCAGAAAGACCATCCGGCCGTTTCGAATCAGAGTCTCAGGGCGCAGCCCGTTTTCGCCCAGGATGCGGGCAAGGTCCTTCAGCCAGGCGGGACCTGCCATGACGACGATTTGCTGGCCAATTTCGATGCCGCCGGCAACAAACTGAATAATCTCTGCGGGGCCGGGTTTTCTACGCACTAACAAACGGCATGAATTGACCGGAATTTCAGGAAGTAAATCAGCGCCCATTGATACATTTCCTTTGGATCTATCATGCGCGAGTTGCTGTCCCGCTGTCAATCAAGTTTTCAGGAAGAGTCTCAATTTAACTGGATTTTCCCCTACTCTTGTGTTTCCGTGACTCGGCGGGCCACGGTGAGAACCCCAGCCACATAAGAAAAAGGCTGCATTCCCCCCGGTCAGGAATACTTTGCCGGGGTGCAGCGAAACGCGCAGGCAACAGAATTGTAAGGACTGGATCTTTTATTTGCAGCCAGACCCTGCGGCTACCCGTGAAGGAATCTTCCCGGATTCACAGGGGTGCCATGGATCCGAACTTCGTAGTGGAGGTGCGGACCCGTCGTGCGGCCGCTCGTGCCGACGGCGCCGATGATTTCGCCCTGCTTGACCTGCTCCCCAACCACCACGAATATTCTGCTGAGATGCGCGTAGCGAGTTGTGATTCCGTCGCCGTGATCGATCAGAATGCTTCTGCCGTAGCCCGCGTCGGGTTCGGCCTCAATGACCAGACCATCGCCGGTTGCCACGACGTCTGTACCATACGCATCGGCAATGTCGACGCCCGGGTGAAAGGCCTCCTCGCCGCTGAAGGGATCCATCCGCTCACCAAATCCCGCGGTTAATCTTCCTCGAACGGGCCAGATCGACGGAATGGCGTTGGGATCGTCGAGCATGCCCGGAAACGTACCCGGGCCGAGGGGGCTGCCTACACCGTTGAGGCTTACGGTCTTCATTGCATTCAAGGCGTAGAGTGACGTGTCATAGTCTGTCCCGGCAGTATCGCCGGACTGGCTGGCCAGGCTCAGCAGGTCGGGCGCAATCCGCTGACGCCCTCCGTTTCCAAACCCATAGGTGACCGCGACCTCGGCGGCGAGGGTCTGAAGGGAGTTCAGTTTAACGTTGGCGCGGCTGACTTTGTTTTCCAGAGTATGAAACTGTTGCTTCAAAGCCTCGCGCTCGCTTCGAACCGTGTTGTAATTCGACACCTTGACCAGCATCCTCGCGTAGCTGGTTGCGAGACCCGCCAGCATCACGATTCCGATAATGCTCAGGCCCAGAATGACAGGCACAACATAAAAAGGGAGTTGGACTTTGCGGACTCTACCATGGGCGCCAGGTGAAATGAGAAGGGTGTAGAACTTGTTGTTCATGCGCTTCAACCACCGTTAGCCTTTCGTAGGTTCTTGGACGCCCCCCCCCATACCCGGCTGGATAGAAATCCCCCGAGGCGTCGCCCATAGAAAAGACAGAAGGTAAATCCTATTTGAGCATTCTAACCTTGTCAAGCAGATATGTTCGGCACCCAGTATCCCGACTCACAGATTCGTTGCATTATTCCAAGGTTTCCTGCATATTCCTTTGTTGAAAACAAATAAGTTATACCGTCCGGTCGGCCCACGAATTATGCAAAAACTTCAGACGCAGAGCACGCCTGTCGTATCCCTTAAGTATGTTCAATAATTCGTCAGGGCACGCCACCCGGCGTGACCCCGGGGCCGCTCGAAGGGCACCTTTCGGCACTGAGGCCTTTCCCCTCAGGACCTGAAGAGTCTGCGTTCTCCACCGTGTCATTCCGAGCAAAGCGAGGAATCTCGCCCTGAAAACGCTCCTGTTCAGAGATTCCTCGTCGCCTTCGGCACCTCGGAATGACAGGTCAGAGAGCGGGTTTCACGCAGACTCTGAAGCCCTGCCCTGACGGTCCATATTTTTCAAAGTATTGAGGGGACACCACACCAGGGTTCTTTCTGTGCGCGCCGCTATTCCCAGTGTCTGTCGTCGCCTAACGTTGGAGCAACCTAAATCTGGAGTTTTAGCAACCGGGCGGCAGTTCCACCGTAAACCATGGCGAGGATCTCGCTATCCAACTCCAGCGGTTCAAGCATACGATCGTGAAACAGCTTGGAAGGTTCCAACTCCTCCACACGGAGGATATCCGTCCCGAACAGAACCTTGCTCCAGGCTCCCGGCCAGAAGAAATGATATCGGTAGAAATCCGGACCTTTGTTGACGCGCCAGCCTCCCCACCACGCCCCCGTTAAATCGACGTAGAAGTTAGGGTGCATTCGGGCGAGCATCGAAGCCTCTTCGTACCAGGGCACGCCCAGGTGAGCTGCCACGATGTTCATGCCGGGAAACGAGCGTGCCACAGCGTCCAGCCGTATGGGTCGCATTTTTGAGGAGGAAACCTGGAGCTCTCGGTCCGCCGGGGTCCGCATCACGATTCCAGTGTGGAACAAAACTGGCAAGCCATGGTGTTCGATGCGCTCGTAATATTGGAAGAAGGATGGATCGTCATACGAAGCTGTGGGATTCGTTGTTTTGATTCCCCGGAAACCCTGGCGTACGCATTCATCGACCATTTCGGGAGGATCAATCCCCAGACGGACTAACGCCAGGCCAGTGATCCGATCGGGATAGCGTTCGAAAGACTCCCGTACCTCACGATTGGTAACGTGCCCAAAATTCTCGCCCGCCGAGCACAGGCAGATGCGATCAATGCCCACCCGAGGCATTTCCTCCAAGAGTTTGGGCAGAAAGCCTTCCTGACGCGGATAATGAGCGTGAAAATCAATGACCAACTCAATTACCTCATGCGGACTTCCCCGCTTGCAAGATGATCTCTTGGGTTACTCTACGATAAATCCCGGTCACGTTCAATGGATGGGCCTGTATTGGCCGAACCAGAAATCACCCCACCGATTTCCGCCAAAGATAACGTTCACGCCTGGATCAAGAGCCGATCAACGCGTTGAGAGAGGTCGCGCAGGTAAGCCTCATCGCCACCCTTCAATTCGCAAATGGCCGGGCCGGAATAGCCGATGTCAACCAGCGCCTCGCGAACCGCCGGCCACATGATCTCGCCGTCCCCAAGGTTCACCCACTCGTAACATTTGTGTGTAACCTTGAAGTCCTTCAGGTGCAGCCTGGCAATACGCTTTCCCAGCGTGTGAATCCAGTCCTGCGGGTAGCCATACATCGCCACATTTCCCACATCGAACCACGATTTCACCCAGGGGCTCCGAAACTCGTCGATGTAGCGGGCCGTTTCCAGCGGGCTGAGCAGAAACTTGTTCCAGACATCCTCAATGGCGATCACCACCTTGACCTCTTCAGCCAGCGGCAGCAGTTTGCGAATCTGCCTCTGCGAGCGGCTCCAGGCCTCCCGGTAGCTGGTTTGGGGATTGACCACCGCCGGCACGAACAGTACCGCCTCCGCCCCCCACAACTTCGCGTTGTGCAACGAAGTTCTCATATCCTCCAGGCCCTTCGCTATCAAAGCGGGATCGGCTGAGGAGAGCGGGGCCTTCCAGAGCACTGGGTTCATCGTCGAGTCGATGCGAATGCCCGCCGCATCGGCCGCCTTCTTCAATGCTTCCGCCTCACGCGGGTCCGGCGTGGTCGGAATCTGCACCACCTTGAACCCCGTGTCCCGGGCCAGCTTGAACCGGTCCACCAGACTCATTTCCGGGGGTAACATCTTGTAGACCAAACCTTTCTCGATCGACAGCTTCCCGTTGCCTTGTCCGGCCGCCGCTTCCATCGAGGCCGGCAACGCACCCAGCGCCGCCGTTCCCGCAGCCGTGCTCATAAATTCCCTTTGTCCCGGCTTTTTGCCGGAATGTTCGCTCACTGTGGCCCTCCTTTGAACGGTCCATCTCTCGCCGATAGCGCTTATCGTGCCTTAGGACTCGATCCGATGCCTCACGGAGTCGCACTCCCGCTTCACATCCTCACCTATGCCGGGGTCCGGGATGTCACTGGGTCCATCCATCGGCAGCACATCGTATCATAGCCGTGCGGCCGGC
>Ga0307372_10006321_pt1 | contig 17382 bp, 14 predicted proteins | sample OX1MG_FD_202533 | JGI IMG/M metagenome (GOLD analysis project Ga0307372, IMG submission 202533) | Soil microbial communities from Risofladan, Vaasa, Finland - OX-1 | ecosystem: Environmental > Terrestrial > Soil > Coastal area > Acid sulfate soil | place: Finland: Risofladan, Vaasa | collected... | reverse complement strand
CTTCCCGCCCCGCCAAATCACGTGTCTCGGACCACTAGCCTGGATTATTCACGGAGGTGACAGCGAGGCACCTATCTGGTACCGGTGGTGGTGCTGCCAAACCGCCGCGTCCAGGAGGTGCCTCGATGCCGCAGTCTACCACCCGCTTCCGCCTCGCCGAGCAGACCACGCTGACGGCGAGCTTCGATCTGGACCAGGTGACCTCGGATGGCGGCCTGCCCTGGCTGGCCGAGGCTGACGACCAGCTGGGGCTGTGCGACGCCCTGGCCGCCGTGCTGCCCGAGTGGCGCACCGGACCGGTCCGCCACCCCTTGACGACCCTGGTGCGCCAACGGGTCTTCCAGATCGCCTGCGGCTATGTCGATCAGAACGATGCCACCACGCTGCGGCACGACCCGCTGCTCAAGCTGGTCTGTGGCCGCCAGCCGCGCTCGGACGCCGCACTGGCCAGCCAGCCGACCCTCTCGCGGCTGGAGAACGCCGTCGACCGGCGCGCCTGCTACCGGCTGGCCCAGGCGCTCGTCGGGGTCTACCTGCGCGCGCGGGAGCGGGCGGGCCGGCCGCGCCACCTGCTGCTCGACCTGGATGGCACCGACGATCCCGTCCACGGCCAACAAGAGGGCGCCGCCTACCACGGCTACTTCCGCCAGCACATGTATCATCCGCTGCTGGTCTTCGACGGCCAGACCGACCAGCTCATCACAGCCGTGCTGCGGCGGGGCAACGCCCACGCCAGCCACGGGGTGGTCGCCGTCCTCAAACGCCTGGTGCGCACGTGCCGCCAGCGCTGGCCGGGGGTGAGCATCGAACTGCGCGCCGACAGCGGCTTCGCCGTGCCCACGCTCTACGACGTCTGCGCGGCGGAGGGGCTGACCTACACCATCGGCCTGGTCCCCAATCCCCGCCTGGAGGCGCTGGCCGCCCCGCTGCTGACCGAGGCGCAACGCCAGCAGGCCGCGACCGACCAGAAAGTGCGCCTGGCCGGGGAAGCGTCCTACCAGGCCGCGTCCTGGTCGCAGCCTCGCCGTGTCGTCTACAAGGCCGAAGCGCTCCCCAAGGGCCCCAACACCCGCTTCGTCGTCACCACGCGCGCCGATCCGCCGCTGGCGCTCTACGACTGGTATGTCGATCGCGGAGAACCCGAGGGCTGGATCAAGGACTTGAAGCTGGCCTGCGCCGCCGATCGCCTGAGCGACCATCGCTTCTGGGCCAACCAGTTCCGGCTGCTCTTGCACGCTGCTGCCTACTGGCTGCTCGACACCCTGCGCCGCTGGCTCGTGCAGCGCGGGGTGCCGCGCCAGCAGCTCGACACCCTGCGCTTACAGCTCATCAAGATCGGCGGCTGGGTCCGTCAGGGGCTCACCGGGCTCCGCCTCCACCTGGCCAGCAGTCATCCCGGCGCGCCCCTCTGGCACCTCCTGGCTTCCCGGCCGGGCCGCCGATGAATAATCCAGGCTAGTGGTCCGTGACACGTGATTTGGCGGGGCGGGAAGCGGGTGGTAGCGTTGGGCGATGCACAAACACTACCCGGTCATCTTGACCGCCAACCAACGCACCACGTTGCAGCAGATGCTTGCGGCGGGGACCGCTCCGGCGCGCAAGCTCACCCATGCGCGCATCCTGCTCAAAGCCGACCAGAGCCCGGACGGTCCGGGCTGGGTCGATGTGCGCATCGCCGAGGCCGTCGAGGTCAGCCAGCCGACCGTGGCCCGCGTGCGCAAGCAGTTCGTCGCACAGGGCCTGGAGGCGGCCCTGAACCGACGGGCACCCCGCCGCGTCTACGAACGCAAGCTCGACGGGGCCCAGGAAGCCCAGCTGGTGGCGCTGACCTGCAGCGACCCGCCGCCGGGGCAGGCCCGTTGGACGCTGCGCCTCTTGGCCGACAAGCTGGTCGAGCTGGAGGTGGTGGAGGCCATCTCCTACCAGACCGTCCGCCGCGTGCTCAAAAAAACGAACTGAAGCCCTGGCGCAAGCACCAGTGGAGCATCCCGCCCCAGGCCAACGCCGACTTCGTCTGGCGCATGGAGGACGTGCTGGCGGTCTACACCCGGCCCTACGATCCGCGCTTCCCCCAGGTCTGCTTCGACGAGGTGTCCAAACAGCTGTTGCGGGACGCCCGGGCATCCGTGCCGCCGCAGCCCGGCCAGCCCCGGCGCGTCGACTATGAATACGCGCGCGAGGGCGTGTGCAATCTGTTCCTGGCCTGCGAGCCGCTGGCCGGCTGGCGCCACGTTACGGTCACGGCGCGCCGCACCGCGGTCGACTTTGCCCAGCAGATCCGGGACCTGGTCGACGTCCACTACCCCGAGGCCGAGCGCATCATCCTGGTGCTCGACAACCTCAACACCCATACGCCGGCCGCGCTCTACGCGGCGTTCCCGCCGGCCGAGGCCCGGCGGCTCACCGACAAACTCGAATGGCACTACACGCCCAAGCACGGCAGCTGGCTGAATATGGCTGAAATCGAGTTGTCGGTCCTGAGCCGGCAGTGCCTGGACCGACGCATCCCGGATGACCAGACACTGGCGGACGAGGTGGCGGCCTGGGAAGCCACCCGCAACGCAGCGGCGGGCGCCATCGACTGGCGCTTCACCACCGATGACGCCCGCATCAAGCTCAGGCGGCTGTATCCATCACTTCAGGAGTAACGCGGCACTAGCGACCCTGAAACTGCGGCTGGCGCTTCTCGACGGTGGCGCGCAGCCCCTCGTGGTGATCGTCGGTCGCGCCGCAGAGCGAGCCGGCACGCCGCTCGTTCCGCAGCGCGTCCTCGAACCCCACGCCCGCGTTCACCCGGATGTTCTCCTTCGCCAGACCGATGGCTACGGTCGGTCCGTTCGCCAGTCGCTCCGCCCACTCCATGGCGGTCGGCATCAGGGCGTCCGGCTCGACCAGGGCGTTCAGGAGCCCGAGGGAGTCGGCCTCGGCTGCGTCGATGATGCGCCCGGTGAAGATCAGTTCGGCAGCCTTGGTCGGACCGATGAGCCGCGGCAGGAGGAACGAACCGCCGGCGTCGGGGCAGAATCCGACCCGCACGTAAACCTCGCCGAACCGGGCGGATGTCGAGGCGACGCGTAGGTCAGCGACCAGCGCAAGGTCGCAACCGCCGCCGACCGCGACCCCGTTGACGGCGGCGATGACGGGCTTCGGCAGCCGGTAGAGGCGCGACATCAGCCGGTGCATCCTCCCGACCCAGCCGTCGGCATCGAGATCGACTTCGCCATCGCCGGAGCTCCACTCCTTGACGTCGGCTCCGGCGGAGAACGCGCGCCCGGTACCGGTGATGACCAGGCACCGGAGCGACGGGTTGTTCCAGGTGCGTTCGGCCAGGTAGTCGAGTTCGGCGATCGTGCTCACGTCGAGCGCGTTCATCCGCTCGGGACGATTGATCGTGGCGACTCCCACGCCGTCGTGCTGCTCCCAGAGGACACGAGTCAGGTCCACGTGCTGCCTCCCCTCGGTGGCGATCAGGAACGGCTGTGATGGTTCAGGATCGCAGGACGAGGCAACGATGGCAACAGTGGCGAGAGGCATGAAACACCCAGACGAAAACCCGGCCGATCGAGGGCCGTGCGGTCACGACTCGCCGCGCTGGTCGCGGATCAACTCCCGACCGCACTCCAGGACCCTGGCGCGCTGCTCAGTCGAAAGCTGATCACGGAGCCCGAGCCATTTCTCGAGGACCACGACCGGATCGAGCGCCTCGTGGTCGTGGATGTCCACCCGTGGCCGCGCCTGGCTCTCGACCTCGCGCATGACCCTGGCAACGTGCGCGGCGCCTGCGTCCTGGAGCAACCGCCGGACATCGTCGATGCGCAGCAGGTCCTCGCGCTCACCGGGAAGCTCGACGAACGTGCGCACTACTGCCCCGGAGATATCTGCCGCCCGCCGCTCCACCTCGCGCCGCACGTCTTCGAGCGGGTCCGAGTGCCGGGCCTTGACCCGCAGCGTGACGAAGCGACGCGCGGAGACGGGGTGGAACTCCCATGTCACGGATCGCTCGCCGGGGGAGCCTCGAGGGATCTCAACCGTGACGAAGCCCTTCTCCTCAGCTTCCTCACCGAAGTCGATCCGCTCGAGACTCCCCGCGTAGACGGCGGGGGGTCGTGCCGTAACCACCTGATGCTGGTGGATGTGGCCGAGTGCGACGTAGTCGAAGGCCCGCACGTTCAGTTCGTCGGTGCCCAGGACCAGGTCCTCACCGAGCATGATGGACTGCTCGGAGCCGTACCTCGCACCCTCGATGCTCAGATGGGCCAGCAGCACTGCCGGGATGGACGGATCGAGCGTTGTGACGAGCTCCGTGAGCGCCGCCGCCACGAGCTCACGCATCCGGCGGGTGCCCTCGCTTGATCCCACCTGCCGCAGCTCGTCGCTGGTGAGCATTCGGTTGCGCGGCAGCCACGGTAGCGCGACCACCTGGAGCGGACCATTGGGCGTCTCGAGCTGAAACACTCCGGGCCGGCGCGCGACGTGAACGCCGGTGATGCCCAGCGCCTCGTAGATGTCGATGGCAGTGGCGCGCGCATCGATGCTCGGTAGGTCATGGTTGCCGACCAGCAGCACGGTCGGAATGCCGGCGCCGGCCAGGCGGCGAACGCGCCGCGCGAATTCGCGCTGCAGCGTAGGGTTCGGATCGCGGTTCTTGAACGCATCACCGGCGAAGAGGACGGCGTCGACTCGCTGCCGGATCGCGAACTCCAGCACCTGATCGAAGACCGCCAAGTAATCCGCGATCCGCGTCGACAGGCCGGTGCGCGAGTCGAGCGAACCATAGTTCTCCATGCCCAGGTGGAGGTCCGCGAAATGGAGCAGGCGCAGCCCGGTCACCCGTCGTCCTCGCCAAGGAGCCGCGCCAGCGCGGCACGCCCGTCGGGTCGCACGATGCCGGACGCGCGGAGCTCCGCGAGCAGTTCCTGCCGCTCGTATTTCCGCGTGCGCAGCATGATCGGCATTGGCACCGCATGACCGAGAATCACGCACTCCTGCCTTGGTTTCAGACTCGCCAGCATCCCACGCAGCTGGTTGCGGTCGCCCGCACCCGTCAACACGGCGTCGATGTCGCGCTGCTCCGTCAGCAGGCCCGTGATGCGCGTTCCCAGCTGCGACATGACCTCCGGATCGATCCCGGACGGCCGCTGATCGACGACGAGGAGCGTTACGGCGTACTTACGCATCTCCCGGGCGATCTTCCCGAAGATCGACTGGTGCGCGGCGTCGGGAGCGAGGAACTTATGCGCCTCCTCGAGCACGATCATTAGCCGACGCGGCCGCGCGCCGAGGTCGCCGGCCGACTCGTAGTCGTTGATCTGGTCGGTGTAGCGGCGGTGGATACGACGCGTGACGATGTTGGCGACCAGCATGTAGTCGAGCAGCGAGTCGTGGCGACCGAACTGCAGCACCACATGGTCACCCCGCTGCAGGTGTCCCAGGATGTCGTCGATGGTCGAGTCCTCGGCGGACTGCACGACGTAGTCCCGGTCGCGAACGCGGGCGAGCTTCTGCCGCAGCGCGTCGACGGCCGCGGGATGGGAGCCGGTCTCCTGGCAGAAGCCGGCTACGTCGTCACCGGTCATCTCGAGCAGACGCAGCATCCAGCGACTGCGGTACTTCGCCTCGAGCTGGTGCGCCGTGGCGGCGAAGGTTGGTGTCAGATTGAGCTCGGCGGCCAGCAGTTCGATGTCCTCGGGCTCGATCTGGTTGAGCCCGACACGAAAGTCCCGGCTGGCGCCTGTCGCGCGGTCGAGTGAATAGACCCGCACCCGGCTTTCACCGAACAGGTCGACCAGACCCGCGATGGTCGGCTCCCCGATGCGCGCCCGCGCGTACTCATTGTGCATGTCGAAGATGAGAGTGGAGGCCACCCCGCTCTTGACGATTCCGAAGAGGAGCAGGCGAGTCAGGACGCTCTTGCCGGTGCCGCTCTGGCCGAACACGCCGTTGCTGCGCGTGACCAGTTCCTCGAGGTCAATCGGGATCGGAATGTCCATCGTCAGCGGGTTGCCGAGGGCAAAGCGGGTGGGCGACTCTTCCCCGAACACCAAGTTGAAATCGACCTCGTTGGCCTCCCGCAGCGCCGCGAAGTGCATCGGGATATTGCGCACCGGACCCGGCCTGGGACCGTCCGTGAGGTCGGTCTTCTCGAGCATCAGATGCGGCCGCACCTCGACCGTGGCGTAGGTCTGTGTCCCCGAGAGCGCACGTCGCACGAACGCCGAGCGGTCGGACGGCGGATCGGCCGTCAAGGCCTGATCGGTCGCCCGCAGCCGCATGTCCGAGATCAGGCTAAAATAGCGACTGCTCGCCCCTTCGAGGACGACGAAGCTGCCGACTCGCAACTGCTCTGTCGGGCAGGTCGGCGCTAGTCTCACGGTCAGGCCCGAACTGAAGCTTCCTTCGGTGACCACGCCGAGCGGCGGAAGACGAGTGTCCATGCGGTCTCCCTGGACGGGCCCATGGGCGTACGTATAGAACGATTGTACCATGCGGAAAGCAGACAGGGCTCAAACAGGTGCCGCGGCCTCGTCCGAAGATACGACGGCCGATCGGTTGGCGGATGCGCTCGTGGGCGCGGGGCCAGGGAGTGCGGCAACGCTACACGTCGCCGAGGAACTCGGCCGGCAGCGTGCCCTGGCCGGTGAATCCGTCGACGCTGCTCTGACGATTGCTTTGCGGGCGTTCACGAAGGTCGGAGCCGCGCTCGACCCGGTCGTGCTGGGCGCGGTGGCTCGTGGGTACGCCGGCTCTGGTCCCGTCACCCAGGACGTCCGGGGCGCCGGAACACCGCTGTCGAGTCCCGTTGCCCGCCTGGCGGCGCTGCACCGCATCAACCAGGCGGCCACGACGACACTCGACCTCGCGACGATGCTGAGGACCGTGGTAGCCGTGGTACGCGACACGACCGCCGCGGACTCGTGCTCCATTTTTCTGTACGAGCCCGAATCCGCCACACTGACGCTGCGTGCGACTGTGGGTCTGAACCAGGCGGCGGTCGGGCGCGTCCGACTGCCGTTGGGCACGGGAATCACCGGACAGGCGGCGGCCGAACGCCATCTGCTGGTGGTGCCCGACGCCCGCGTCCATCCGGCGTATCTCGACTATCCGCTGATCGGCGATCGGCCCTATACGTCCCAGGTGTCCGTCCCACTGGCACTGCGCTCACCCGATCGCCTGGTAGGCGTACTCAATATCCTGACGATTGAGCGGCGCGACTTCGAGCCCGACGAGTTGACCTTTCTCGAGACGGCTGCCGGCGAGATCGCGATCGCGATCGACAACGCGCGCCTCTACAGTGAGACAGATGCCCAGCTTCGACGGCGTATCAGCCAACTCGGGAGCCTGCAGCAGATGTCGCGCGCGGTCGCGTCCACACTGGACCTTCCGGAGGTGCTCCGCCTGATCACGCGCCAGGCGGTGGAACTCGCGCAGGCGTCGGCCGCCGAAATCTATCGCCAGCCGCGACAGACCAGGCAGGGACTGGAGCTGCTGGCTCGTCACGTTGCCAGTGACCCGCTGGACCTGGACGCGCTGCACGCCGAGGTCGTGCGTGTGGTGGACGAGGCCATTGAATCGGGCGTGTCGTTGCGTCGCCGACTGCGCGAGGGGAATGTCACGTGGCACGTCTACGCGGTCCCAATGCTGACGGGGCGGCGCGCCGTCGGGGCAATCTGCGTGTTCGACCGTGACCGGCCGTCGGAGGCTCAGGATGTCCAGGGTATGCTGCATGCCTTCTCCGATGCCGCGGCGATCGCGATCGAGAACGCGGAACTCTACGAAGAGGCCGTGCGCGGCATGACGCGCGCTTCCACCCTGCTTCAGGAGATGCACCATCGCGTACGGAACAACCTGCAGACCGTGGCGGCGCTCCTCTCGATGCAGGCGCGGCGCGGCCCCGAGGCCGACTGGGCCGACCCGCTGTTGGAGGCGGTCGGCCGCATTCGTAGCATCGCGGTCGTGCACGACCTCCTGTCCGGAAGTGACCTGAAGGAGACCAGTCTCGACTCGGTCGCTCGCCACCTGGTGGACGAGGTCGCGGCAAATACGCTGCCCCCTGGGGCCGCGATTCGGCTCGTGGTCGAGCCGTCCGACATCCGGGTGAGCTCGCGACAGGCGACGGTCCTGGCCCTGCTCATCAACGAGTTCGTGAGCAACGCAGTGCGGCACGGTGTGGGCCCGCGCGGGATTGGCGAGGTCGTCGTCTCGGCGCGGCGCCTGGGCAATGACGCGCTGGTAACGGTGCGCGACGACGGCGTCGGTCTCGCACCTGATTTCGACCCGGCCGTGATGGCTGGGCTCGGACTGCAAATCGCCCGCACACTCGTCGAGGTCGACCTGCGCGGAACGCTCGAGATCGGCCCAACGGGCGGTCAGGGTACCTCAGTCCGCGTGCGCTTCCCGGTCATCGTGCCGCCTCCCGCGTCGTGAGCGAACGCCGGCGCGAGGCGACTTCAAAGCGGGGCCGCAGCCTCGGCACGCGCCGCTTCATGGTGACCCGCGCCCACGGAGCTTTCGGCGGATCACCGGTATCACCTTCAGAGATCGGAGAGGTCACGCTCGACGTCCATCTTGGCTCACCGACGGGGATTTCGAGACATCCCCCGCCGGAGGGGCGCGCTTGAACCGCGGCAGCCGGGTGGGTATCATTCGGGCGGTCGTGCTAGGCGGGGAACTAGCGGTGCCCTGCACCCGCAATCCGCTACAGCGGGGCTGAATTCCCTCTCGAGGTCCGACTCTGTGGGACTGCTCGGACCAAGTGGCGAGGATGGTTTGGTCCCACGCGGCAGGGACCCGCGAACCCGGTCAGGTCCGGAAGGAAGCAGCCGTAAGTGGTTATCCCTGGGTGACGTGGGGTTGCCTGGCCGGAGCTAACTGGCCCGGCGCAAGCCGGAGGGCCGCGATCGAAAGAGGGTGCACGGCCTTTCTCGAACGCCGAACGGGCCGTCCATCAGGACGGCCCGTTTACTTTTTCGAGACTGGGTGGATCTAGAGTTCAGCGCTTCTTCTTCTTGTTACGCTTGCGCGCAGTCCCCGAGCCGCCGGCGACAGCCGGGGCCAAATAGCGCTGCTTAGTGCGCTGAGCCTCAAGAGCGCGGGCTTTAGGTGGGTAGACGACCCGGAAGTAGTAGACGTAATAAGCGGCCTCGATCAGGCCCGCCAAGGTCACGAGGTACAGCCAGAGGCGCTTGCCGAGGCCGAACGCGCTCACGTCCATGACGCGCAGCGCGAAGAAAATCAAACCGATGCCGAGGATGACCGAGGCGATACCGGTGGCCTGCTGAATGGGTCCGCGGAGCAGGCGGTTGGCGCGGCCGACCTTGATCACGTCGTAGTAGATGAGCAGAGAGCCGACGAAGCCAACGCTGCTCACGACCAGGAAAGCGATCGAGAGCGATCCCCAGACTGCCCCCTGGTACGGCTGGGCGTTCAGGTAGCTCCAGCTGAACGGATTCTGCATCTCCTTCCCTCCTCATGCGTCGATCGGGAACGACCCGAGTCTAACACAGGCCGCTCCACTGCACGGTATCAGCAGCGGAAACACACGGGCGGGACGGTTGCTGCCATCCCGCCATAAAGACGAACGGACGAGCTTCCGGTTCGCTCTAGCTGTCGCCGTAGAGAATGCCGCGTTTGACCTGCTCGATCGCGCGGGTCACCTGGATGCCGCGCGGGCAGGCGTCCGTGCAGTTGAACACCGTGCGACAGCGCCAGACGCCCGACTTCTGGTTCAGGATCTGCATGCGTTCGCTCGACGCCTGATCCCGAGAGTCGAAGATGAAGCGGTGGGCGTTGACGATCGCGGCCGGGCCCACAAACTCGTCATTGGTCCAGGTGATCGGGCAGGCCGTGGTACAGGCCGCGCACAGGATGCACTTGGTCGTGTCCTCGAACCGTTCGCGATCGACCGGTGACTGCAACCGCTCCGTGACGGGCGCCTGGTCATCGTTGATAAGAAACGGAAGCACCGATCGGTACGAAGCGAAGAACGGCTCCATGTCGACGACCAGGTCTTTGATCACGCGGAATCCCAGGAGCGGTTCGATGACCAGGTTCGTACCGGCCTCTTTGACCAGGAGCTTGCAGGCGAGGCGGTTACGCCCATTGATGCGCATCGCATCGGACCCACACACGCCGTGAGCACAGCTCCGCCGGTAGGTTAGAGTGCCATCCTGGTACCACTTGATCGTGTTCAGGGCGTCGAGCACGCGCTCTGTCGGATCGGCGTCGACCGTGTAATCCTCAAAGTGTGGACGGGTATCGGTGTCCGGGTTGAACCGCAGAATGCGCAGGTGGACATCCATCAGTACTTCCGCTCCTTCGGTTCAAAACGGGTGATGACCACCGGCTTGTAGCGCATCTTGAGTCCGCCCGAGGTGCGATAGGCAAGGGTGTGCTTGAGCCAGTTGGCGTCGTCGCGATTCGGGAAGTCCTCGCGGAAATGCCCGCCCCGGCTCTCCTCGCGCGCCAACGCTCCAGCCGCGATGGCCTCCGCGACGTCCAGCAGGTAGCCGGTCTCGATGGTCTCCACCAGATCCATGTTGAACGTCTTGCCGTGGTCGCGCAGCCCGACCCTAGTGAAGCGATGGCGGAGTTCGGCGAGCGCGGCGTCCAGTTGGCGCAGCGCGGCGCCGGTGCGGAAGATGCCCGCGTCCTGCCACATGACGTCCTGCAGCTCGGTCCGGATAGCGGCCGCTGACTCAGTGCCGTCGTTTTCGAGATACGATGCGATCTCCGCCTCGGCGCGGAACTCCGGCTCCTTTGGTAGCGAGTGCAGATCATTGTGCTGGATGAACTGCGCCATGTGCTTGCCGGCGCGCCGGCCGAACACGATCAGGTCGACCAGCGAGTTGGTGCCGAGCCGGTTGGCCCCGTGCACGCTGACGCAGGCGCATTCACCCGCGGCGTAAAGCCCAGGGATCGGGGTGTTGTTCTCGTCGACGGTCACTCGACCGTCCACGTCGGTCGGTAGTCCGCCCATCGCATAGTGCGCAGTGGGCTGGATGGGCACCAGGTCGTGTACCGGGTCGAGTCCCTGGTAGGTGCGCACGAAGTCGGCGATGTCTGGGAGTTTCTCCTCGATCACCTCGCGCGGCAGGTGTGTCAGGTCCAGGTGGACGAAGTCCTTGCCATCGACCCCCAGCCCCGCGCGCACTTCGAGGAAGATGCTGCGCGACACCATATCGCGCGGCGCGAGGTCCAACAGCGTGGGCGCGTACTTCTCCATGAAGCGCTCGCCCTTGCCGTTCCGCAGGATGCCACCCTCACCGCGCACCGCCTCGGAAAGCAAGATGCCGAGCCGGTAGATGCCCGTCGGATGAAACTGGTAGAACTCCATGTCCTCCAGCGGTAATCCGCGCCGGAAGGCGATCGCGCAGCCGTCGCCCGTTAGCGACAGCGCATTGCTGGTGACCTTGAAGACCCGACCAAACCCGCCGGTTGCCAGCAGGACCGCCTTGGCGTGGAACACATGGATCTCACCGGTGAGGATATCCATACCGACGATCCCGGTGCAGACCCCGTCGTCGGTCAACAGCAGGTCCAGCATCATCACTTCGTTGAAGAAGTTGACCTGGTGCTTGATGCCCTGCTGGTAGAGGGTCTGCAGGATCATATGCCCCGTGCGGTCGGCGGCGAAGCAGGCACGTCGGACGGGGGCCTCACCGAAGTTCCTGGTATGGCCACCGAAGCGTCGCTGGTCAATGCGGCCGTCCGGCGTGCGGTTAAAAGGCAGGCCCATGTGCTCGAGCTCGTAGACGGCGTCGACCGCCTCGCGGGCGAGGACCTCGGCCGCGTCCTGGTCGACGATATAGTCGCCGCCTTTGACGGTGTCGAACATGTGCCAGACCCAGTGGTCCTCCTCGATGTTGCCCAGTGCGGCGCCGATTCCACCCTGGGCCGCGCCGGTGTGGGAGCGGGTGGGGTACAGCTTGCTCACGACCGCGATGTTGGCTTTGCCCGCCAGCTGGGCAGCGGCCATGAGACCGGCGCCGCCCGCGCCGACGATGACCACGTCAAAGCGGTGATACATGGCCTATCTCCCTAGCGCGGCGGCACCCGCGGCCGCGGGATTGAACGTCACGATGGCGATCGAGCCCATGATCAGGAAGATGATGGCCGCACTCCACAGCACTGAGTACGCGAAGACGCGCCACCCCCGGGAGCGGACATAGTCGTCGACCGCGATCCGCGCGCCGTTCAGGCCGTGGATGAGGGCCAGCGTCAGCATCAGCCAGTCATTCGCTCGCCAGAACGGCGACGCCCATCGGCGGACGATGAAGTTGTAGTTGATCGTGCTTACGTCGTTGACCACGTGCGTGATGATGACGTGGACTACCAGGAAGATGAGGAGCAAACCACTGATGCGGAAGAAGTACCACGAATAGAGCTCGAAGTTGCTGCCTTGCGGCCGCTCGCGTCCAATCCGAGCAACGGTCATCGCGCCCACCTCTCCATTCCGGCAACTGTTTGTCGCCGCGGACGACGTCCGGGTACCTACAGACCTTTAACCATGAAGAATGCCGACGGAATGAACAGGATCAAGAACGTCGCCACCACCCCGTAGAAGAGCTGTCGCTCGTAGCGGTAGGCCGCCGACCAGAAGTCAATCAGGATGATCCGTACACCGTTGGCCGCGTGGTAGTACACACCGGCGACCAGGATGATCTCGCCGATGCGAAACAACGGCGCGTTATAAATGAACAGGAGATCGTTGAAAGCTTTCGGCCCGTACCCGATGACAAAGATGTCGACGATGTGGAGGAGGAGGAAGAACAGAACTCCCAGGCCGGCAAGGCGATGGAGCGCCCAGGAAACCATCCCCTCGGGCGCCCGGTACCCGCGATAGCTCGAGATCACGTCTGGTCCCCTCGCTGCTATGTGGCGCGGCGCGCCCGGTCGCGCGTCACCCGTTGACTCATTGACGATGGCCGCCAAGGGCCGCGGACAATCTACGGCCCGCACCCGAGGGTGTCAACCCGAACGCATCCTCACATCCTATTGGGATGGGGTCCGGCGACACTGCCTGGTGCAAGCGACTTCGCGCACGCGCGCGAGAGTCGCGGCCCGTTGTTATAATGCCGTCGCCCGGGCGCGATCGGGGAGAGTGGTCCTACCGTGCCGCGGCCTGCCCAATCGCTGGTGGAGGGAAGCGCAGTGCCACATCGTGACCCGCGGCCCGACCGCTGGCGTCCGGTCGTCAAGTCGCTTCTGCCACAGGTGGTCAACCTGACGGAGCGCATCTGTCTCATCCCTGCCCCGAGCTACGCCGAGAGTGAGCGAGCGCGGTTCGTCGCCGGGGAGTTTGAGCGTCGGGGTCTCGCGGTCGAGGTTGACGAAATCGGAAATGTCTACGCCCGCCGCCGTGGGCGCGGTGAGGCGTCGACTTTGATGGTTGCGGCCCACACCGACACGGTGTTCCCTGCCGGTACCGAGATCCGAGTGCGGCGCGGTGACGGTCGATTGACCGGCCCGGGCATCGGTGACAACAGCCTTGGCGTGGCGGCGATCCTCGGCGTGGCCGACGCGGTTGCTGCGAGCGGACTCCAGACGCCTGGGGACCTGCTGTTGGTCGCCAACGTTGGCGAAGAGGGTCTCGGCAACCTGCGAGGCATCCGCGCGGCCGTCGACCGGTTCGAGGCGGAGATCGGCGCCGTCGTGGCGGTCGAGGGACACGACCTCGGGCGGGTGACGCATGGAGGAGTCGGTTCGCGTCGCGTGAAGGTCACGGTCACGGGACCGGGCGGGCACAGCTGGGGTGCGTTTGGTGAGCCGTCGGCAATCCACGAACTGGGCTTCATCATCGCGGACATCGCGCGGATGAGGATGCCGGCGGAACCGAAGACCACCTTCAACGTCGGCATGGTCGAGGGCGGGGTCTCGGTTAACACGATTGCGCCGAACGCCAGTGCCATCATCGACATGCGTTCGGTGAGCGCCGACGTGCTGGGGACGCTGGCGCGTGACGTCGAGCGTATCGTGGAGAGCCGGCGCATCGGCAGCGTCTCGACGCGAATTGACGTTCTCGGCGAGCGTCCGGCCGGAGAGATTCCCGTCACGGCGCCGGTGGTGCGGGCGGCGGTCTCGGCCCTGGCGGCGCTGGGGATCGACGCGCACCTGAATGTGTCGAGCACGGACGCCAATATCCCGATCGCGCGCGGTATCCCGGCGGTGTGTGTTGGGCTGACGCACGGCTCCGGTGCGCACCGGATCGACGAGACGATCGAGCTCGCGCCGATCGAAGACGGGCTGATCCAGCTGGCCCTCCTGGTGGAGGCGTTCCCGGTCGATGCCGGACGATAGGCTCGCCGTACGCGGCGGAGGCCGGTTCCCGGAGAGGCGAATCCGGTGAGCGGGATCTATGTGGCGCTTGACCTCGAAGCGACGGGGATGGACCCCGAGCGCGACGAGGTCATCGAGATCGCGGCGATCAAGTTCCGAGACGACCGTGTGCTCGATCGCTGGGAGAGTCTCGTCCGGCCGCGGGCGCAGATTCCGTTCAACATTTCAAACCTGACTGGGATCGGCGCTAAGGACGTGCGCCGCGCTCCGGTGTTCGCGGCGGTAATGCCTCGGCTCAGGGACTTCGTGCGAAACCACCCGATCGTGGGTCAGTCCCCGGAGTTCGACCTGCAGATGCTGGCGGCGTCGGGTTTGCAGCTCCAAAACCCGCTTTACGATACCTTCCAGCTGGCGACGATCCTCATCCCCGATCTGCGTGCGTACAACCTCAGCACGATTGCAGCGCGTCTCGGAGTGTCGGTACCGCACCAACATCGAGCCATGGCGGACGTCGAGACGACGATGGCCGTGTTTCTGGGTCTGTACGACATCCTGCATGGCTACGATACCGATACGCTGACCCGACTTTCCGCCTACGCTCGCGCGGCAGGTTCGCCGTTAGCTCGGCTCATCGACGATGCTCACCGCGAAGTGGTGGCAGAGGCCGGCGTGGGGTTGGGCAGCATCGCGGCGCAGCTGTTGGCGCAGACCGGCGGGATCGATCACGGCCCGGAGGTCATGTTCCTGCTGCCACGTGACCGGCCAGCGCGCCTCGAGCCGGCTACCGATGGCGAGAACGTTGACCCAGCGCGGTTGCGCCAATGGACCGGGACCGGCGGATCACTGGCTCGCGCGTTCCCAGGCTATGAGTCTCGTCCGCAGCAGGTCGAGATGATGACCACAGTCATGGAGGCCTTGAACGAGGGCGGCCGGTATCTCGTCGAGGCCGGGACCGGCACCGGGAAATCGCTGGCGTACCTGCTGCCGGCTATCCTCCATGCGGTCGAGCACGGTGAACCAGTCGTCGTCTCGACGGCTACCATCGCCCTCCAGGATCAGCTGTTCCGCAAGGACCTTCCCGACCTGAGGCGTACAGTCGCGGCCATGGCCGGAGAGGACCCGCGTTTGCAGCGAGCCGCCGAGTTCGAGGCCGCGCTGTTGAAGGGCCGCGGAAACTATCTGTGCCTGCGGCGGTGGTTCATGGCCCAACGCGAGGCCGCCGAGTCGCCAGAGCAGGCTTCGCTCCACGCCAAGGTGCTCACCTGGGTTCAGCAGACCGAGTCGGGCGACCGAGCGGAGCTGCATCTGTCGCCGGAAGAGCAGTCCTACTGGCCGCGCCTGGCGGAGGAGGAGGGATCCTGCGTTCCGGGTCGCTGCCTGTTCCACCGCCGGAACCAGTGCTTTCTGTTCCGCGCGCGCCACAAGGCGGAGAGCGCGCACGTCATCGTCGTCAACCACGCGCTGCTCCTCTCTGACATGATCGCCGCCAACACAGTGCTGCCGCCGTACCGAAACCTCATCGTCGACGAGGCACACAACCTCGAAGAGGAGGCCACGACCCAGCTCGGCTTCGGGATCACTCGTGGCCGCGTCGTCGATCTGGTAGGGCGCTGCCTCGCTGCCGACGACACGGGCGGGCTCGGCGGCACGTTGGGCTCGGTCTGGAAGCTCTCGATGTCGGCCGGTGATCCCCGAGCGAGGGGTCTTGCCGAGCAGATTCGCCCGCGCCTGGACGCGCTGACCGTTGAGACCAGAGCGTTGAAGTCCGAGTTGGATGGCTTTTTTCGATCGCTGGGGGACTTCTCGGCTCGCTACCAGGAGGGCCGCAGCGACTACGACCACCGGCTACGCCTCACCGCCGCCGTCCGCCACGACCCGGGCTGGAGCGAGCTTGAGCGCGAGTGGGAGGGGGTTGCCCAGTCATTGCGTGCGCTGGTCGGTACCCTTTCATGGGCGGCGAGCGAGTGGGACGGGTTGACCGAGGAAACCGTCCCGGGGCGCGACGAGCTCGCCACGGAGTTAGAACTGCTCGTCCGCACCGGACACGAGGTGCTCGACCGAATGCTTGCCGCGGTCGCCGAGCCTCGCGGAGACACCATCTACTGGCTGTCAAAGCAGGCGACGACGGGCGAGGTTTCGATCCAGGCCGCGCCGCTCCACGTCGGTGATGCACTGCGCGAGCACCTGTTCAGCCGCTGCCGAACTGCCGTGCTGACGTCGGCTACCCTGACCATCGATGGCTCGTTCGACTACATTCGGGACCGGCTGGGCATCGAGGCTGCGGTGGAGGTGCGGGTACCGTCGCCGTTCAACTACCGTGCATCGACCCTCCTCTACCTGGCGGACGATATGCCGGAGCCGGGGCAGCCCGGTTACCAGCGAGAGCTACAGGAAACGCTCGTCGATCTGTGCCGCGCGACCCGCGGGCGGGCGATGGTCCTGTTCACTTCGCACAGCGCGCTGCAGTCCACCTATCGGGCGATCAAGCGCCCGCTGGAGTCCGAGGGCATCCTGGTACTGGGCCAGCGGCTCGATGGAAACCCGCGCCAGTTGGTCGAGCGGTTGAAAACCCACCAGGAAACCGTGTTGCTCGGGACGAACAGCTTCTGGCAGGGTGTCGACGTCGTGGGGGATGCCCTGAGCCTGCTCGTGATCAGCAAGCTGCCGTTTTCGGTGCCGAACGACCCCGTCTTCGCGGCGCGGAGCGAGCTCGTCGACGACGCGTTTCGAGACTACGCGATTCCGCAGGCGGTGCTGCGATTCAAGCAGGGGTTCGGCCGGCTAATCCGCAGCAGCGCCGATCGTGGCGTGTGCGTTGTGCTGGACCGTCGGATCGTCAGCCGCCGCTATGGTTCGTCCTTCGTGCGCTCACTGCCCGACTGCACCGTCGAGATCGGATCGGCGGCGGAGCTTCCCGGTTGGGCGGCGCAGTGGCTGCAACCACGCAGCGTGGAGGCGCCCGTTTGAGGTTCGCCTCGGTACGGCGGACAGAACAGGAGATTGCCTGGAATGACTGAGGCGATCGACCGGAACCTTGCGCTCGAGCTGGTGCGCACGACCGAGGCGGCGGCGCTCGGCGCCGCCCGCTGGATGGGACGCGGCGACAAG
>Ga0307372_10006320_pt1 | contig 17383 bp, 13 predicted proteins | sample OX1MG_FD_202533 | JGI IMG/M metagenome (GOLD analysis project Ga0307372, IMG submission 202533) | Soil microbial communities from Risofladan, Vaasa, Finland - OX-1 | ecosystem: Environmental > Terrestrial > Soil > Coastal area > Acid sulfate soil | place: Finland: Risofladan, Vaasa | collected... | reverse complement strand
ACGCTCCACTACAACGGGGAACGCGCGGTTCGATTCCGGGCGCTGCCCGCGCCGCGTGTCCGGCAAAGCCTCCACTCCCACCAGGAGTCCCGACCGGTCGGTCTGCTACCGCGCGCAGGGTATCGAGCAGCAGGCGCACATGCTGGGCGGCCGGGCCGACCTTCGGGCACAGCGCGCGGTCGTCGGCGACCGGCAGGTCTCCAGTGGAGGACCCGTGTGCTCATCCAGAGCGGGTCGAGGGCCGTCGTCCGCGTCCGGTCACGGATGTCGCACAGGCAGGCGAGCCCGAGGTCCGGATTGGCGGCCAGCGTGAATGCTCGCTACCGCGCCCCTCGCCCGCCTGCCCGGCGACGCGACGGCTTTTTCCGCGCCCGGCCGTTTCCGCGACTACTGTTTGCGCTGGGTCTTGTGTGCCCGCTCCGCCGACGAGTGTGCGGGCTGAGCTGCTCCAGAGGACCCTGCCGGAATCCCGGCGCCACGTCCGGGCCACCGCCGCGAGTGGCGACCGTGGCGCGCCATGCATACACTGGAGACACAGACACTATTTTCACTTGGGCGCGACGGCGCGGCATGTCTGGGGGCGGTCGCCATGGGGGTACCGGCTCTCCGCGTTCGGCTCTTGGGGGGATTCGACCTGCGCCTGGGCGAGGCCGCGCTGCCGTCGCTTGAATCCGCGCGGGCCGAGGAACTGCTCGCCTATCTCCTCCTCCACCGCGAGGCGCCGCAGGCGCGCCAGGGTCTGGCGTTCCTCCTCTGGCCCGACTCGACGGAGTCGCAGGCCCGGACGAATCTGCGCCACGTGCTGCACAACCTTCGCCGCGCCCTGCCCGACCTCGACCGTTTCCTCTCCGCGACGCCGCGTGCGCTGCAGTGGCGGGCTGACGCGTCGCTGTGGTTGGACGTGGACGCCTTCGAGCGCGCGATCTCACGCGCGGAGCAGGCGGACGACCCCGAAAGCAGCCTCGCCGCTCTGCGGGAGGCCGTCGATCTCTACACTGGAGATCTACTGGAGGGGAGCTTCGACGAGTGGCTCCTCGCGGAGCGCGATCGCCTGCTCCAGCGGTTCCTCGGCGTCCTCCAACGCCTGGCCACGAGGCTGGAGGCGCGCGGCGACTACGCCGAGGCAATCGGGGTTGCCGAGCGGCTCCTGCGGCATGACCCCCTGCGCGAAGAGAGCTTTCGGCTCCTCATGCGGCTGCACGGCGGGCGCGGCGACCCCGCACGGGCGCTGCGCGTCTACCACGCCTGCGCGACGACGCTGGAGCGTGAGCTCGGTGTCGAGCCCTCGGCGGAGACCCGCCGGGCCTATGAGGCGCTGCTGCCGGCAGAGCCCGACGCCCCGGCGTCGGATCAGGCGGACGTCCGTTCCGGTCGTCCCTCGCTCGTCGGCCGGGCGGCGGAACGGGCACGGCTGGCGGCTCTGTGGCGAGCGACCGAGCAGGGACAGGCCCAGTTCGTCCTCGTCTCGGGTGAGCCCGGTATCGGGAAGACCCGCCTGATCGAGGAGTTCCGCTCCTGGTGCGCCCACCGGGGTGCCGTGACCGCGGTGGCGCGCGCCTATGCGGCGGAGGGCGGGCTGGCCTATGCGCCGGTGGTCGAGTGGCTGCGCTCGGATGGCCTGCGAGTGCGCCCTGAACGGCTGGACCGAGCGTATCTCAGCGAGCTTGCCCGCCTACTCCCCGAGCTCCCGGAACTCGTGCCCGGTCTCCCCCGCCCGGATCCCCTGACCGAGGGCGAGCAGCGCCTCCGGCTCTTCGACGCCGTGTCCCGGGCGATCCGGGCAGCGGGGGCGCCGGTCCTGCTCGTCGCCGACGACCTGCACTGGTACGACCGCGAGACCCTGCAGTTCCTCCACTACCTCCTGCGCGTCGAGCCGTCGGCCCGCCTGCTCGTGGCCGCGGCGGCGAGGCGGGAGGAGTTGGACCGCGAGCACCCGCTGAACGACCTCCTCTCCGGCCTGCAGGTGTTGGAGCGCTGCACCGAGATCGAGGTCGGGCGGCTGAGCCGTGGGGAGACGGCCGCCCTCGCCGAGCGGGTGATCGGCCGCGAGCTGGCCGAGCCCGAGGCGGGTGACCTCCACGGCGCCACCGAGGGCAACCCGCTCTTCATCGTCGAGGCGCTTCGGGCGGGCTGGCACGGAAGGCCATCCGAGCGCGAGTGGCCGAACCCGAAGGTGCAGGCGGTGATCGAGTCCCGCCTCGCGCGGCTGTCGGCGCCGGCCCGCGAGGTTGTGGGCGTGGCGGCGACGATCGGTCGGGAGTTCACCGCCGAGGTGCTCGCGCACGCGAGCGGGGCCGACGAGAACGTTCTCGTCGGCAGTCTGGACGAGCTGTGGCGCCGCCGCATCGTCCGAGAGCAGGGGGCCGACGCCTACGACTTCAGCCACGACACGATCCGCGAGGTCGCCTATCTCGGCCTGAGCCCGGCGCGGCGGCGCCACCTTCACCTTCGCGTCGCGCGAGCGGTGGAGCTGCTCCACGCCCGCGAACCGGATGCGGTGAGTGGTCAGCTCGCCATCCACTACGACCGCGGGGGAGCGCCGGACCAGGCCGTCGTGTGGTACCGGCGCGCGGCGGAGGCGGCACAGCAGCTGCACGCCAACGCCGAGGCGATCCGCCTGCTGGACCGCGCGCTCGAACTTCTCCACGCACTGCCGGAGACCCCGGAGCGCCATGCGCTGGAGGTCGCGATCCTCAGCGCGCTGCCAGCACCCCTCGTGGCCGTCGCGGGATATCAGTCTCACCGCGTGGCGGCCATGCAACGTCGTGCCCTGGAACTGACGCAGGCGCTCGGGATCGAACCGGACCCGGCCCTCCTGCGCTCTTTGGCGGTCGCCAGCCTCTCCCGCGACGACTTCGCGGGCGCGCGGGGCATCGCGGAGCAGTTGCGGACCCGCGGGGAGCGCGACGCCGACGACGTGCTGCTGGTGGAGGCCGGCTACACGCTCGGAGTCGCGGCGTTCTGGCAGGGCGAGTTCGGCGCAGCTCGGGGGCACTTCCAGTTCGCTGTCGCGCACTACCGCCCCGAGCAGCGCCGCATTCACCTGCTGCGCTACGGCCAGGATCCCAAGGTCGTCTGCCTGAACCGGCTCGCCTATACGTTGTGGTTCCTCGGGCAGCCGGAGGCGGCGATGCGAGAACGCGACGCGGCCGTTGCCCTGGCTGACGAGATCGGGCATCCCTACACCCGTCGCGTCGCGCTCTCCTTCGGCGCCCTCCTGTCGCTGGAAATCCGCGAGCACGATCGCCTGCGCGCCCTCGTGACCGCGCTGGCCGCGCTCGGCGGTGACGACGCCATGCACACGCGGAGCCTGCTCGACGTGCTCGGTGGCTACGTGGACGTGCTCGACGGCCGCGAAGCGGCGGGCATCGCGCGCATTCAGCGAGCGATCGACGGGGCGGCCGAGGCCACGGCGCCCGGGATGCACGCCGCCTTCCTGCGCGTCTTCATGGAGGCCTGCGCGACGGCCGGAGCGGCTCCGCTCGGGCTCGCGGCGGCCGGGCGCATCCTGGGCGTCGGCGCGGGCGCCCGCCTCTGGGAGGCGGAGGCGCGCCGGCGGCGGGCCGAGTTCCTCACGGCCCTTGGCGCCCCGGACCGGGAGGTTGAGGAGGAGTTCGATCGCGGTCTCCAGGTCGCGCGTCACCAGGGCGCGCGGTCGCTCGAGCTTCGGGCAGCAATGAGCCTCCTGCGTTACCGGCAGGAGCACGGCGATCGGGCGGCCGCGCTCGAAGCCCGCGACCTTCTGCTCCCCATCCTCGATGGTTTCCCCGAGGGCCAGGATACCCCCGACCTGCGCAACGCGGCCGTCCTCCTCGCTCTCCACTGACGGCAAGAACCACTCTCCAGGAACGCCCCGCGGAACGTCCGAGGAACGCCCGCCTGCCTATGCTGGCGGGCATGGTCGTTTCGGACGGTGGCACATGAGGCGGACACATCCGTGGAGGGAGACCAGGCATGCCCGCGTACATCATGAGGATCGTCGAGCAGATCCACGATCCCGACGCCATGCGCCAGTACGTCGAGCAGATAGCGCCGCTCATCGCCCAGCATGGCGATCGGTACGTCTTCGTCAGCGACCGGGTGCAGGCCATGGAGGGCGGCGTCCAGCCGGTGATGCTCGCTGCCGTCGAGTTCGCCGACGTGGATCGTCTGCGGGCCTTCTGGGAGTCCCCGGGCAATGACGCCGTCTAGGCCCTCCGGCATCGCGGCTCCCGCGGTGGAGTCCTGTTCATCGACGCGCCGAGCCCTGCTTAGAACTGCGGGACCCGCCGCGAAGTCTCCTGCCGGACGTGATGGCTGAAGTCAGCGTCCGCGGCCCCCAACGCTATCCGCGGGCCGCGGACCGCGTGAGTCGGAAGACGTGGAGGTACTGTGATGTACGACGCGATCGTGGTGGGCGCGCGCTGCGGCGGCTCGCCCACGGCCATGCTGCTGGCCCGCAAGGGCTACCGCGTGCTGCTGGTCGACAAAGCCGGCTTCCCCAGCGACACGCTGTCCACCCACTACGTCCACCAGCACGGCGCGGCCCGACTCGCGCGCTGGGGCCTGCTGGAGCAGGTGATCGCCTCAAACTGCCCGCCGGTTCGCGGCCTGCGGCTCGATCTGGGGTACTTCGCGCTAGAGGGCTCGCCACCGCCGGTCGATGGCGTCGCGGACGGCTACGCCCCGCGCCGGACGGTCCTCGACCAGATCCTCGTCGAGGCCGCGGTCGCGGCCGGGGCCGAACTCCGGGAGCACTTCACGGTGGACGATCTGCTCGCGGATGGCGACCGGGTGACCGGTATCCGTGGGCACGCTGCCGGCGGCGCGGCGGTGACCGAGCACGCCCGCATCGTCATTGGGGCCGACGGGCGGCACTCGCTGGTCGCGCGCAGCGTGCAGGCGCCGGCCTACCACGAGACCCCGGCGCTCACCTGCGCCTACTACACGTACTGGACCGACGTGCCGATGAACTGCGCCGAGCTCTATCCGCGGCCGGACCGGATGATCATCGCCGCCCCGACCAACGATGGGCGGACGCTCACCGTCGTCTTCTGGCCCCAGGCCGAGTTCCATCGCGTCCGAGCCGACATCGAGGGCAACTTCCTCAAGGTGCTGGACCTGGCGCCGGGCCTTGCCGAACGGGTGCGATTCGGGAAGCGGAGCGAGCGGTTCCGCGGAACCGCCGATCTGCCGAACTATTTCCGCCAGCCCCACGGCCCCGGCTGGGCGCTGGTCGGCGACGCCAGCTACCACAAGGACCCGATCCTCGCGATAGGGATCTCCGATGCGTTCCGAGACGCCGAGCTCCTGGCCGAGGCGATCGACGGCGGACTGGCGGGGCGCCAGCTACTGGACGACGCGCTCACCGACTACCAGCGCCAGCGCGACGAGGCCGCTGCGCCGAGCTTCGGCGCGACCCTGCAGTTCGCCCACCTGCAGCCGCCGCCGGCGGAGACGCAGCAACTCTTCGCCGCCCTCCGTCACAACCGCGAGCAGACCGGCCGGCTGTTCGGCACCCTCTTCGGGACCGTGCCCGCCTCGGAGTTCTTCGCCCCCGAGAACGTGGAGCGGATCATGACGGCGGCGTAGCGCGTCGCCGTTGCCAGGGGGAGCCGGTGGGCGACGTATCACCGGTTCCCCTTCCCGTTCGGGACGCAGCCACCGCTGCTCCATGCCCGACATCCCCGGTCGTCGAGCCGGACGAGCCCCCCGAGGGCGGCTCCAGGCTGCCTGTGCCAGGTCAGAGCGGCCCCGTCCATCGAGGGGCCAGCCTGATCGAGCGGGCGCAGGGCAAACTGGTCCTGGCCGGCCTCAGCGAGCGACCGGTACCGTCGGCCCCATGGGCCGTCGACGGGGACCACGCCGCCGACGGCCCCTCCTCCAGAGCCGAGGGTCACCACGAGCAGCACCGCATCCACGGTGCCGGAGTCGAAGGGCAGCGATTCCCAAACGTCGTGCACGGCGCGGACCCCGCACTCGCGCTGGGTCGAGCCCGAACTGCACCCCGAGCGCGGACGCGAAGCGCCCGCTGCCGGCTCCCACCTCCAGCCACGGCCGGGGCAGGTGCCCGAGCAACGGCGGGAGCGTCGCGACCTCCGCGGCGAAAACGGCCGCGCCGGGCACCATGTCGCCAGGCCGGCCGGCTCCGGGACTCCCGGGCGCGGGACGGCTCTAATGCCGGGTCAGCCGCTCCGCCAGCGACCGGCCGCCGGGCGCGATGCCGGTCGCCTCGGCCCTGCGGTCCAGCTGCTCGAAGCCGTGCTGGACGTAGCGCACGCCGAGGAAGCGGAAGGGCTCGGGCTCCCAGTTTCGCCCACGCCGGTTGACGAAGGGGAGGCGGCTGATCTCGCTGTCGCTGCGGGTGATGAGGTCGGCCAGCATGCGGCCGAACAGGTTGGAGGGCCCGACGCCGGTGCCGGTGTAGCCGTAGGCGGCCGCCAGCCCCTCGGCCGGGTCGTAGGAGACGGTCGGCACGTAGTCCCGCGGCCAGCCCAGCGGCCCGCCCCAGGTGTGGGTGAACCGCACGTTCCGCAGCCCCGGAAACCACGCGCGCACGTCATCCTGCAGCATGCGGTGGGTCGGCTCGTGGCGGTCGTAGTCGTCCTTGATCGTCGAGCCGACGTGGTAGGGCGCGCCGCGTCCGCCGAACAGCACGCGGCCGTCGGCCGTGCGGGTGAGGTACTTCACCATGTGGGTGGCGGACGAGAGCCCCTCGCGGGCCTCCCAGCCGATCTCCTGCCACTCGGCCGACGAGAGCGGCTCGGTCAGGGTGATCAACGAGTAGACCGGCAGCACCTTCCGCCGCAGCCGCGGGAAGCGCGACAGGTAGGACTCGCCGGCCAGCACGATCGTCCTGGCGCGGGCGTGACCGCGGGCGGTGTGGAGGACCGGGTAGGCTCCGGTGGTGTACGCCGTCACCGGCGACTGCTCGTAGAGCGTCGCTCCCCGGCGCTCGACGGCGCGGGCCAGTCCGCGCACCAGCGTGGCCGGCTGGATCTTGGCGCTGCTGTGACTGTAGAGCCCGCCGAGCGCTCCAACCACCGAGACGCGCTCGGCCACCTGCCGGGCGTCGAGCAGCACCGCGTCGTCGCCGAAGCCGTACTCCTCCAGCGTGCGCTGCTCGCTCGCCAGGATGTCGAGCTGGTACGGGCTGCGCGCCAGCCGCAGGTAGCCGCCGCGCACGTAGTCCATGGCAATGCCCTCGCGCTCGGCGACGCCCGCGACCTCGTCGACGACGCCGTTGAGCACCCGCTGCAGGTCGACGGTAGCCGGCCGGCCGAACAGCTCGGCGAACCGCCGCAACCCGACGGGGAAGCGGTTGCCCAGCCCGCCCCCGTTGCGCCCCGACGCGCCAAACCCCGCGATCTCGCGCTCCAGGATCGCGATCCTCAACGACGGCTCGCGCTCGAGCAGGTAGTAGGCCGTCCACAGGCCGGTGAAGCCGGCCCCCAGGATCGCCACGTCGACGTCGACCGTGCCGTCCAGCGCCGGTCGCGGCGTCAGGTCGTCGCCACACGTCTCGAGCCAGTAGCTGTACGTCGCATACCGTGTCGACATGTCCCCTCCTCCGTCGGATCAGCCGAGCTGCCGGTCGATTGGTCGCGTGGTACGGGCTCCCACGGTGGGTCGTGGCCGCGACGCGAAGCGCGGGAGACGGGGCTCGAATCGTCCGCCCACGGCAGGTCGTCGAGGAGGACCACCGGCGGTCGCGCTCGCGCGACGCCCACGAAGGACCGACGCATCTCGCTGCGCGGCGTGACCTGACTCGGTACCCCGTTATGTCGTGCTTTCTCCTACGCCGGGACGATGGCGAGCACGCGCACGGGACTGCCGCTGCCGTCGACGATCTTGAGCGGCGCCGCGATGACCACCGCGCCGGTCGGCGGCAGCCGGTCGAGGTTCGCCAGGCTGGCGAGGCCGAACTTGCCGTGGCCGTGCATCGTCGCGTGGTTGGGGAAGGGCGGGTCGAACCGGCCGGCCTGCCCGGCGTCGGTCCCCACCGTCTCGACCCCCACCCCCAGCACGTCGCGCTGCTCGGCCAGGAAGAGCGAGGTTGACTGGTGGAAGCCCGGTGTGTGCGAGCCCTCGGCGTCGACGTTGAAGAAGGCGGCCGGGTCGGCGCGCGTGCTCCAGTCGGTGCGCAGCAGCACCCAGGCGCCGGCCGGGACGCGGCCGTGCCGATCCTCCCAGGCGAGCAGGTCCTCGACCGAGAGGAGGAAGTCGGGGTCGGCCGCGCTCTCGCGCGAGACGTCGATGACGCAGGCGGGGCCGATGAAGCGGGCGGCTGGGATGGTGTCGCAGGTGTTGTCGGGCAGGTCCTTGCCGGTGACCCAGTGGACCGGGGCGTCGAAGTGGGTGCCGGTGTGCTCGCCGAGGTGGATGGTGTTCCAGTACCAGCCGGGGCCGGCCTCATCGTAGCGCGAGATCGTCTCCAGGCTGAAGCCGGGCGACTGGGCGAAGATCGACGGCAGTTCGATGACCGGGGTCTTCGGCTCGAGCGGCTGGGTCAGGTCGACCACGGTGAGCCGCCCGGCGAGTAGCTCCGCGACGAACTGACTGAGGACGCTGGACGTGCTGGGCATGGACACGGGCGCCTCCCTCTTCCCTACGGGTTCACGCGTCGGCGGAGACCTGCGCACCGAGATCGCGGAGCGCGCGCAGGTGCCGCTGGAACTGGAAGCGGTTCTCCAGCATCGGCAGGTCGGTCAGGTACAGCGCCGGTCCCCGGGCCTCGACCTTGGCGACGATGGTCGTCAGTTCGCCCGAGGCGCGGGCGGCGGTAAAAGCCGCGCGGAAGTCGTCGAGGGTACGCACGGTCGTCGTGCGCGGGATGCCGGCCGCGGCGGCCATGCCGGCGACGTCGCTGCCGGTGGCGGTCGCGGTCGGGAAGCCGCCGACCGAGAGCAGGCTCTCGTTGTCGAAGACGACGTGGGTGAGGTTGCCCGGCCGGTAGCGGGCCATGGTGGTCAGGCTGCCGAGGTTCATCAGGATCGAGCCGTCGCCGTCGAGGACGACGACCGGCAGCTCGGGCCGGCTGAGGGCGATGCCCAGCCCCATCGAGGAGGCCAGGCCCATGGCGTGCAGCAGGTAGAAGAAGTTGGGCCGGTGCCCGAGCGACTGCAGCTCGGCGGAGACGGCGCCCATGATCGTGACGACCACGCACTGCTCGAGCTCGGGGTAAATCGCCTCAAGCGCGTCGATGCGCAGCATGTCGCCTACTCCTCCCACATCAGGTCGCGGCAGAGCAGCAGCGCCACCGGCGATAGCGAGGCCTCGGCCAGCGTCTGCGCCTTGCGCACCTTTGCGGCGACGTGGTTCGGGTGGTCGAGCCGGTCGTAGGGGATGCGCAGCGCCCGCAGCAGCGGCTCCGTGGCGCCGCCGCCCTGGGTCTGCCAGGGGTCGCGCTCGCCGAACTCGCCACGATAGCTGACGAGCATGAGGAGCGGGATGCGGTAGAGGTGCGCCAGCGAGACGATACCGTTGACGCTGGCGAGGAAGCCGTGGTTCTGCATCAGCATGGCGGACTTCACGCCGGCCAGGTGCGCGCCGGCCGAGATACCGACGCCCTCCTCCTCCTTGGCCAGCCGCACCAGGGTGACTGCGGGGTCCTCCTCGGCCATGCGGATCAGGTGCACCAGCCAGGTCTCGGGCAGCGCCGACATGAGCCGGACGTCGCAGGCCCTGAGGGCGTCGAAGATGAGCTGCGAGTGCTTCACGGAGACCGGCATCGCGGGAGTCCCACCCTCCATCACGTAACGAGTCGTGGCACGCGGCGCGGGGGCCCGCGGCCACGCCGCGCGCCGACCCGGACCCGGGAGCACCACCGTGTGCGTCGACGACCTGCCGGGGTTCGCGGACAGAGGGTACGGAGTCGGTGCCGTTCCGTCAAGGGCATGGGGCCGTAGAGCGCGTACTACCGCGCAGCCCGCCGTCCGCACCATAGTGAGATGAGCGACTCACCGAAAAATCAAGCGTTATGCAAGTAGGTCATGACGAGGCAGACGACGAATCTGGCCGGTAGTTGCCGCGCACCGGCGCCGGTTGATCGGCATGGGCTTCCGGCGACGACGAGTGGATCTGACCGTGGAGGGCGGGTGCGAAGTTCAGGCGGCTGACACAGAGCATCCGGCGCAGATGCGTGACGGGAGCAGGAGGGGGAGCGGTGCGATCCGTGGGAAACAAGCGTCTTCGGCCGGGCGCGGGCTGGCCCCGGACGCGGCTCAACTGGTGGCTGAGCGGCATCGGCGCCGCCATCCTCGTCCTCGTCCTCGGTCTGAATGCTGCCATCCCGGCTCGAGCCGCATCGAGTGAGTTCGTCCAACCGGGGGCGCTCCCGGCCACCGACGGCACCACGGTGGTCTGGGTTAACCAGGGCGTCTACGCGGCCCGGTACCCGAATCCGCAGCCGACCGTGATTAGCAGCACTCCGGCATGACGTATCTCTTCCCGGATGTCTCCGGCGACTTCGTCGTCTGGCAGCAGGACTGCACGATCCCGACCTGCCCGGCCGCAGCAGCGAACATCCAGGCCAAGAACCTCGTCACAGGTCAGCAGGACGACGTCGCCAACGGCTCCGCCCCGCGCATTTCAGGCACGCGCGTACTCTACGTGAGCGTGAGTGGCGCCAACCTGATGCTGCGCGACCTGGCGACGATGGCGCCGCCGACTGTCGTGGCCACGGTCCCGAGTGGTTGGTCGATCCAGGATCCGCGGATCGATGGGGATCGGATTGCCTGGGCCGAGACGCAGGGCGTCTCCACCTGGCGGATCGTGACGACGCGCATCGGGGAGACGCCCACGCAGGTCGCCCGGGGCACGACGATGGGCTTCGGCGGGATCGGGCTGGCGGGCGACGAGCTCGTCTACGTCCAAGGGCCGACCAGCATCGTGGCCGACGACCTCGCCACGGGGACGCTCACGCGCATCTCCGCCAACCCCTACGACCAGGACGTAACCACCAATGGGCACTACGTCTTCTGGAGCACTTTCGGACCGGCTACGAACGCCAATGACCAGCGCCGCGACATCGTCGGCTACGACCTCCAGACCGGCAGCGCCTTCACCGTGGTGCAGAATGCCGGGTGGAACGGGCTCCCCGCGACCGGTGGTGATCTGGTCACCTGGATGCACGGCCAGCCGCCCAGTGTGGAGATCCACGCCACCAGCATTAGCGATGTCCTCCCCTCAGCGCCGCAGCCGAATCCCGCCACCACCAGCCCCGACTGGCTCTACTTTCCCGAGACGCAGCATTACCTCAGCTTCGGCTTCAAGGACTTCTGGCTCGCTAACGGCGGGCTGCCGGTATTCGGCTACCCGATGACCGAGGAGTTCTCCGAGCTCAACCCGGATCAGGGCAAGTTGTTCACGGTGCAGTACACCGAGCGGCAGCGCTTCGAGTACCACCCGGAACTCTCGGGCACGCCCTACGAGGTCGAGCTGGGCCGGCTGGGGGCGGAGGATGCCGCCGCGCGCCACCTCACGACCACCGCACCCTTCCAGCCGCTGTCCCCGACCACGGGGTCCGACGCGAACTGCACCTTCTTCAAAGGAGACGGGTCATCGCGTCTGCTTCGGCTTCCTCGACTACTGGCTGGCGCACGGGCTGGATCTTGGGCCGGGCAGCACGGCCTACCAGCGGTCGCTGGCGCTGTTCGGCTATCCGATCTCGGAGGAGTTCATGGACCCCAGACGGGTCTGGTGACGCAGTACTTCGAGCGGGCGGTGTTCGAGTATCACCCGAACAACCCCGCCCCGTACAAGGTCGAGCTGCGGCGGCTGGGAGCGGACCTGCTCGCGCAGCGGGGCTGGTAGCCTGGACGGAACACCGTCAGGCACCGTGCACCGCCGCTGCATGGCACGGGGCGAGGGTGTGCGCTGGCTACGGGTCTCGCGGCGTGATCCCGTCCGCGCCGACACGGCAGCTCCGGCGTGTGCGGTGACGAGGGAACCACTCGCACCGTGGCGGCGTCAACGAAGTAGAAGCCGGTGGGTGCCGAGAGGACGGTGGCGATGCGGCAGTGGCAGCGGATCGTCGTGTTGGCGGTCGTACTCCTGAGCGCCGGCACCGGGTGCGGACAAGTTCCTGTGAGCAGCAGCGGCGGGCCGGCGACATCGGCCGCGAGCTCGCTCGTTACCCCAGGTACCACCGCGATAACGGCCTCCGCGACATCCTCAGCCTCGCAGTTCGCCAGCCCGGTGGCGACCCCGATGCCGCGCTTTGTCTCGCTCCCGCCGCAGCTCGCCCCGTTCAACGTCACCCTCGTCGCCACCGACGGGGCGCCCCTGCTCTCGCAGGAGCAGGCGATGAAGATCGTGACCGCGAACGTTCCCATGCAGGCCGGCGGGACCTACCAGGGCAAGCCGATTACCGTCCAGGCCTGGTACGGCTACGCCACTATCGGCAGGCCGACAGCCATGGGCTGGGATCAATACACCCGCATCCCCTTGCCCAACGGCGGGCTTGCTCCCGACCACGTCGACAACCGGCTCGTCTGGGTGCTCGACTACGGCAACGTGCCCGGCGTCATCCCTTCCATCTGTTATCGCTGTCCACCCCCGCCGGTCACCGACCACAATGTCTACGCCGTCGATGCCCAGTATCGCGTGATCGTGTGGGGCGCGTCCTACACCTACAGCACGACGGCCTCGCCCGCGACGCCGCAGCCGACCTGGCCGGCTACCCAGCCGCTCACTGCCGCCGCTGCCGAGTGGCGGCAGGTCGTCGCGGTCAACCACACCGCCATGCAGCCGATTCTGGCCCCCAGCGTCCTGCCCGACGGATTCACCTCCGTCGGTGATCCCGGCAACAACACCCAACCCGGCCTCTTCACCATCGACTACGCGGGGCCCGGCAAAGAGCTGATGATCCTCGTCGGCAACTCCTCCCGTCCAGCCCCGGAGAGCCTGACCGAGGTCCGACAGGTGACGGTGCGCGGTCAGCCGGGGACGCTGCAGGTAGTGCGGACAGTACGCGGGGTGGAAGGTCTACGGCTGTGGTGGCAGGAGCCCGGGCACCTGGAGCCGTGGCCGAAGGGGAGCCCGGCTCAGGCCAGCGTCCCCTACTTCCTGTGGGCCGTCGGCCTCACACAGGATCAGTTGCTCCAGTTCGCCGACACCATGACGCAGATCTCGCCGGCATCGTCCGCGACGCCGTCGAGCGGTACAGCCGCACCGTGACGAGCGCTGATCGGCAGCGCGCGGGGCCGAAGCCGCTGCGCTGACAGCCGAAGCCGGCCGAGGCCGGCTGGTGTTTCCGGCGAAACGCGCGGCTGCGGCGACTGCCGCGCGGGCCAGAAGCGGCGGACTCGGGCATCTTCGCACGCCAGATAGCACGAACCCCGGCGGGGATCCCCGCCGGGGTTCGTTGTGATCGAACTGGATCTGGCTACGCCGCGTTGGCGAGCTGGATGAGGTCCGACTTCCGTAGCTTGGAGAGAGCTTCCTTCTCGATCTGGCGCACCCGCTCGCGGCTGATGCCGTAGTGCTCGGCGATCTCCGCCAGCGTCTGCGGCTGCTGCCCGCCCAGCCCGAAGCGCAGCATCAACACGCCGCGCTCCCGCTCGGTCAGGTTCTCCAGGCTGCGCCGGATCTGATCCCGGATCGCGCTGGTGACCGCCTGATCGACGACCTCGTCGCTCTGCGGGTCCGGCAGCAGATCACCAATGGTGCTCTCGCCGTCCTCGCCGATCGGCTTGTCGAGCGACGACGTGCGCGGGATCGCCGAGCGCGCCTGCTCGATGCGCTCGACGTCGAGGTCGAGGGCCGCCGCCAGCTCCTGGTCCGTCGCCGGCCTGCCGTGCACCTGCTCCAGCTGCGCCTCGGTCCGGCGGACCTTGGAGATCAGGTCGTGCATGTGCACCGGCACGCGAATGGTGCGGCTCAGGTTGGCGACCGCGCGCCCGATGGCCTGGCGGATCCAGAAGGTGGCGTAGGTGCTGAAGCGGTAGCCCAGCTCGGGATCGTACCGCTCGACGGCGGTCATCAGCCCGATGTTGCCCTCCTGGATCAGGTCGATCAGCGGCAGCCCGCTGGCGCGGTACTTCTTGGCGATGGAGACGACCAGACGCAGGTTGTGGCGAATCAGCTTCTCGCGTGCGGCCTTGGCGCGCTCCAGGGTCAAGTGGAACTCGGGGCTGTCCTCACCCACCTCGACGAGCTTGCGCGCCTCGAGGCCGGCACGGACCAGCCGAGAGTACTCGATCTCCTCTTCGTGCGACAGGAGTCGGTGCCCACCAACGTCGCGGAAGTAGCGATAGACGGCATCGCTCGTCGCCTGATCGATGAGATCGGCCGACTCGTCAATGACGCCCTCGACCTCGGCCTCGGCGGCCAGCCGCTCCAGTTCGTAGGTGTCCTGGATCGCTCGCTCCGTCATGTGACTCCTAGATTCCGACTATCGATGCGTCCGCTCTACGTCCCCGAACCCCGGAATCCCGTCAGGTCCGAAAACTTTGGTAGTTTACCACAGAAGTGGTTGCTATGTCAAGAACGCATGAACGAGCCGCGCGGTTTCACCCCGCGCCGGAATCGCGGCGCGTCTGTTCCCCGCGGTGTACGTTCAGCGCGTCCGGTCGGCGCTGTCGCGCCACCCGGGTGGAGCCCGACGCCGGCTACTTCTCGACGATCCCCTCCAGGCTGTTGGCCAGGTCCTCGCCGCGGTCGGTGGCGTCCTCCAGTCGACGGTAGAGCTCGCCCCAGTGGATCGCCTTGACCATCGTGCCGATGTCGTCGGCGCCGTCGTAGAGGGCGGCCAGCGCCTGGCTGTAGACCTCGTCCGCCTCGTCCTCCAGCCGGTTGATCTCGACGGTATAGGTCAGGATCGACTGCCGCTTGCTCTCCGTCTCGAGCAGGGCCACGGCCTGATCGATCGCGGCGCCCTGATCGCGGATGATGCGTCCGAGCAGCTGGGCGCGCTCGGTCGGCTGCTCGATGTGGTAGAGGGCCAGGCGGCCGGCGGCCGCGGTGATGAAGTCGACGAAGTCGTCGAGCCTGGCCGCCAGGTCCCGAATGTCCTCGCGGTCGAGCGGGGTCAGGAAGGTGGTGTTCAAGGCGTCGAGCACGTGGTGGGTGATCTCGTCGCCCAGGTGCTCCAGGTCCTCCAGTCGCCGGACCTTCTGCTCCACGTCGCGGTAGTCGAGCAGGAGGTCGGCCAGGCCGCTGGCGACGGCGTTGGCGTTGGCGGCGGCGTCGCGGAAGTAGGCGAAGAACTTCGGGCTGCGCGGGAGGAGTCGAACCATGGAGCGCCGGGTCCTTACCGTCGGTCGCCGGCCGTGCGCGTGCCGGCCGGGCCTGAGTCTACCGCAAGACCGCGGCGGCAGGTCCCCGGCGCTTGTCCGGCGGGGGTGCGGCTGGCCCGCGCCATCCGGCGGTGCTAGAGTGGGGACCAGGCGAGACATCGACCGGCGATGGAGTCCGCCGGGGCGGGGCGACCGCCAGAACCGCGGCGACGCTGATGGCTCCTGACGTTGCTCGAGCAGCGAGGTCAGGGGCCTTTTGCATTGCCGGATCCCTGACCTCCAGCGTGCCCATCGGGCCGGGAGGAGCAGGACGTGGCGCAGGACTCGGTCCCCGTCGTCCACCGGCGGTCCGCCAGGGCCGCGGCACTCAGGTTCGTACTGATCATCGGGGTAGTCAGCTTCTTCGCCGACATGACCTACGAGGGCTCGCGGAGTATCACCGGCCCGTACCTGGCGGTACTCGGTGCCAGCGGGGCCGTCGTCGGCATCGTGGCCGGGCTCGGGGAACTGCTCGGCTATGGGCTGCGGATCGTCTCCGGGCGGCTCAGCGATCGCACCGGCCAGTACTGGCCGGTCACCCTGTTCGGCTACTTCATCCAGATGCCCGCCGTACCTCTCCTGGCGCTCGCCGGCAGCTGGCAGCTCGCCGCCGGGCTGATCATCGTGGAGCGCATTGGGAAGGCGATGCGCAACCCGCCGCGCGACGTGATGCTCGCGCACGCCTCCACCGAGATCGGGCGCGGCTGGGGCTTCGGCGTCCACGAGGCCCTGGACCAGAGCGGAGCCGTGGTTGGTCCCCTCGTCGCCGCCTGGGTGCTGGCCTCTCGCGGCCAGTACCGACCGGCCTTCGCGGTGTTGCTCATCCCGGCGATCCTGACGCTGGTGCTTCTGGTCGGGGCGCGACTCCAGTACCCGCGCCCGGAGGATCTCGAAGCGACCCCGCCGGACGTCAATGTCGTCGGTCTGCCGCGGGCCTTCTGGATCTACCTGGCGGGCGCCGTGCTGGTGGCGTTTGGCTTCGTCGACTTCTCACTCGTCGCCTACCACTTCGAGAAGGCCTCGACGATCCCGGCCACCTGGATTCCGCTCTTCTATGCGATCGCCATGGGCACCGGCGGGGTTGGGTCGCTCGTCTTCGGACGGCTGTTCGACCGGGCCGGCATCGTCGTGCTGGTCCCATTGACCCTGCTGTCGGCGCTGTTCGCGCCGCTGGTGTTCCTGGGCGGCTTCGATCTGGCCCTGCTGGGGACGGCGCTGTGGGGCATGGGCATCGGCGTGCACGAGTCGATCATGGCGGCCGCGGTCGCGGGGATGGTGCCGGCGAACCGGCGGGCGTCCGCCTACGGCATCTTCACCGCCGGCTATGGGATCTGCTGGTTCCTGGGGAGCGCGCTCCTCGGGGTGCTCTACGACATGTCGCTGCCGGCGCTGATCGGCGTCTCCGTGGCCGTGGAGCTGCTGGCCATCCCATGGTTTGTCGCCGTCAGTCGCCAGCGCCCCCGAGCGCGGGTAAGCCAGTAGCGTGGGGGCTTCCATTCTCGTGCTCTGGCGACTACACTGGGCGCCGATAGCCCCATAGCTTCCGGCGATGGAGTCCGCCGGGGCGGGTAGCCCGCCCAAACCGCGGTAACGCTGATGGCTCCTGACGTAGCTCGAGCAGCGAGGTCAGGGGCCGTTCTGTGTTCCCTGCGCGTCTGCAAGGCTACCAGCTCGGACGCTGCGAGCGGGCCGCACCGGCGCGGACTGACCGGCCGCCCCGCCCCGGCAGCGAGGGTGACGGGCTGCAGTCCCGTCGCGGTGAGAGCCAGGGGGCGCCTACGATGCCGAACGCGAACCTGGTGGCCCTACAGATCTGCCAGATCCTGACGGTCCTCCTCTGCGCGCCGCTGATCCAGGGGGTGATCGACCGGGGCAAGCACATCGTCCAGTCGAAGCGGGGCCCGAGCGTCTTCCAGCCGTACTTCGACTACTGGAAGCTGCTGCGCAAGGGCAGCGTCGTCTCCGAGCACGCTTCCTGGATCTTCTTGCTGGCACCGTATCTCGCGTTCGTGACGCCGCTCATCGTGGCGACACTGATCCCGGTGCTGACCGCCTACCCCCTCCCCTACGCGTTCATGGGCGATATGCTGGCTGGCGGCTTCATCCTGGCGCTCGGCGGCTTCTTC
>Ga0307372_10006319_pt1 | contig 17383 bp, 13 predicted proteins | sample OX1MG_FD_202533 | JGI IMG/M metagenome (GOLD analysis project Ga0307372, IMG submission 202533) | Soil microbial communities from Risofladan, Vaasa, Finland - OX-1 | ecosystem: Environmental > Terrestrial > Soil > Coastal area > Acid sulfate soil | place: Finland: Risofladan, Vaasa | collected... | reverse complement strand
GGCCGAGTATGCCGAGTTCCACGTGAACATCAACTCGGTGGTGGGCGGAGGATTCAAGGACCCGCACGACGCGCTGACGATCGGGCGACGGGCGCTGGAGCTGGGGTTCGAGTCGACGATCGGAATTATTCACGACGGGGACGGGCAACTGAAGCCGCTGAAGCCGGAAGAGGCCGAGGTGTACTTCAAGATGCAGGACCGCAGGAAGACGAACTACGCGCAGTTCGACGCGTTTCAGAACGCGATTGCCAAGGGCGAGCCGAACGACTGGCGGTGCCGGGCGGGGTCGCGGTACCTGTATATCTGCGAGGACGGGCTGGTGCACTATTGCAGCCAGCAGCGCGGGTACCCGGGCGTGCCGGTGGAGCAGTACACGACGGAAGACGTGAAGCGGGAGTATGTGACGGCGAAGAGCTGCGCGCCGAATTGCACGATTGGGTGCGTGCACAGGATTTCGCATATTGACCACTGGCGCGGGGAGCAGACGCGCGAGGTCAGCCCGGGGTCGGGCGCGCTGGTGCAGATCAGTCAGTGATCAGTGGTCAGCGGCCAGAAGGGACCAGGGACATAGGGACAAAGGGACTAAGTGAAACGGCGCATCCTGGTAGGGGTGCGCCGTTTCTATTGGCGCGGCAAAGAGCCGTACCGCGCCGTAAAAAGCGATTGTCAGAAGACGATCTTGCCTCCAAGTTCGAAGGTGCGCGGATCGACGGCCTGAGAGACTTGGCCGAAGTTGGAGTTGTTGGCGTTGTTCTGCATGGCGCTGAACATGGTGTGGTTGAAAGTGTTGAAGCTCTCGGCACGGAACTGGAAGCTGGCGTGCTCACCCATGGTGAACGTCTTGTAGAGCGATGTGCTGAAACTCGTGGTGCGCGGTCCGACCACGATATCCCTGCCGGCGTTGCCGAAGCCGAGATTTGCGCCACCGAGCCAGGAGGGAGTGGGTGCTGAGAAGACGGAGTTACTCACCCACCGGTAGTTGCCGACAGCATCCTTTGCCTTGGGGTAGCGCGGCTTGCCGTTTGCATTGGGGCGGTTGGTGTAGGCGCCGCCGAGGCCGATGGTATCGGGGTAGCCACTGCCCGGAGCTGCCGCCCCGAACCAGGGCAGACCAGACTGGACCACGGCGGTTCCGGCCAGTTCCCACCCGCCGAGGAGGCTATGGGCGACGCCGGTTGTGTATTGCATGATGGGGAGCTTGTAGACGTAATTGATGCTGAGCATGTGGCGGCGATCGAGCGCACCCGAGCCGCGGTCATACTTGAGGTCGAAGGGATTACTCACCTGATTCAGATCCTGACCATTGAGCTGGGTGTCGATCTGATGGGAGTAGGTGTAGTCAGCTTCGAAAGTCAGGCCGAACTTATTCTGCTGACGCACGCCGGTCTGGAAAGCGTTGTAAGTGGTGGTTGCCTGGTTCGACTGCTGGTTGATGTTGGCGAAGCCAGAGTAATTGTTCAGGCGTTCCGTGTAGCCCGCGGGCAACGGCCCCACGCCACCGTGAGCCGCCCCGTAGTTACTGGATTGGGCGGTGTGCCAGCGGTCGTCAAGGGAGGTGTTGAGGCTGAAGGTATTGACGGGGATGATGACATTCTGGTGCCTGCCCATATTGCCGACGTACTGCGTGACCCAGATAAGGGAGGGCTGTAACTCATGCTGGATGCCGAGGCTGTACTGGGCGACTTCGGGCGCCGGATAGTAGGTCTGGAGGGTGGTCATCCCCTGCGGGAAGGTGGGTGTTGCCGCGGTCCCGCCCGTGACCCAGTTTTCGCTGGGGTTGGAGAACCGAACGTTGGTGGCGGCGGGGGTGTTGGAGAACGGCAGGCTGGGGGCAACGTTGTAGATGTCGTTGCCTTGCATCCGCTCGAAGAAGGTGCCGAATCCTCCGCGAAGGACGGTCTTGCCGTTGCCTACAAGATCGAGGGAGAAGCCGACACGCGGTTGGAGGGTGTTATAGAAGTTGTTCACCAGTCCGCGCGGAACTCCGGCTTGTCCGGCCAGCGTCACGCCGTTCATGTAGAAGCGGGCGCCCTCGACATTGCGGAACCCGGGACCGTTCGGATCGAGGGAGCCGTCGAAGTTGATCGTGGGCATGAGCGCGAATTGATACAGCCTGGGGTCGAAGTTGGAGATGCGATTGTTCCGCTCCCATGCGTGGGGCAGAGCGTCGTAGCGGAGGCCGTACTGAATGCTCAGGCGCGGAGTGACGTGCCAGTTATCCATGGCAAACATGGAAATGGTGTTGTTGACGTAATGGCGGATGTCCTGGTTCTGCATCTGCTGGTAGTTAGTTGCCAGGCCCAGCAGCAGGTCCACGTAGGAGTCGCCCGCCAAGCCGCCGGTAGGCACGCCGTTGGCATCCACGGCATCCGCAAACTGGTACTGGCCCTGCGAACGGCCGAAGAGTTGCTGGTTCTTGGTGTAGCGGTTATAGCCGCCGCCGAACTTCATGGCGTGCTTCTGGTGGGTCACGGAGAGGGCGAAGACTTCAGCATAATCCTCGGCCGCGTTCTTCCATGGCCAGGAGGAAGCGTCGTACCATGTCCCCCATGAATTCAGGTTGATGACAGGAAGGCGGTTATTCGGATTCTGATTCTTGAAATAGGTTCCCGCCGTCCAGCCTGACGGCTGCTTGTACACTCCGGTGTTATTGATGGCGATCTTATTGCCATCGTAATTGAAAGCCGCCTCGAGCAGGACAGTGGGCGTGAGAGCGCCGGTCAGCTTGAGGACGGTGCTGTAGGAGGGATTGGCAAAGGTGTTGCCGACGGTGGGATAGCTGTTGTTTCCCCACATGGCCACGGCGTAATCCTGGCTTACCGCGTCGTGAACGAAGTGGCCCATCAAAAACCATTTGTCGTTGAAGTTGTGATCGATGCGGAAGAGCTCCTCGTGGACAAACGTAGGCGCCGGCACAGATTGCGAATACTGATCGCCGCTGGTGTTCGCCACCGGCACCGCGCCTGCGCCCGCGAAGAGGATCGCATTGTTATCCAGCAGGCTTGCGGGGATCTTGTTTCCCGGGAAGGGCATTCCGGGAGTCAGGCCGGCGGCCTTCAGCTTTGCGTTGAACGCGGCATCACCGACAATAGGTACATAGATCTGGGTCTGCGCGGCCGGCTTGAAGCGCGGCAGGGTATACACAAAATCCTGCCCGGCGACGGGCAGGTCATTTGCCGGAATGGCGTTTTGCGGATTGGGCGACGTGCCCTGAATGATGCGGCGCCATTCCTGGTTATAGAAGAAGAAGGTCTTCTTCTTCTCAGTGTTGTAGACGTGCGGTATGAACACAGGACCGCCGCCGTTGAAGCCGAAGATATTCAGGCGCAATTGGGGCTTTTCCTTGCGCTGCCCGTTGTTGTTATCGAAGTAGTTATGGGCCTGCAGGGCGTCATTGCGATCGAACTCCCACAGCTCTCCATGAAATTTTTGCGAGCCGCTCTTGATGGCCATGCTCACTGTGCCGCCCGAGGAGATGCCGTAATCGGGGGGGTAATTGCTGGCGAGTACCTGGAATTCGCCGAGGGCATCCTGCGAAGGCATGATGGACATCTTGCCGCCGCTGCCGCGGTCGTATGCTTCACCGCCATCGAGGAGCCAGATGTTGTGGGTCTGGTTCAAGCCGTTGAAGCTTATGGCAAAGCTTGAACCGACCGAGGTGGGCATGTTCATGCCGGGGCCCAGGTTGGCACTCACACCCAATCCCAGCGTTGCCAGCCCTACGACGTTGCGGCCGTTGGTGGCGAGGGAGGAGATCTGCTGCTCATTGATCAGGGTGCTGACCACGTTCGAATCTGCCTGCACGACGAGCGGATTGGCCTGGACGATCACCGTCTGGGTTTCCGCACCAATGTTCAGGACGACGTCAACCCGAATGGTTGAGGAGACGTTGACAACGATGTTCTTGCGCTCCTGGGTTTCGAAACCCTGGGCTGCGATCTTCATGTTGTAGGTCGCCGGGTTGAGGCCGGCGAGTTCATAGAGACCCGTTCCGCTGCTGACGGTGGACTTTTCCAGACCGGTTGCTAAGTCGGTAATGGTGATGGCGGCGCCCGACACGAGGGCGCCGGACGGATCCGAGACGATTCCGGTAACTGACGAGTTAGCCTGCGCGAAAGCCCCTGCGCAAGCTATGACGAAGAGGATCGGCCACAGGAAGAAGTTGCGCCGCCTTGCTGCACACGAATGCTTCATCTGACTCTCCCGTTCAAATTGCGACCGGGGGCGCGGTCCGAGAGAGCGCGCATCGCTTTTTGAAAGGAGCGGCCGGCAGGGTGGCCGGCGGAGCGGGGCCCGGAGAGCTCTGCGAGCTGGTCGAAATCGCGTGCCCAGTGTTGCTTGCTCCGCGCAATGGTGTTTGCGCCTGAGAGCAAGGCCGAAGTGCTGCCATGCCTTGCGGGTGAAATACTTTCGCTTGCACCGTAGGCAAGGCATGTCCGGAGTTTCTGCGTATCTGACTGGCGGCCGCGAAGAAGGAAAGCGCGAGAGTAACCGAAGATGTGACGATCCGGACAGGATGAAAACAGATGGGAGTTATCGCGTGATGAAACGGCAAAGCTATTGATAGAAACGAAGAACTAAGTTGTGATCCCGATATCACACTTGACTGTGACAAGAGGGCGTGGCCGCTTACCAAATGACATTCTTCGAGTCTAAAGCCGCCGTAGCTCTTTATCGGACAGTGAAGCGCCAATTGACGAGCGCAATCGGGGAGCCGACACAGACAATGTGGATTGCACAACCAACGAGTGTCATCTGCATGGAGAACGGGCGGTGGATGGCGCGGGAGTGTTGGACGATCCATTGCATAAAGAAGTAGACGGCGATGCCATAGAGGGGCCCGAAGAGGAACGGCCGGCGCGCAAGTGCGGCCACGATACGCGATGCGGCGATGTAAGTGGCGGCGGCTCCGTAGGCGATGGCGAAATGGCAGAGGAGGCCGAGGGCGGCGGTAGCGAGTCCGCCTGAGAAGGCGCGCATTCCGAGCAGGCCGGCGGCAATGCCCTGGAGCAGCGGAATGGGGCGTGCGCCCATAGCGCCGTAGACGAGAATGGCGGCGGATATATCCATGGCGCCGGCGATGAGGCCCGCCCAGAAGATAGCGGCGGCGGGGCGGGAAGCGGCGGCGGATGCGGAGGTTTGGGTGGAGGGCATGGGAAGCCGAACGGAGGAATTCTAGCAGGATGAATCGCGGGGGAAGGAATTTGGTGCAGAACGGAAATCGAGAGCAGGAATTCCATGGTTTCGACATCTGCCCCAGGTCTCCAAAGGCAGGAGACCCGGGGCACCCGGCATGGTCTTCCTTCGGGGGCTGAAGAGGCTACGGAGAACTGCCGATGCCGGTTCAGGTTTGCCCCAAAAGCGATTTTTGGGGACAAGAGCGGCGAGTTGGCGTCGCTTCGCGACATCGCGGGTTGGCAAGTTCGCGATGGCAGCGCGTTCTCCCGCAGACGCTGAAGCCCGTCCTTTGTTGGTGGTCAAAGAGTACGGTCTAGAGCAGTTCCAGAAAAGGTGTGCCTACCGGCCAAGGCTTCCCACCCTTGCGCCAGAAAAAAGGCGCAAGGATGGGGCACGGTTTCTGGGTACACCGACTTTGGATTTGCTTTAACGCCCGTACCCTTCAAAAAGCAGGCTCACATTTCGGAGATGGTGGACCAGGTGGATTCATCGATGGGGAGGCCGTGGGCGAGGTTCTCGGCGCGGAGGCGGAGGGTTTGCTCGCCGGGATAGCGGCCGGGAACCGCGGGATCGGCGGGCGTGGCAGCGTGGATGCTGGCGGCGATTTCGTCGGCGATCTGGGACTGGCGGGCGGCGTCGCCGAGGGCGGCGGGGTGAATGGCGATGAAGGTTTGCGACGTGGCGGATTCGCGGAGGGGGTCAGTTGAGAGCCGGTGGGTGGCATTGCCGAGGGCGAGGACGGCGGCGATGGCGTCGAGAAGGATGGACAGGCCGGAGCCCTTCCAATAGCCGATGGGGAGCGGGCGCTGAGAGGCTTCAATAGCGGCGGGATCGCTGGTGAGCTGGCCGGCGGAGTCGTAGCCGCCGGGGACGGGGAGGGGCTGCCCCAGGCGGCGGTAGTTCTCGAGCGCGCCGTAGGAGAACTGGGACATGGCCATATCGAGAACAAAGTGGCCTGCGGGCCGGGGGACGGCGAGGACCAGGGGGTTGTTGCCGATGACGGGGTTGATGGCGCCCCATGGCGGGAGATTTGGCATGGTGTTGGTCCAGCAGAGAGCAATGAAGCCGGCGTCGGCGGCTTGCCAGCCGTAGGAGCCGCCACGCATCCAGTGGTTGGTGTTGCCGAGGGCGATGCAGGCGATGCCGTGGGCGCGGGCGAGGGCGATGGCGCGATCCATGCAGGTTTGTGCATTGAGGTTGCCGGGGCCGAGGCGACCGTCCCAGCGCTCGAGTGCGCCGAGGGCGGAGAGGCAGGAGGGCTCGGCGGCGGGATCGACCGAACCGTTGCGAATGGTGCTGACGAACCGCGGGAAGCGGTTGACCCCGTGGGAGTAGACGCCGTCGCGGGTGGTTTCCGCAAAGAGGCGGGCACAGGCGCGGGCGCGATCCGGAGTGAAGCCGAGGTTGCCGAGAATGGCGGCGAGGCGGGCGAGGACGTCGTCGAAGGGAATGCGGAGCATGGTGGCTTCCATGCTAAGACAGGGACCAGGGGAGCAGGGATCAGAAGAGCAGGGACGAGGGGACAAGGGACAGAGGGACAAAGGGACAAAGGGATCAAGAGACAGAGGGACATTCAATGGGTTGCTGGTGGGGCTCAGTTTGATGCACGACAGCGGATTTGGTAGGATGAGAATTGATTTTGATCGGGGCAACAGAGCCCAGCCTTCATTCCGGGGTGCTTTCATGACGGAACCCGCGACGGTACGTGCCGAGGAAACCCAGAAGACGCAAGTGGACACCGAGACCACGGAGCGGTTCATCGCCGAAAAGCACATCGGCGAGCGGATCAAGCGGCTGCGGCTGAAGAAGTCGATGGGGCTGGTGGAACTTGGCAAACACACCGGGCTATCGGCGAGCTTCTTGTCGCAACTGGAGACGGGGCGGGTGGTGCCGACGCTGCGCAATCTGGCGCGGATCGCCATGGTGTTCTCAAAAGACCTGTCGTACTTTTTTGAGCCGGAGCCGCAGGCAATGTTTCGGGTGCACCGGCGCAAGGAGCGGGTGCGGCTGCCGCAGACGGGCGTGGAAACGCCGGCGTATTTCTTTGAGAGCCTGGCCTACATGGTTCCGGACCGGCACATGGATCCGTACTTCGCGGAGTTTGTGCCGATGGCGGGGCCGCAGGAGCCCAAGGCACACCTGCACCCGGGGTTCGAATTTTTGTACCTGCTGGATGGGGAACTGACGATCCAGCACGGCGAAAACCGTTGCGCGCTGGGGCCGGGGGATGCGGTGTACTTCGATTCGGCCACGGCGCACTCCTATGTGTGCCATGGGCCCAAGGCGGCGAGTGCGCTGATCGTAGCCATGCATCAGCCGCCGGCGCCCGCACAGGCGCGGAGCGTGTTTCCGCCGGGGCCTCGGCCCATGCCGGTGCCTAACGCGGGCGAGCGGCGTTAACGAACTGCCGACGGCCTGGTGTTGCCGGGCATCCACTCACCCGCGCGGCTGCATGCGATTGCGCGCGCTTTCCGGGCGCGCGGCCCGACTTTCCGCGCGATTCCAACTACTTTTTGCCCTGCAGCGTCTTGGGGTTGATTCCCGCCTTGCGCGCGGCGCGCTTCCTCGCCAGCTCGTGCATCTCTTTGCCGATGTGCGAACGGTTGATCCCCAGCTGGATGGTGAGCATGATGAAGTTTCCGGTGATCCAGTAGAGCGCCAGGCCGGATGGATAGTGCAAGAGGGTGAAGCCGAAGATGAGCGGCATGGCAATGGCCATCATGCGGCGCTGGGTGGGATCCACGCCGGGCTGGGGCGTGATGAATTGGGTCAAGAACATGGTGACGATGATCAGGATGGGCAGAATCTTGAGCGGATCGGGCGAAGAGAGATCCGTGAGCCAGAACCAGTGGGCCTGGCGCAGCTCCACGGCGTTCAGCAGCACGCGGTAGTAGGCGAAGAACAGCGGCATCTGCAGGAGCAGGGGCAGGCAGCCGCCGTACATGTTCACGCCTTCGGTCTTGTAGAGCGCCATCATCTCCGTGTTCATCTCGGCGCGGCGCGGATCGGTGGCCTTCAGGTGCTGGTACTTGCGCTTGAGGGCCTCCACCTTGGGCTGGATGCGCATCATTTTCAGCGACGACTTCATCATCATCAGCCGCGTGGGAAGCAGGGCCAGGTTGAAGATCACAGTGAGGACGATGATGTCCCAGCCCCAATTGGCGATGCCGTGGTCGTACATGAAGCGCAGCCCCCAGAAGAGCGGAGTGGCGAGGAAACTCCACATGCCGAACTGGATGAGCGGCCGCAGGCTGGGGCCATCGGGCTTGCCGCCGGGACCGATGGCATGAATGCTTGACACCAGGTCCATCTGCTTGGGGCCGACGAATACGCGCAACTGGGTGTCGCCGGAGACATCGCCGACGGCCACGCCCATCACATCCGCGGGTTTCTTCTCGCCGCCGGGATTGGAGAGGTTGAGGGGCAGGTCGATCGTCTTGTGCAGCGTGACCACCGTGGCCTGGGGAGGGTTGTCAGGAAGGAAGGCCGCGGCGAAGTAAAGATCGGAAGCGGCGGCGTACTGGTACTCGCCATCGCTGGTTGCGTCGTTGCTGATTTTGGCGGCGGCCTTGGAGTCGGACTTGCCGTCGAGGCACCAGTCGAAGGTGGCCGGCGTACGGGTCAGGCCGGGAATCATGCTGCGGCCCTGAAACTCCTCCTGATCTCCGAGGCCGGCAGGCCATTGGAGCAGCGCGCGCACCGGCTGTCCGTCATGGTGAACCTGCACATCGGCGTGGATCACGTAATCCAAACCGAAGGTGAAGGTCTTCACTACGTCCACGCCGTTTTCGGCATAGTGAAACGTGAGGCTGGCCGGCGCTTTCAGCGTCCCGGTAGCCGAGGGCTGATAGAGGGCCTCGTTCAACTGCTTTGTCAGCGCGGGCTCATAGGTGAAGAGGGAAAGGGGAAAGCCGAAGTGGGTTGAGGCCTGCTGCTGCACCATGTCGAGCGGATGGCCGGACGAGTCGTTGTAGTGCTTGAGAATCCAGTGCTGGACCAGCGCCCCCTTGTTGCTGAAGACAATGCGATAGTCGGGGTTGTCGATGGTGGTTGTGGAAAGGGTGGAGGCGGCAACCGCAGGCACTGCTGCAGCCGTTTTCGCGGCTTTGGCGGGCGCAGCGGCGATGGAGGCCGCAGCCTGTCCCGCCGCGGGCGCAGACGAAGACGTCTGTTGCTGTTGCGGCGCGGGCGCGGGCGCGTTCGCCTTTGGACGCTGGAAGTATTCGAAGCCGAGAAAGATGGCCACGGCGAGAAAGCCCATGAGCATGAGCGAGCTGAAGTCGCCGCCGCGGTTGTCGCCGGGACCGCCGGCTTGCAGATTGGGATTCTGGAATTCGGGCAAAGGAAACGTCCTGTCGTTCGACACGCGGGAACCGGAGTTCACCGCTGTCTCTATGGTAAAGGCTTGTGGACAACGGAATGAGACGGGCGCGCCGGAGGGACCTGGTCAAGCCCTCCACGGCTGAAGGGGTGACAGCGGAGCAGGCGCCACAGCGCCAGTGCCGAGCCGCGCCAGATCCCGTGCATCGCGATTGCGCGGACCGCGTATTCCGAGCAGGTAGGCTGAAATCGGCATCCGCCCGCGCCCAGCGTGTGCAGCAACGGCGACAGCGTGCGCTTGTAAATCCAAAGCAGGGCGAGGAGGATGCGGTTCATGGCAAATCACGGCCCGTCTGGCGCGGGGCGCGACTGGCTTCGGCGCGGGCCTGAGTAAGAATACGCACGACCTCGGCCTCCAGTTTCCCAAATTCCAGGGTGAGCACCGCGCGGCGGGGGTGAAAGATAAGATCCGAAGCCGGAGGCAAAAGATCCATGTGCCGGCGAATGGCTTCCCGCAGGCGGCGCTTGATGCGGTTGCGTTCATGCGCCTTGCCCAGAACCTTGCCCGCGGTGAACCCGACGCGACATCCGGCGTGGCCGGAGATGCCGGCAGTTTGCGGGGCCAGGAACCAGCTCATCGAGGCCGACTGGTGCTTGCGCCCAGCCGCATAGGCACACTGGAAATCGGCGTGCCGACGCAGGCGGAATGGCGCCAGAGATTGCTTGTGCGCGGCAGGCTGGGATGGGGTGGTCATGGCGAAGCGGCGGAAAAGGGCCGAAGCAGATCGGACGATGCGGGCTCCGGCCGGGATGGGTCTGTGCGAACTAGTCGCGATAGCCGGCGCTGACGGAGACACGCTTGCGGCCCGCTGCGCGGCGGCGGCTCAGCACGGCCGCTCCGCTCTTGGTCTTCATACGTGCGCGAAAGCCGTGCGTCTTGACGCGGCGATGGCGGTTGGGTTGAAATGTGCGCTTGGGCATGAAATCGCGCTCCTCTTTCCAGTGAGAAAATTGGCCTTGGCGGCAGTTTTTAAGTATACCGCACCGAGGCCCATGAATCCAGCATGAGTACGGTTCTAACGGGAAGAAAACACACTGCGGCAACCTGGGGATTCGGCGATGGTTCCAAGCTGGAAGCGACCATAACAATCGCGTCGCAAGCACAAAAACCGGTGACTCAAGTCACTTGATGGGGCCGGTTTCACCACCCGTGGTGCAACCCCTCCGAGGTATTTCAAAGAAGTGTGAATGAGGGATTGCAATGACGTGCAGATGTGCTACCATCGCTTCCGTTCAACAAAAGCTCCCAACGTCTCACGGAACGAAATTCACCCACGCCCGAGGGTCAAACCGACGGGCACGAACCACGGCAGATTCGCACATGGAGTGAACCAGGCGTCCAGGGGTAAGTGCTCCCTGCGCCCGCGATGCGCTGTTGTCTGTAACGGGTGAACGACTGCACGTAGAGACGAAGTAAGGACCAGATCGATGGCATTTGCAATGACGCCCGCCCCAACGGCCCTCAATCCCTGGCTGCAGATCCTGGCCGCGTTGGAAAAGAAAGTAATCCGCCAGTCGTTTGAGACCTGGCTCAAGCCGACCCGCTTCAGCCACGCCGCGGGCCGGATGATCTTCGTCAGGGTGCCTTCCCCTGAGTACCAGCAGATCGGCGACAAGTACAGCGATCTGATCCAGGAGGCCATCGAGGCGCAGTCCCTGGATTTCGACGGAGTCTGCTTCGTCACCGCCGAAGAAGATCCATCGGTACCGCCGGGAAACCGTTTCCCTCCTGTGCCCACGCACGATCCCAAAGCCCCGCCTCCGCCGCCGCAGCGGCCTCCGGAGCAGGGGCGGTTCGACTGGTCTACGGCCGCGCAGCTCAACTCCCGCTATACCTTCGATAATTTCGTCATCGGCAACGGCAACCAGTTTGCACGGGCAGCGGCCCTGGCGGTCGCCGAGCGCCCGTCGCGCGCCTACAACCCGCTGTTCCTGTATGGCGGCGTGGGCATGGGCAAGACCCACTTGATGCAGGCCATCGGTCACGACGTCAAGCGGCGCCAGCCCTCTTCCAACATCTGCTATGTCTCCGCGGAAAAGTTCACCAATGAGATGATCACCTCGTTGCGTAACGACCGCATGACCACCTTCCGCGATCGCTTCCGCACCGTCGACGTGCTGCTGATCGACGACATCCAGTTCATCGCCCAGAAGGAGCGCACCCAGGAGGAGTTCTTCCACACTTTCAACGCCCTGCACGAAAGCATGCGACAGATCGTGATCGCCAGCGACCGGCCGCCCAAGGAATTGGCGGAGATCGAGGATCGCCTGCGCTCCCGCTTCGAGTGGGGATTGATCGCGGACATCCAGCCCCCGGACCTGGAGACAAAGGTAGCGATTCTCCAGAAGAAAGCGGAAACCGAACAGGTGACGCTGCCCACCGACGTGGCCCTGTTCATCGCCTCCAATGTGCGCACCAACGTGCGTGAGCTCGAAGGCGCGCTGACCCGGCTCATCGCATGGTGCCAGCTCAATCACGTGGAGATCACGCTCGCGGCCGCGCAGCAATGCCTGAAGCAGTTTATCGACATGCAGGTGCGCAAGGTTACCATCGAGGCGATCCAGCGCGCCGTGGCGGAGTCGTTCGGCATGCGGGTGACCGACTTGAAACAGAAGAACAACGCGCGGCCGGTGGTGGTGCCGCGGCAGATCGCGATGTTCCTGGCCAAGCAGATGACCGAGGCCAGCCTGCCGGAGATCGGCCGCCAGTTCGGCAATAAGCACCACACTACCGTCATGCACTCCATCTCCAAGATCGAGGACCAGCGGCGTACCGACAAGGACCTGCAACGGATGCTGAACAAGCTGCAGGACATGCTGAACGGCTAGGTGGTTTGCAGCAAAAGCGGAAGGGTCGCCCAAGAGCGGCCCTTCCGTCTTTTTCGATCCTGAATAGCGACCAGTTCGCGGTTGTCAGGAATTGCGCGGTGACTCTGATGGGTCACGATTTGAAAGGGCACGACTTCAGTCGTGCCGCTCTCGGCCGAAGCTAAGCACCGGCTTCAGCCGCTGAGGGATGCACTTTCAAAGCCCTCCTTGCATGATTGCGATCCTCGCTGCGGGCAGCCGCCGCAATCTGCTTCTCATTTCTCGCCGAGCACTTTAGACTGCCGCACATGGACAACGAGCGCATCCGCGAAATCTGCCTGGCTCTCCCCAACGCGAAGGAGACGGTGAACTGGGGGCATCACCTGGTCTATTGGGTCGGCGGCCGCGAGATCGGCGGCAAGATGTTCGCCATGACCGATCTCGACGGCAGCGGTTTCGGCGTACTGTGGTTTCATTGCGGGGCGGAGCGCTTTCATGAGTTGCTCGAAATCGAAGGAATCTCTGCATCGCCATACCTGGCCAAAGCACATTGGGTCACCATGGAGCGCTGGGACATCCTGCGGCCGCGGCAGGTGGAAGATGAGTTGAAGCGGGCCTACGAGCTGATCTATGCAAAGCTGCCCAAACGAACCCGGGACGTGCTGGCGATGCCCGAAAAAGAGCGCAACCGGATCCTTCGCGAGCGCAAACGGGTGGCAAAATCGGGGAAGAAGAAATAGCTCCTGGGGCAGGAACCGCGGAGGGCGTCGGAGTCGTTGTCCGGCGCTGTCTTACAATCGCCAAGCGCTGGTAGGCTGGCGTAAGACACGTAAGACATCGTCGTCTTACACGCAGGACAGCATGTCTCACACGCCCCGGCTCGGCCCGCCCTACCAGATTCGGCACGGCGGGTCCGCTACCATTTTGTCGCCCTTCTTGCACCGGAAGCTCTTGGCGAAATCCGGCAGATCGCTCAGCACCGTGTTGGCGCGGTATTCGTCCGGCGCATGGGGATCGGTCTGGGTCTGGGTGCGGAGCTGTTCGGGGCGCGTCTGCGTACACCACTGCTGCGCGTAGGCGATCCAGAATCGCTGTTCGGGCGTGTAGCCGTCCATCTTCGCGCTCATGTCCACGTGCTGGGCCTCGGCCTTATCGACATAAGCGAGCCACGCGATCCAGAGGCCGCCCAGGTCGGCGAGGTTTTCGCCCAGGGTGAGCTTGCCATTCAGGTGCACGCCGGGGACGGCTTCGATGGCGTCGTATTGCTTCACCATGCATTCGGCGCGCTGATTGAACTTCTGCTCGTCGTCCTTGGTCCACCATTCGCGCAGATTGCCGTCCTTGTCGTATTGGCGGCCTTCGTCGTCGAAGCCATGGGTGAGCTCGTGGCCGATGGTCGAGCCCATGTCGCCGTAGTTAGCCGCGTCGTCTTCCTTGTCGCTGAAAAACGGGGGCTGGAAGTACCCAGCGGGGAAGTTGACGTTATTCTGCTGCGGGTCGTAGTACGCGTTCACGGTGGGCGGCGACATGTACCACTCTGCCTTGTCCACCGGCTTGCCGATCTTGGCTATTTCGCGATCGAAGTCGAACTCACGGACGCGCTCCTGGTTGCCCAGCACCTGGCCGCGCACAATCTCGAGCTTCGAGTAGTCCCGCCACTTGTCGGGGTAGCCGATCTTGTTCATCACCGCGTGCAGCTTCTCCTCGGCCTTCTCCTTGGTCTCGGGACTCATCCAGTCCAGCGACTGGATGTCGCGGCCCATGGCCTGCTCGATGGCGATGGTCATGGCCAGCGCGTGCTGCTTGGCTTCCGGCGGAAAGTATTTGGCCACGTAGACCTGCCCGAGCGCCTCGCCCATCTCGTGATCCACGCGGCTGGTGCAGCGTTTCCAGCGCTCCTGTTCTTTCTCTGCGCCGTTCAGGATGTGGGCGTAAAAGTGCCAGCTTTCCTGGTCGAACGCCACCGGCATGGAAGTTCCGGCAAAGGCGTGGATCAGGTGCCAGCGCAGGTAGGTCTTGATCTGGTCCAGCGGCGTATCGGCGAGGATGGTGTTGAATTCGGCAAAGAACTTCGGTTCGGTATCGTTCGCCGGGCCCGTGATGGGCGCGTGCGCGGCGGTTTCATAGGAGGCGAGCGTGAAGTGCGTTAGCGAGCCGCCGAATAGGGTGAGATCGGTGGGGTGGTTCAGATTCTGCGGATTGCGCTGCTCGGTGATGGTGAGGGAGGCTTTGGCCAGGCGCGTCTCAATGGCCAGCACTGTCGCGGCATCCTGGCTGGCCTGTAACTGCGGCTCACCGGCCAGCGTGAACATTTTGGCCACGTGCTCCACATACTGGCGGCGTTGCTCCACCGATTTCGAATCGGTGCGGGTGTAGTAATCGCGCTCCGGCAGCCCCAGGCCGGCGGCGTAGTAGAAACTGATCACGCGGTCTGCGTTGGCGAAGTCCTGGCCGGAGCTCATGGCGAAGAACGCATTCACCCCGATGCGATGCAGATGCCCCAGCAGGGCGGGAAGATCGTTGACAGAAGTGAGAGCGGCGATGCGGTCCAGCTCCGGCTGGAGCGGCGCCATACCCTGTTTGTCGATGGCGGATACATCCATGCAACTCGCGTACTCGTCGCCGATCTTCTGCTCATTGGCGCTGCGTGCCGCGGGGTGCGCCGATGCGGCGGCCTCGAGAATCTGCCTGAGGTGGACGCGGTTCAGCTCGTAGAGTTCGGTAAAACGGCCGTACGAGGTCTGGTCCGGCGGCAGAGGATTCTTCTTGAACCAGCCGTTGCAGCTATAGCGATAAAAATTCTGGCAAGGATCCACCGTAGCGTCGATCAGGGTGGGATCGAAGACGCGGAGTTCGGAGGGCGAAGGTGTTGGCTGGGGTGTGCTCTGGGCAAACAGCGGCACGGCAGGCGAGGCGGCGAGCAGGCAGCAAAAAACAGTCGCGCGAAGCATGCCGACACTCTAGCAGACGGGCGGCCAGTGGCGGCAGCGGAGATTGCCGGACCGGTACAATAAGAGAGGAGTCGAAACTTCCTGGAGGAACACAAGCAAGTGGCGCAACGCACGTTCAGCATCATCAAGCCGGACGCGGTCCGCAAGGGACACACCGGCGCCATCCTGGCCGAAATCGAGAAGGCAGGATTTCAGATCGTCGCCATCAAAAAGCAGTCCATTTCAAAGGATGAAGCGAAAGGCTTCTATGCCGTGCACAAGGAGCGGCCGTTCTTCGATTCTCTGACCACGTTTATGTCGTCCGGGCCGATTGTGCTGATGGTTCTGGAAAAGGAAAACGCGATTGCCGATCTGCGCAAATTGATGGGGGCGACGAATCCTGCCAATGCGGAGCCGGGAACCATTCGCCACAAGTTTGCCGGATCCATCGAGGAGAACGCCATCCACGGTTCGGACGGCGAAGAAACGGCGAGCTTTGAGATCGGCTACTGGTTCGCCGGTTATGAGCTGATCTGAACCTGCGGGTTGAGTGGAATTGAAAGGGGGTGTCGCTTGGATTGCATCACCCTTGCCGTAACTCAAGCCGTGGTTGATCAAGTCAGTCACGGTGGGGACAGTCAGAAGCAGATCGCAATTCGAAACCAGACGCCGACTTTGAGAGCGCGGATTCTAGGGGCAACCAGGAAACATCAAGTTCCGCTTGTCATCCGTGGGTCCCTTGAGCTGCAGTGCGGTGATCCGGGAGCAATCTGGGCGAGTCACCAGAATCCCGGGACGCAGCGCGAGCACTTTAACGCCCTCTATGAGTTCCTTGCGGGTGTTCCTGGTATGAACGTCTGCTTCACTGTTGAGTAGGAGCCCCTTCAATCCCCGAACAGATCCTCGATCCGCGCAGTCAGCGTGGCAAGTTTGTTCTCCAACTCCGCCACCTTCCCTTCCAGCCTGTCGATCCGCTCGTCGCTGCCGGCGGTTCCCGCTGCAATTGGTGCCGGCGCCGCTTCGGCTGCCGCTTGCACCGGCCCGCAAAGCAGGTGCGCATAGCGCGACTCCTTGGTTCCCGGCTGGCGCGGCAACACGGCGGCCAGCGGCGGATCGCGTTCCATCAGCCGTTGCAGGCCGCCGAGCACATCTGAGATCTCTTCGAATCGGTGCATGCGTTCCGTTCGGCCGCGCAATTCGCCCGGGGTCTGCGGGCCGCGCAGCAACAGCACGCAGAGCAGCGCCGTCTCCGCACGGTTCAGATTGAACACTTCGCCCAAGGTATGTTCGTACTTGGTCACGCGGGCTTCGGTTCCGCGCACCGGGCCGGCAAGCCGCTTGTCCTCCAGCCGGCGCAGCGCCGATCGCACTGTGTCCTCGTCCAGGTTGGTTACCGGCTCGCGGTTGGAGCGTTGGTTGCACGCATTGATCAGCGCATTGAGCGAGAGCGGGTAGTACTCGGGGGTGGTCACTTCCTTTTCGACCAGTGCTCCCAGAACCCGCGCCTCGACCGGATTCAATTGAATGGGATCCATGCACTTTCGATTCTCGCATCCGCGAGTTGCGCGGCGTTCCCGAAGGCGGCTTCCGCGACTGGTTTTGCCAATTTTCGATGGGGCCAGCCCGCCCGGCTCTGCGATACTGTTCTGTCATGCCGATTGAAGACCTCCAGCAGGCTGCCCAGAAAATCGCGGGATTCCTCTCCAACATGAACAAGCTCGGCGGGTTTCGCTTGAAGTTCCGCATTACGGCGGGGGACGGCGCGCGCGATCCGCAGGGGCTAGAAGCGCGGGTCATCTACGTCGAGTTGAGCGGGCCGGACGTCCCCCTGGTGACGCAGCACAATGGCGAGCTGCTACGCGCCCTGGAAACGCTGGCTGCGCAGATGCTTCGGCTGGACCAGCGCGAGCACGACCTGGTCAGTTTTGACGCGGGGAACTTCAAGGCGCTGCGGGCGGAAGAATTGCGCATGGCCGCCGAGACGGCAGCGGAAAAGGTGCGCAAGACCGGCGTTCCCTACGCGTTTCCGCCCATGAACAGCCGCGAACGGCGTTTGCTCCACCTGGCCTTTAAGGAAATGGAAGGCG
>Ga0307372_10006318_pt1 | contig 17384 bp, 14 predicted proteins | sample OX1MG_FD_202533 | JGI IMG/M metagenome (GOLD analysis project Ga0307372, IMG submission 202533) | Soil microbial communities from Risofladan, Vaasa, Finland - OX-1 | ecosystem: Environmental > Terrestrial > Soil > Coastal area > Acid sulfate soil | place: Finland: Risofladan, Vaasa | collected... | reverse complement strand
CAATGCGGACATCCTGGGTCGAGCTCAGTGCCGCGGCGCGGCGCCGGCCGGTGCGCCCGCCCGCATGAGCCGGCTCCCCGCCCACAGCGGGATGAGCAGCACGGCTCCCCAGACGGTGTCGGCGTTGGTTGCCAGGCGCTCCAGCAGGCCGGCGTAGCCGCCGAGCAGGCCGTGGGAGCTGAGCGCAACGCCAAAGAATGGCATCAGCACGTTTGGCCAGAGGCCGCAGACCAGCGTGAATACCGCCCAGCGGCGAAGATTCGACTCACTCCAGAGGCGCCGGGCGATGACCACCAGGCTCACACACATGGCGGTCACGATCCCTACCATCAAGACCGTGTGCAGCGGGTCTCGCGTGACGATGCCAATGGCGATCAATCCGACGCCTTCAACTCCCCGCATGATGGGGTACCACGTCGCGCCGCTGCCGCCGCCGAGAATCCGGCTCCAGACAAAGGCGAGCCAGATGACCACGACGCCCAACATGATGAAATTGGCCCGCTGTATCCAGCCGTCGGGTCCAAGGCTGAGTGCGCTGATCGTCTGCCGCCAGGCATCGAAGCCGGGGCGGGTGGCGCCCTCGATCAGGTAGATGAGCGGGAAGATCACCGTTCCCGCTACGCCGCAGGTCAGCCACAGGAGCAGCGTCCGCGGGACCGGTACGTCAGGAGTGACCTCTGCGGCCGCGACTCCGGATGAGCCTGCTTGCCTCGCGGGTGATGCGTAACGGTGCGGATTGGACATCGATGCACCCCCACCCACGTTTTTCACCTCCATCGTAGAGCACCCTCCACCGCCGCGCCCTGAGTACCCGGAGGAGCACGGCCCGCGGCCAGCCACATCTCACTGGCCTCATGGTAGGCTCGAGTCGATCGCGGCAACACCGGGCGGGCTGGAGGATTCGGGGTAGGGTTATCCCCCATGAGAGGGGCACCCCCACTCGGTCGAGGGCAGGCCTCCGAGCCGCACGCCCGGTGTTGCCGGCCATACGGCCACGTGCGGAGAACAGAATCCGATGCGTTCCGCGGCACGTAGCACCGATGAGTCATCGACGTGAAGCCGACGCGCGCCGGCCCGGTATCGTCTCCGGGGTGACGCCGATGCCGGACGTGGGCGCGATGCAGGCGCTTGCCGCCCTGGGCCGACGGGGCGCGGCTTTGGCCTTCCCGCGCGGCGGCGCGGCCGCGGTGGGCATCTCCCGGGATGGCGGCGATGGCGCGCTGGGAGGCGACCGCGGATCGATGGACCAAACCGCCACACCGGTCATGAACCGCAAGCAGCAGATGGACGGTCACCCCGACGGCATGCGTCGGGACGCGCCGGCCCACCTGGGCGCCGGGCGGGACGACGGGCCGCCGGGTCGCGTCACCCGCTGGGTCGGCGGGCTGGTCGCCGCCGTCGCGGTGTTCTCGATCGGTTTCGATCCGGCCCACGAGCTCTGGCGGTTGGGATTCCCCGGGATGCCGCTCGAGTTCCAGAGCGTCTCGGTTAGCGCGAGCGATCTGGGACTCGTGCTCCTCGTCGCCTATGGCGGGTGGTGTCAGTGGCGCGGTCCGCGACGCCCGTTGCCGGTCGCGGCGCGGCCGGCGGTCGCGGCCGGCATCCTGCTGCTCGGCTGCCTCACGCTCAGCCTGATCCCGGCCCCGGCGCGCTGGCTGAGCGCGTGGCAGATTGGCGAGGTGGGGCTGGGGCTGCTGACGTTTGTCACCGTCGCGCGCCGCCCCTGGTTCGGCCGGCGGCTGCTGGTAGCCGGGGCCGCGCTGGTGCTCTTTCAGCTGCCGCAGGTGCTGGTGCAGGAGGTAGTCCAGTCCTCGGTCTCGCTGGGGTCGCCGCTGCCCGGCTGGCCGCCGGTCCTGCCCGCGGCGGCATCGGGCGCGCTGGTCGTCTTTGGGCCGGCCGGGCTCCGCTGGCAGCGCGGGATGGGCTCGTTCCTCCATCCCAACCTGCTCGGCGGCTTCCTGGCACTGGCGCTGGTTCTGGCGCTGCCCTGGCTGGGGCGCTCCGAACGGTATCGCGCGGGGCTCTGGGTCGTCTGGACGATCGGCTGGATCGAGCTGCTGCTCACCTTCTCCCGCGCGGCGCTGCTCGGCGCCGTGCTCGGCTGTGCCGTCTCGGCCATCGCCCAGCGGCGCCGGAGCCTGGGGCGCGCCGGGGTCGCGCTGCTGGCCCTCACGCCGGCGGTGGTGGTGGCCGGCGCCGTCCTGCTGATGGGCAATGTGCTGCTGCCGCGTATCACGCCGGACTCCGCCCTGCTCGCGAGCGTGCCGGTCGAGAATCGAGCGCTGCTCATGGGCATCGCGGTGCGGCTGATCGCCGCCCATCCCCTGCTGGGCGTCGGCGCCGCGAACTTCACCGTGGCCGAGCTGGCCCCGCCGATCGACGGCTATATCTTTCAGCCGGTCCACCTCGTGCCGCTGCTGGTGGCGGCTGAGGCGGGCGTGCTCGCCGGCGCCGCCTGGCTGTCGGTGGTGCTGGGCGGGCCGATCGTGGAGTGGCACCGGCGCGCGCGGGACGGCGTCGTCTGGGTTGAGCGGCTGGCCGTGCCGGTCGTGGTCCTGGTGCTCGCCGCGCTCGACCACTACCTGTGGACGTTTGCGGCGGGGGAGGCCCTCTTCTGGATCACCCTCGGCATCTGGGCCGCGCGCCCGGAGCAGCTTGAGGCGGCAGGGCCACCGCTCGTCGCGGCCAGCGACGGCCGGCGCTCGGCTACGGCGCCGGCAGGTCCGCGTCGTTCCCGCCGAGCCGTGCCTGAGCGCGCAGGTAGGCGTGCACGGCGGTGATCAGCTCGGCGTGGCTCCAGGTGAGCGGACTCACCGATAGCGGCGCGCCGGAGTAGGGGTGCACCTGCTCGGCCAGTACCCCGCTCGGCAGCGCGTGGTCACACACCCAGTGCAGGCAGGCCATCGCGGCATCCAGATCTTCCCCACCGCGGGCCGTCGCGGCGAGCCACTCGGCCAGCCACAGCGTACAGATGAACCAGGGGTTGCCCGGCACCCGGACCAGATCCTGGCTGGACTGGTGGTACCCATCGTTCTCATACCGCGCCACCCCGCCGACGTCGGTCTTGACCGACAGCCGCTCCCGGATGGCGCTCATCGTCTGCACGATGCGCGGGTCGTCCGGTGCGTACATGCCGAACCGCCACAGTCCCACCAGCGAGGCGTCCACCGTCGGATCGACGGCCCAGCCCCCGTCATCACGACGCGTCACCATGCGCGCGAAACGCCCCTCGTCGGGCTGCCACAGGATCTGGTCGGCCCCGCGGCGCAGGGCGTCCGCCGCCCGGCGGTAGCTGTTGGCCCGCTCGGTCTCACCGAAGGACTCGGTGAAGCTCGCCGCGGCGGTCAGCCCGCCCCACACCGCGCCGACCGTGAACGCCGGAACGCCGTACCGCTCCTCCCAGAGGTCGTAGCTGGGCAACGGCATGCCGCTCTCCCGATCGCGGTAGTCGGCGAGGAAGTCGGCGGCCGGGACGATGAGCTGGCGATAGAGCGGCTTGATGAACTCCACGTCGCCGAACCGCTGGAAGTGACTCCAGAGGGCCCAGAGCACGAGCGCGGTCTCGTCCTCCTGGATCGGCAGCTGCTTGCGTCCGTCCCGCACCCATGGGTGCCAGCTCGAGGCGAGGGTGCCGTCCGGGTTGTACTTGTGCAGCAGGTAGCCCTCGCGCGTCAGCGCCCGGCCGCAGAACGTGAAGAAGTTCCGCGGGATGTCGATCAGGCCCGCCAGGTCCAGGGCGTGGGCCACGAGCGCGCCGTCGCGCGGCCAGACGTAGCTGTAGGTGTCGCGCACGGCCGAGGCGATGTCGCTGTCGTTGGCGGCGATGATCGCCCCGCCGTTGTCGGTCTGCGTGCGAATGGCCAGCAGGCTCATCTGGTAGTGGTGGCGCAGCGCGTGGGGAAGCCCGCTCAGATCCGGCTGGTGCATGCTGAGCCACACGCGCCAGTAGGCGGCCGTGCGGTCGAGGAAGAGCTGCGGGCCGCGCTGGCGTACGAGCCGGTTGATCCGCGTGACCGCCTCGAAGTCCTCCCCGACGCACAGCCAGCAGTACATGGCCTGCTCGCCCTGCGACTCGAGCATGAGGCTGAAGCCGACGGTGGAGTCGACCGAGCCCTGGGCGATCGGATTGCCCGAGAGGTCCCCATCCTCGGCATCGCGCCAGGTGCCCTCCCGCCCGTCCAGCTCCTTGAGGCCGCAGGCCCACGACTGAACGCCGACGACGAGCCCCGTGGGGGCACGGGACGCCGCCGGAGCCGCCTCGTCCGCCGACGGGACGGCGCCGTTGATGAGGAACCAGCGTGACCCCTTGTAATGGAACACGGCGCGCCGCTCCGGCTCGTAGTAGGCGGTGTCCCCGACCTCGTGGCCCATAATGTGAAAGTCATAGTGGAAGAAGAGGCGAACCTCCCGCGGGCGCGCCGCGTGGTTGGTGACCGTGCAGCGGCGGACAAGCAGGTTCTCGTGGAAGTCGACCGCGTCGGCGAACCCCAGGGTGAGCGCGAGGTCGGGGTGATGCAGGCGAACCTGGGTGACCATGGTGGAGTGAGCGTAGCGGAGGTCGCGCTGCCAGCCGGGGTCGCTCAGCCAGCGGAACTGGCCCTCGCACCAGACGCCGAGGCGGAAGAGGTGCCCGAGCGCGTGGTTCTCCATTCCGACGCGCGGCCAGTACACCTCGCGGATCTGGTAGTCCCGGTCGAAGTGGATCAACAGGCTGCCGTTGCCGATCGGGAGGTCACGGGGCATCGTCGGGTCCCTCCTCTGGTGCGGCTGCCAGCGCGGCGCCGTGCTCCGGCCACGCGCGCAGGAGTTCGGCGACACTCCACGCCTGAGCGATGCAGCCGCCGGGCGCGTGCGGCGGGTCGCCGCCGAACACCTCGCTCACCTGGCCGAGCCCCGCCTCGCCGAGGTGTAGCACCAGGCGCGCGAAGAGCGGTCGGGCATCCCACGCGGTCCCGTGGACCCGCCGGGCCACGTCGACGTAGGGCCCCAGCAGCCAGGGCCAGACCGTCCCCTGGTGGTAGCCGCCATCCCGCCGCAGCTGATCTCCGCCGTAGACGCCGACATACGCGGGATCTGTCGGAGCGAGCGTGCGCAGCCCGACCGGGGTCAGCAGGGTATGCTCGACAGTCCAAAGCATCGACGCCCAGCGGTCGGAATCGAGTACCGGATGGGTGAGGCTGGCCGTGAGCAGCTGGTTGGGACGTAGCGCGGGCTCGATCCCTTCGGGGCCGTCCACCACGTCGTGACAGTATCCACCGCGCGGATCCCAGAAACGCCGGTTGAAGCTGGCCCGGCAGCGCTCCGCGGACCCAGTCAGCGCGCCCGGCTCGTGCCCGCGCTCGGCGAGCCAGGCCGCCAGCAGGCACAGCGCGTTGTACCACAGCGCCTGGATCTCGACGGGTTTGCCGCGCCGCGCGGTGATGACCCGGTCGCCGACCCGAGCATCCATCCAGGTCAGGGCAAGCCCGGGTTCGCCGGCCCGCAGCAAGCCATCCACCGGATCCAGCGCGATACCGTGACGCGTGCCGCGCTGGTGCCAGCCGACCACGTCCTGGAGCGCCGGCAGCAGGGCCGTCACCAGCGTTCGGTCACCCGTCGCCCGGGTGTAACGGGCGAGTGCCTCGAAGAGCCAGAGCGTCGCGTCGACCGTGTCGTAGACCGGCGGCTCGCCCCCGTCCGGGAAGCGATTGGGGAGCATGCCCCGGTCGAGATAGCCCGCGTAGGTCGCCAGGATGGCGCGCGCGTCCTCGAACCGGCCGGTTGCCAGGCAGAGTCCGGGCAGGGCAATCAGCGTGTCCCGCCCCCAGTCGGTGAACCAATGATAGCCGGCGATTATGGTGCGCCCGGCCGGCGCGCGCGTCGCGAGAAACTGGTCGGCGGCCAGCACCTGGTGCTGCCGAGCCCTGTCCTCCGGCGTCGCATTCGCGCGCTCGAGTAGCGCCTGCTGACGTCCTCGCTCGGACCGACGGCTCACGCCGGGGTCGAGCTGCAGGTCGTCGCGGTGGGTCGTCGCCACAAGTGTCACGGCCTGGCCGCGCGCCAGCTCCACCGCGAACGTGCCCGGGGTGTACAGGTCCTCCAGGTCGTCGAGGCCGCGCTCGCGCTCCTTCCGGTGGAGGAAGCGCCAATACCAGAGACCTGTCTCGAAGAAGCGCGCGCCCGGCAGCCGGAGCCAGAGCGGCGTCGCCCCGGGGAAGGCCTGGACGCGACAGCCGTCGGGCAGCGCTTCGACCGCGAAGCGCCAGTCGGAGCTGCCGTGGGTCTGGGCGTGGTAGTCCCGGTGCGTGGTGAACGGCTCCAGGCGAAGCCGTATCGGCGCTGGCGCCGAGAGGAGCGTGTAGCGGAGCAGGGTCGTGTTGTGGCCGTGCGCCATCCAGAGCGTCTTCTCGATCTCGCAGTCACCGCAGCGGTAGCGCCAGACGGGGAGGGTGCCGTCGAGGTGGAACCCCGTGAGATAGCGATGGCCTGTCGGATGGATCGTCCCGTCGTGGTACTCGGCCGCGTGGAGCGCGTAGCGCTCGTCTCCGACCGCGAGCTCCTCGTGCACCCGGGCGAGCAGGAGCGTGCGCGCCACCGGCGGGCGCAGCGCCGCCATCAGCAGCCCGTGGTAGCGGCGCGTGTCGATGCCCGGCACCGTTCCCGACGCGTAGCCGCCAAGCCCGTTGGTGACCAGCCACTCGAAGGACAGCGACGACGGCAGAACGTCCGGAGCCGGCAGCGTCAGGGTGGGAAGGTCGGGCGGCACGGTCGCGTCGGATGTCACGGAGATGCTCCCTCGGGCTGACCGGGATCACCGGGACGACCGTCGTCCCGGCCGGCGCTCAAGCGCCGTAGCCGGGGAAACTCTCTCGCTTGATCCGCTCCCGCCGCACCCCAAGGTCGGCGAGCGCCAGTCCGATTGTCTTCACCATCGCCTCGGGCACGTACCGCGCGATGAACGCCGCGTCGATGCGCCCGACCGATCCCGTCCAGCCGGCCGTCGGCTGACTCACGACGTACACGACCTCCAGGCGCGGGTGAGCCCGGACCAGGGAGTCGAACAGCGGTCTGAAGGCGATGTCCGGTGTGCGGTTCGCGTACAGGAGCGTGATCTCGGCGTCCACCGGCACGAGGCTGAGCTCGACCAGAATCGACCGAAACGGGGTGATCCCGATCCCGCCGGCAATGAAGACCGCCCGCGGCTGACCGTCGCGGTAGACAAACCGCCCGGATGGCTCGCTCACGCTGATCACGGTGCCCGGCTCCATGCGAGCGAGCGCCTGCTTGAAACTGCTACTCTCTCGGGGCAGCCGGGTGGTGAGCGCGATGGACGACTCCGACGGGGCGGACGCGATCGTGAAGTAGCGCTCGATGCCCCGGTCGTCCACGTCCGGGTGCGGCAGGGTGTAGTGGAGGAACTGGCCCGCTCGGTAGGCGACGGGCCGGTCGGGCTCGAAGTGAAACGAGACGACGTCCTCGGTCTCATGTTGACGGTCGAGCAGGCGCAGCGCGATGTCTTGGCGCTCGCTCACTGCCGTCGACGTTTCGTCGTGGTTCATCTTCACTCCTCGAAACGGCGCAGGAATCGCGTTCAGCGCTCGGACCGGATCCATCGCTGCTTCTCCCTCGGTCGCCGGACGTTGACCGGCCGACTCATCGTACGCTCGCGTTACACGATCGCGTCCTCCGGCAAGCGCCCGCCCATCGATTGCGCCTGACAACGCGCCATGGCCGGCACCGCTGCCAGAGACGCCATGCCGAGCATGACGGCTCCCCCGGCGGTGACACTCCGGACGATCTGGCGGCGGCTGTACGCGCGCGTCGGCAGGCGCCGGGGTTCCGCATCATCGTTCGTCAGAAGATCTCCCGTCACGTGACGTCCCTCGAGTCATTCCGCCCGGTATCCCGCCAGCAGAGCGGGACGCGACTCATGGCGAGCGGGCGGCAGCCAGCGGGCTCGGGGTGACGGACTTCATTCCAAGCCCAGTCGATCATCGAGGTGAGCCTGGGCGTTACCGACAGCCGGCACCCTCCGTCTCGCCGGGCTCATCATCCTCGCCTCCGGCATCTGATGCGTCCCGTCCGCCCGGCTGAACCACGGGCGTATGCGACGCACATCGCAGCGTGGGAGCCTACGGTAGCACACGCCACTCATTAAGTCAATGTAGTACTTGACTTCCTTGATGTTAACGGCGAGATGCGGCACAATAGGTTCGAGCGGAAGGGGTGCGGAGTGTCGGAACGCTGGGATCAACGGTTCTTTAGCACCACGCGCGGCCAGGTCGTGACGCTGCTGCGCCGCGCCGGCCGCACCGTCAACGAGCTGGCCGCCGAGCTCGACCTGACCGACAACGCGGTGCGCCTACATCTCGCGACGCTGGAGCGTGACGGATTGGTCGTCCAGGAGGGGGTGCGGCGCGGCGCCGGCAAGCCGTCGTTCGCCTACCGGCTGACGCCGCAGGCCGAGCGCCTCTTCCCCAAACCCTATGGCCCGATGCTCGACGGCTTGCTCGACGTCCTGGCCGAGCGCCTGCCGCCGGCCGAGCTCGAGGCGGCCATGCGCGAGGTCGGCCACCGACTGGCGGCCGGTCGCGAGGCGTCGCCCGGTGAGCTGCGCCACCGTGTCGCGCAGGGCGCGGCGCTGCTCGAGGCGCTGGGCGGCCTGGCGGAGGTCGAGAAACAGGCGGGCGGCTTCTCAATCCGGGGCTACAGCTGTCCCCTGGCCGACGTCGCCGGTCATCCTGAGGCCTGCCGGCTCGCCGAGACGCTGCTGGCGGACGTGATCGGTGCGCCGGTCCGCGAGTGCTGTGATCGCGGTAACCCACCGCGCTGCCGGTTCGTGATCACCTCACCAGACGATACCGGTTCGAACCGAGCCTAGACTTGCCGACCGTAGCCCGCGGCCGCCGCGTAGGCCCAGGCGTCGAGGTCGGGCGTCGCCACGCCCTGTTGCGCCAGCGCCAGTTTGATCTCGGTCCGGTGCTCCACCCCATGTTCCAGAGCATGCAGCAAGAAGAACGACGTCGGGAAACGGTATGTCTTTCCCATCCAGGGGAGATCGACCTCGACGTCGGCGTCGAGTGACTCCGCGATGCGGACGAGCTCGTCGCTGGAACGGGTCGCGACCACGGCCAGCGCGTCGACGCCCGGCCACTCGCTCGTGCGGTCGAGCTCGCCCTCGTGCTGACGCCCCATCGTGCGCAGCACGAATGTCTGCTGGCCGCCGACAACATGCAGGAGTAGCTCACGCACCGATCCGGAAACGCCCGGGACACGCGCGTTGAGGAGCGCGTCGTCGAGCGAGCGGCAGGCCTCGATCAGCGTGTGGTTCGCCCAGCGGTTGTAGCGGAACGTCGCGGCGAGTGGCGTGTTCATGGCGCTCCCATCCAGGGTATGTTCGACGTTGCAGCCCCGCATCCGGAAAGCTTTCGGCGGGCTGGGCAGGGTCGCGCGGGCGCAGGAGAGACGACACCGGCATCCTCCATCCATCCGCGTGCTCAGCCGCTGCCTACCGCCGGAAGCGGCGGGTGCGGGCGAAGAGGTTGGCCGAGTCCATCACCCGGGGCTCGTGCAGCGGGCCGCTCGCCAGCACCCCGGCGAAGGCGATCAGGAACGCCACGATGAACAGCACCTGGAAGCCGAAGTGGTCGACCAGCGTCCCGCCGATGATCGGGACGAAGGAGACGACACCGAGGATCGTGTTGACCAGGCCGACGTAGGCCGGGCGCTCCTGCTCCGGCGCGATATCGAGCAGGTAGGTCATGTTGGCCAGGTTCTGCCCCGTGATGGCGACCCCGTAGGCCAGGAACACCAGGCCGAACGCGTAGTAGAGCAGGTGGTCTCCGCCGCGCTGGCTGATGGGAGACCAGCGCATCAGCGGCGGCAGCGCCAGCGCCAGCAGCGGGATGCCCATCCGGATCAGGGCCGCGAACTGCAGCACGAGCCGGTTCCCCTGCCGGTCCGCCAGCGGGCTCCACAGCAGGTTGGCGGCGAAGAGGGACACGGTCAGGATCGAGACGTAGATGCCGACCACCGCGGCCGGCGCGCCCAGCTGCTGCCGCGTATAGACCACGTAGAACGGATCCGCGATCGCGGCGATCGAGAGGAAGGCGCGGAAGGTCAGGAAGCGGCGGAAGTGCCGGTTGGCGAAGAAGCGCGGCGCGTCGCGCAGCTGAGAGGCGAGGCTGGTGCGCTGCCGGACCGGCGCGGGCCCCGGCTCGCTGATCAGCGCCATCGTGACGGTCCCGACGGCCAGGGCCACGGCCGACAGGGCGAACAGGATGGTGAAGCCGTGCGGGAAGCTGGACTGGTCGGCAAGGATCCGCTGGATCAGGAACCCGGCCATGAAGCCGAGCACCCCACCCCACAGGTTGCGCTGGCCGAAGAAGAACGCCAGCCGGTTGGCCGGAACCGCCCGGGCTATCACGTCCACGAAGGGCACGTTGGCGATGCCGGCCGTCAGATTGTAGATCGAGTAGGCCACGAAGAAGGCGACCAGCAGGAGCGACGGGTGCCGGCCGCCGATCAGGAATCCGAGCAGGCCCAGTGCCGCGATCGACACGCTGCGCGCGACGGTGCTCCAGATCGCCAGCGGCAGGCGGCGGTCACTCCGCTGGACGAACCCGGCCACGAAGAGCTGGGGCAGGAACCAGACGCCCGTGCTGAGCACCGGGACGAGGCCGACCAGCAGGTTCGAGTGGCTGATCTGGCTGACGAACAGCGCCAGGACGAGGGTCGGATGGATCAGCGTGTCCCCGAGCATGAGGAAGGCGCCGTTGGCGATACCGAAGGCGAAGTTGTGGCGGTAGCCACGCCGCTGCCCGCTCGTCCACTTGATGTCCGCGCCCGATCCCACGCGCCGTCCACCCCTGTTCCGACAGGGCGTCCCACAGTCGAGCCCGGCAGTCCCACGCTCCACGGCTCCGGGGATTGGGGAACAACCGGCCACCACCCGACGCATTGAAGGATTCTCGGGCTAGACTAACACATTTCCCGTCGAGCCCGGAGGTCCGCCGGCCCGGGTGTCCGGGTCGCGCCGGCCATGACCCGGTGCTCGCCGCGGCAACGGTCGTCGGCGGACGCACCGTGTCGGGGCCGACGACGCTCCACCGCGACGTCGCTCCGTATGCATTGAAGGGGGACAGGGTGGAATTCGGACTGAAGACGGCCCAGCCGGGAGCGAGCTATCGCGAACTGGCCGAGGCCTGGCGGGCCGCCGAGCGCGGCGGCTTCACCTCCGCGTGGATCTACGACCACCTGACGGCGCTGGGAGACCAGACCCGGCCGACGCTCGAGGCCTGGACGCTGCTGGCCGCGCTCGCTACCCAGACGAGCACGCTGCGCATCGGCGTGCTCGTGACCGACAACAGCCTCCGTCACCCGGCGCTGCTGGCGCGCGAGGCGGTGACGGTCGACCACATCAGCGACGGCCGGCTGGAGGTCGGGCTGGGGGCCGGGAACCCCCGCTCCGAGATCGACTACCGCTCCTACGGCCTCCACGAGCAGCCGATCGGCGAGCGGATCGGACGGCTCGGCGAGGCGTGCCGCGTGCTGCGCGCGCTCTGGACTCGGGAGGCCGTCGACTTTTCCGGGCACTACTACCACCTGTCCGACGCACGTCCGGCAATCTGGCCGCTGCAGCGCCCCCACCCGCCCCTCTGGATCGGCGGCAGCGGCGACCGCATGCTCCGGATCACCGCGCGCTATGCCGATGGCTGGAACTTCACCGGCCCGCTCGACCGCTTCTCGGACGCCGTGGGCAAGCTGCGCGCCGCCCTGGCGGAAGCCGGGCGAGATCCGGCGGCGCTGCGCGTCTCCGCCCAGTTCTTCCTGGGCGACAAGACGCTGGCCACCATCCGCGACGAGGTGTCGCGCTACGAGGAGGCCGGGGCCGACCTGCTGATGGCGATCATCGAGCCGCCCTATTCGCCCGATGCCGTCGAGCGCGCGGCGGCGGTGCTGCTGCGATGAACGCCACGCCGAACTGCGGACTGTACCTGCCGGCGTTCGGGCCGCTCGCCGATCCCGCCGTCCTGGTGGACCTCGCGCGGCGGGCGGAGGCCGCCGGGTGGGACGGCGTCTTCCTCTGGGAGCACATCCTGAGCGACGGCCCCTGGCCGGTGAGCGACCCCTGGGTCGCGCTCGGCGCGATGGCCGCCGCCACGCGGCGCATCCGGCTCGGCACGCTGGTGACGCCGATCCCGCGGCGCCGGCCCTGGGTCGTGGCGCGACAGGCGGGCACGCTCAGCCGGCTGTCCGGCGGGCGCTGCGTGCTCGGCGTGGGCCTCGGCGCCGATGAGTACGGCGACTTCAGCCGCTTCGGAGACGAGACGGCGCTGCGGACCCGTGCATCCATGACCGACGAGGCGCTCACCATCGTGCGGGCGATGTGGGCCGGACAGGCGCTCGACCACACCGGTGACCACTACCGCGTTCGGCTGGACGCCGCCCAGCCGGAGCCGTACCCGATCCCCATCTGGATCGCCGGTACGCTTCCCGAGCTGCGCTCGCTACACCGGGCAGCCCGCTTCGACGGGATCGTTCTCTTGAAGCCGGACCGCCACCCGCTCCCGGCGGACGTGTCCCGCGCCGTGGCCGGGCTGCGGGCGCACGGCGTGGCCGCCGACCGGCTCTTCGAGGTGGCGGTCGCCGGGGATGCCAGCCCGGCCTGGGGGAATCCGGACGACATCGATCTGCCCGGGCTGGCCGGGGCGGGCATGACCTGGTGGCTGGAGTCGCTGATCCACTACGACCCGCTGGAGCTGTCGCTCCGCGTGGTCGACACCGGCCCACCGCTCCGCCGGGGCTGATTCGTTCCACGCCTCGCCCGGGTGCGGCTTTCACAGCGGGATCGCGCGATACCGGCGACGTGCACGCCGGGGAGAGGACGACGCCATGCCGCGCTACGGGCTCGACGCGCAGCTGCGCATCTACGGCAGCCAGACCCCGCCGGAGCTGCCGATCGCCTTCGAGGACTGGGAGGGGCGCGCTCGAGCGGCGCTCCCGCCGGGACCGTTCGACTACGTCGCCGGCGGCGCGGGCGGCGAGGCCACCATGCGCGCCAACCGCGAGGCGTTCGAGCGCTGGCGCATCCGGCCGCGCCTGCTCCGGCCGGTCGAGGACCGGGACCTCGCCACGAGCGTGCTGGGCACCCCATCCGCCGCGCCGTTCCTGCTCGCACCGATCGGCGTGCTCTCAGCACTGCATCCCGAGGCGGACGCCGCCGTCGGGCGGGCCGCCGCGACGACCGGCATCCCGTTCATCGTCAGCTCCGTGTCCGGCAAGACGATCGAGGAGATCGCGACCGCCATGGGCGACGCGCCGCGCTGGTTCCAGCTCTACCCGGCCAGGGACCGGGCGGTGATGGCCAGCTTCGTCCTGCGCGCCGAGGCGGCCGGCTACCGCGCCATCGTCGTCACCGTCGACACGACCATGCTCGGCTGGCGCGAGCGGGACCTGGCCCACGCCTACCTCCCGTTCCTCCAGGCCCAGGGCATCGCCAACTACCTGTCCGACCCCACCTTCCGCGCCGGGCTGGACCGGCCGCCGGAGGCGGACGTTCCCGCGGCCGTGCGGCGCTTCCTCGACGTCTTCGTCAACCCGAGCTTCGCCTGGGAGGACGTCGACTGGCTACGCGGCCGGACCGCGCTGCCCCTGCTGATCAAGGGGCTCACCCACCCCGAGGACGCACTCCAGGCACTCGAGCACGGCGTCGACGGTCTGGTCGTCTCCAACCACGGCGGCCGGCAGGTGGACGGAGCCGTCGCCGCGCTCGACGTCCTGCCCGAGGTGATCGACGCCATCGGCGGACGCATCCCGGTGCTGTTCGACAGCGGAATCCGGCGCGGCGCGGACGTGCTCAAGGCGCTCGCGCTCGGCGCCGCGGCGGTGCTCGTCGGGCGCCCCTACGCCTACGCCCTGGCGGTCGGCGGGGAGGAGGGCGTGGCCACGCTGATCCGCCAGTTGATGGCGGACGTCGACCTCACGCTCGCCCTGAGCGGCCGGCGCGCGATCGCCGAGGTCGACCGCTCCCTGGTCACGTCGGCCGACCGCTAGATCCACGTGCCGAGGCGCCAACCGCACCAGGCGACCCCATCGCCCGTACGCACGCGATTCGTCGTGCCCGGCGCTTCGTCCGGCCGTGAGCCACACCGTGACGACGCCCGGCCGCGCCAATCCATGCCCGGCGTCCCCGGCGTCCGATCGGCACTCCCGTTCGGCTACGCGCTTCCGTCCAGCCAGAAGACCATGTCGATGCCCCCCGGCGAGTGGCCGAAGTGGGTCAACAGCATCGCCGCTTCGCTGCGGTGCTGCATCCCGTGGTAGGAGACGTGGGCGATGACCTGCCAGAGGATGTACGGATCGGGCACGTCCTCGTCGTAGAAGGGCCCCAGCACGCCCTCGTCGCTCAGCGAGGCGAGGTACGCGCGCATCGCCGCCGCCTCCGCGCGCCAGCGCGCCCCGAGCGCCGCGGCGTCCACGATGTCGGCCGCCGGCAGCGGCTCGGCGTACCCCTGCCCGGCCCAGCCGTGCCGCCAGGCCCGCTCGGCGTTCAGCGTGTGGACGAGCGTCTGTTGCAGGCTGTGGTCCCCGATCGGCGGCGGGCCGGACCACTGCGCGGGCGTCACCTTCTCTGCCTGCGCCAGGATCTTCTTCGTCGCCCAGTAGTAGTAGTCATACAGCGTGATCAGGTCGCTCACACGCATCGCCCACCCCCGCATACGAACATCCGTACTGTACGTTCGCCACAGTATAGGCCGCTCGCCGCAGCGTTTCCACGGCTGCCGACCGCTTGACGCCCCCAGTGCGGTCCCGTACGGTTGCACACGTGGACCGGCCTCCGGCACGGCGCGACCGAGGCGGGCCGGGCGGGCCGCGTCACCGGCCGGCCCGCGCGAACGCCGGGCCGCGGGCGCGACGAATCGGAGCGAGTCCCATGGCGAGGACGCAAGCCGTCGCGGCACCCGCCTTCAGCGTGGTCCGCAACCGCCCGCTGCTCACCCTCTTCATGGGCCACTTCACCATCGACCTCTACGCCGGTTTCCTGCCGATCCTCTTCCCGATCCTGGTCCGGCGCTTCGGACTGGACCTGGCCACGGTCGGGTTCACGACGCTGGCCTACAGCGGCGTCGGCTCCATCTCGCAGCCCTTCTTCGGCTGGCTGGCCGACCGCCACGGCACGCGGCTGATCGGCTTCGCGCTCATCTGGACCGCAGGGACCTTCGCCGCCATCGGCTTCGCCCCGTCGTTCCCGGTAATCCTGCTGCTGGCAGGACTGGCCGGCCTGGGCTCGGGCGCCTTCCACCCCTTCGGCGCGCTCAACGCCAACGCGGTCATCCCGGAGAACCAGCGCAACTCGGCGATGTCGGTCTACGCTTCCGGAGGCACGATCGGCTTTGCCATCGGCCCGCTGATCGGCGTGGCGCTGCTGGCCGGGTTCGGGCTACACGGGATGGCGGCCATGCTGCTGCCGGGGCTCCTGATCGCCGCCTGGCTGCTCTACGAGATGCGGACCATCGCCGTCCGGCCCGGCGCGCGGCTGTCGCAGGCACGGGTCAAACCCACCCCAGTCCCCCGGCGGGCGATGTTCGCGGTGATTCTGGTGATGATGGCGCGCTCCTGGAACGTGACCAGCATCGAGGCCTACGTCCCCATCTGGTACCAGCACCTCGGCTACGGCAAGGCGTTCTACGCCTCGCTGGCGGCCACCATCATCCTGGCCAGCGCGCTGGGGACGATGGGCGTCGGCTCGATCGCCGACCGTTACGGGCGTCGCTTGCTGATCCTCGGCTCGCTGGTCCTGACCATCCCGACGGTGCTCGTCTTCGCCCAGTTCACCGGGCCGATCGCCTTCCTGACCGGCGCGCTGGTCGGGATCCTGGCCGCCTCGACCGCCCCACTGCTGCTGGTCATGGCACAGCAACTGATGATCGGCCGCGCCGGCATCGCCTCCGGGCTGATCCTGGGGCTCGGCTTCGTGACCGGAGCCATCGGCGTGCCGATCACCGGCGCGGTGGCCGACGCGCTCGGTATTCAGAACGCTATGCGCCTGCAGACGTTGATCATGCTGCTGGCGATCCCGGTCGCGCTGCTCCTGCCCAGCGAGTCGCAGCTCCGCGAGGTCAAGGAGCGGACGGGCTGAACCCGCGCTGCCGTCTGGTGCGTGACCGACGAGCCCCGCGGCGTCCCGCGCGAGACCGGCACAGGCTATTGACCATCTCAGCAAGCCCATGAGACACTCGCCCCATCAACCAGCAGGTACCAGCGGCCAGATCGACACGAGCGGTGTCATCGAGCGAGGACACCATGGCGGAGAGTCAGAGTCTGCCCGAACCGGGCAGCGACGCGGGTGATGGTCCGTCGGGCGACGGGCACGAGCAGTCCACCGGACTGGCGTTCTCGATCCCGGCTCTCACCGGACAGGAGGGCAAGGCCGTCGCGCTCGCGGCCGGCTTCCTCGTGGTCGGCCTGCTGGTGCTGTGGTTCAGCAGGGCGGTCGCCGGGGTGACCGGCGACGCCGTCTACGTCACCCTGCTGCTCGCACCAATTCTCCTCTATACCATCGTCACCGGACGGCTGAAGGAGTTCCGGGGGCCCGGCGGCGTCGGGCTGGCGCTCTGGGAGCCGGCCGCGGCCATCGCGCAGACCACGCGCACGCCCAACCGGGCGCTGGCGCAGGCGGTGCTACAGCCCGCCAGCGGGGTGGGCGCGGCGTTGGGTCCGGCACCGGCCGGTGGGCTGATGATCACGGGCTTCGCTCCGAGTGGGAACGACCGGATCGCCGCCGCCGTCCAGGAGGCCGTGGCAACCGGCACGACCGACCCGGTACAGGTCAACCTCGGCGGCGGGACCACCTGGTGGTCGACCCGCCTGTTTCTGCTGGCCGCTCTCGTGGAGGACTTCACGCGGGTGCCCTACCTCGTGTTCGTGTCCGATGGCGGAGATCTCCGCCCCGCCTTCGTCGGCCAGGCGACGCCGCGCGAAACCCGTCGCGCGATGGCGCGACTCCATCCCCAGCTCGAGCGAGTGTATCTGACGACCCAGGCCCAGGGCGTCCTGAACCGGCTGAACGTGGCGAATCCGCCGTCCGCCGATCAGGCCCCGGAGATCGACATGCTCGTCGGCACGTTCGCCATCCAGGCCTTCCCTCCTCCCGGCATCGAGGTTGAGATGAAGGAGTGGGTCACGCCGGCGCTGCTGGCGCGGGAGCTCGGGACGAGCCTGTTCCGCCAGGCGATCGAGATGGGGGAGGACGACCTGAGCGCGCCGCAGCTCGTGCGGCGGATCCTCGACCTCCCACTCGCGATCGTGCCGCTCAGCCGCCACGGACAGCTGCAGCGACTCGTCGACCGCTGCGCCTTTGCCAGCGAGCTCGCCCGGGACGCGCTCATCCAGCCGCCGACCCC
>Ga0307372_10006317_pt1 | contig 17385 bp, 9 predicted proteins | sample OX1MG_FD_202533 | JGI IMG/M metagenome (GOLD analysis project Ga0307372, IMG submission 202533) | Soil microbial communities from Risofladan, Vaasa, Finland - OX-1 | ecosystem: Environmental > Terrestrial > Soil > Coastal area > Acid sulfate soil | place: Finland: Risofladan, Vaasa | collected... | reverse complement strand
GCTAGGGCCGGTGGATGCGCTCGACCACGCCTCCCGCCTGCCCAACTTCGGCTCGAAGATGGGCATTGACGCCACCCGCAAATGGCCGAGCGAAGGCTTCCAGCGCCCCTGGCCGAACGAGATTCTGATGGACAAGGGCACCAAGGCCAAGGTGGACGCGCTGTGGCCTAAGCTGGGGCTTTAACCAGGGCGTGAATGGATCCGTGCGCACGCCCGTTGCGGTGGATGAACTTTTCGGGGCGTGCCTTGGCAAGCTGCCTCTGCTCGAGCGCGGCGCCCAAGGCCAGTTGCGCCCTGCCCATGGCGAGTTGCACCTTGCCCATGGCGAGTTGGGTTTCGCCCATCCTTTGGATCAAGGATGTGTTGTTGGCGATGACGTCCCGCATTGTCATCAGCGCGGTGTGATCGCGTTCTTGAACGCCTTCAAAGCGCGCCTGCCGCTCGACCAGAAATCCGGTTGCCCGATCTATTTGTCCATTCGTCATAATGAGCGCAGTATAGCGCCGCTTGCCTGTCCATGCAGTCATGGATGGCACCGATGAGATCGGCGACGTGGCCGAAGGCGCTGCGGCGCAGGCGATTTTGCGTCAGGTCGCCGAAGAACCGCTCCACCATGTTTTGCCAGGGGAAACTGGGTGGGGTGAAGTGGAGTCGCAACCAGCGCTGGAATTTGGGGTGTTTGCCAGCGGGTGCCCCACGTCCCGCCGCCCGGCCAGCATCCTAAGCAGCGGATCGCCCCGCAGCTGGTCGTGGTCGTTGGGATCCTCGTAGCCCAGCGCCAGCCTGTACACCGGTTGCGCCACCATCTCCCCCGCCGTGTGCTCAACCCGTTCCGGGTCCAAGCGACCAGCGGACCAGCGAAAAGTGGCGAGCCCCTGACCGTGTGTTTGGCTGGGCGGAGTTCCGGCTTGAACCAGCCAAATATGGCCAGTTGCTGTAATACTGGCCGGAGATCTTTCAGGCCGCGCGTGAATTGCGGGCGGATGGAAATCGAAGTTCGGAAGATCGGGACAGGCTCTGACCTGCCTCCAAAAAGCTTGCCCTAATCGCCGCGCGCGGCGCCAATGAGGTACTTGTCGACGTGGTGGGCTGGCTGGAGCTGGAGGAGAAGGCCGCGCCTTAGCTCAGCAGCGCTTCGAGGTCTTCGCGGCGCAGATCACGCATGAGGTTGTTACTGCCGCCGATCAACACCGCCGCTAAGTCGCGCTTGGTGTCTTGCAGAGCCAAAACCTTCTCCTCGATGCTGTCGTGGACGATGAGCCGGTAGGCAAACACGCGCCGGGTTTGGCCGATACGATGGGCGCGGTCGACCGCCTGCGCCTCGACCGCCGGATTCCACCAGGGATCGAGAAGAAACACATAGTCCGCCGCCGTCAGATTCAACCCCAGGCCACCGGCTTTGAGGCTGATCAGGAACAGCTTGCAGGCGGGATCGGTTTGAAAGCGTTCCACCTTCGCTTGGCGGTCGCGCGTGCGCCCGTCCAAGTACTCATAGACCACCCCTGCGGCGTCCAGGCGATCACGCACGATTCGCAGCATGGAGGTGAACTGGGAAAAGACCAGCGCTTTGTGACCCTCATCGAGCACCTCGCGCAGTTGTTCGAGCAGGGTATCGAGTTTGGCGCTGGGCTCAGCATGGCGTTTCGGGTCAATCAACCCCGGGTGGCAGGCGGCTTGGCGGAGGCGCAACAAGGCCTCCAAAACCTGGATTTTCGATTTCGCCATGCCGACACGGTCGACCTGGCCCAGCAGCGCGCGGCGGTAATGGGCGCGCAGCTCGTCGTAGAGGCGCCGCTGTGGCGGCTGCATGCCGCACACCAGGGTTTGCTCGGTCTTTTCGGGCAGCTCGCGGGCCACCTGCTGCTTGGTGCGCCGCAGGATCATGGGGCGAAGGGCGCGGGCAATTTGCTGGCGGGTCTCGGAATTGTTTTCAGGAGCAGCGCCGGCTTGGGGCGCCGGGGCCCCCAAGCCGGCGCGAGCATAAGCGGGGCGCGCGGCGGTGCGAGCGTCGCAGTCGAGCACGCGCTGGGGCCCGCGCCCATCGCTGATGCGCTGGAACACGGCTGCCGTCCCCAGCATGCCGGGGTTCAGGAACTCGAACAGCGACCACAACTCGCCGATGTGGTTCTCGACCGGGGTGCCGCTCAATGCCAGACGCTGTCGGCCGCGCAGCAGGCGGGCGGCCTTGGCGGATGCGGTGGCGGCGTTTTTGATCGCTTGGGCTTCGTCGAGCACGATGGTGTCGAAGTCGATCGCCTTGAGCCGGAGGATCTCCCGCCGCAAGGTGCCATAGGTAGTCAGGACGGCGTCGTGGGTGGAGAACTCATGCCCACGGCCGGCGCCGGTGTAGTCGAGCAGGCGAAGCTGAGGAGTGAAGCGGGCCGCCTCTTGCTTCCAATTGAAGATCAAGGAGCGGGGTGCGACGATGAGCGCCGGACCGGTGGGCGCGTCCGCGCCGCGGGTGGCGCGGCGCATCTCCAATAGCGCCAACGCCTGCGCGGTCTTGCCGACGCCCATGTCGTCGGCCAGGCATCCGCCCAGCCCGAAACGGCGCAGGAACAGCAGCCATCCGAGCCCCAACCGCTGGTAATCGCGTAACTGCCCACGAAATCCGGATGGCTGTTTGGGGGCGGTGATGCCTTCGAAGCGGTCGAGTTGGCGGCGGGCACGGGCGAAGGTGGCGTCGCAGCTCGCCTGCGGTTCGAGCGCCAGCAGGGCGTCGAGCAGGCCGGCTTGGCTGGAGCGGAAACGCACGTGGTCGCCCTCGGCCTGACCCAGGCCGGCCAACCCGCCCAGGCTGCGCAGCCACTCCTCCGGCAGCATGCCGAAGCTGCCATCATCGAGCGCCACCATTGATTCGCCTTTGCGCAGCGCCTCAAGCAGGGCTGGGAGCTGCGCCCGGGCACCATCGTAATCGACCTCGCCGCGCAATTCGAACCAATCGATGCCGCTCGAGACTGTACTCGATACCGACAACTGGTGGGCGCCGGCGCGCCGGAACAGCTTGCCTTCGGCTTCGACCCGCCAGCCCGACTCGACCAGCGCCCGCGCCGCCTTGGGCAGCTTGGATGGCGGAAGCGCCCAGCCTCCCTCCAGCCTTGGACCAACGGCGGATTCCTTGCCGCGGAAGCGGAACCCGAGTTCGGGCAGCAACCGCGCCGCCGCCCGCTCGGCCTCAAAGTCGCGGCGCAGGTAGCATCGGGTTTCGGCCACGTAGTGGCCTGGGGTCTCGGCCAGGTAGCGGCCCGCTGCCCCGTCCGCTGCCGCCACCCGCCAATCGCCGTAATCGAACTCCAGCACCGCTTCCAGTCGCGGTGCCTGCCGCCAAGGTGAACGATTGGGCAGGATCGAGAGGCCCGGCACCGGCACGCCCACCTCCTCGCGGAAGCGCAGCTCCTCGGGCAGTTCCAGATGGGGCGCCAGCGGGGTGGCGAGCAAGGCGGCGAGCAGCGTGCCGCCGTCTTGGTCCGGGACGGTAATTGGTCCCAATTGGCGGAACTGCCGCAGCGCCGCGAAGGTGTTCGTGGCCGCACTGGCGGGCGCCAGGGGCGCCACTAAATCGTCGGTGATCACGAACCCCTCGGGCGCGATGAACAAGGGTGCCTGCGCGTCCAAGACATCATCGCCGCGGCGCAAGCGGCCGCTCAGTAGCCATCCATCCTGGTCGCGGCCGTCCACCCCAACGCGGAACTCCCAAGCGCCGCCTTGGTCCCACGCCAGCGGCGCCGCGCTGTCCCATGACTCCTCTGTCTTCAAGACGCAGCGTAATGTGGCGACCATGCGCGGCAGCAACATTCCTGCTAATGGGCTGCCTAGGCGCAGCGCAGCCGGCAAGGGTTGGGATGAGGCCGGCCCGGGCCACGCCTGATGGGTCCGGTAGCCAGCATAGGCCGGGGCATGGTTGCTGCCACCGGCGAGGGCGGCGAGGATCTCGCCATCCTCCGGCGGCAATCGCGGCAGGTTCTCCCTGGTCAAGACTTGGTGACGCTGGTAGACCCAGGTTCCGTCCCGCTTCCGGTCCTGGATCCCCAGTTGCACCACCAGGCAATCGGATTGCAGGCTGGCGTCGAGGTCGATGCCGTAGATGATCCGGCGATTCTCCGGCCACGGCGGATTCGCCGCAGCATCATCTCTGTGCGCGGCCCCGCCGTTCATTGCCTGCAGGCGTTGCTGCCAATCCGGCGGGGTGTCCACCAACCCGGCCGCGGGTGCGCGCTCCCGGATCTCGGCGGGGGCATCCTCGCCGTCATCATCGTCATCGTCGAACAGGTCTTCGTCATCGACCTCATCGACCTCATCGAAGTCCTCGACCATGATCAGGCGCGAAGCGGCACGGGCGGACATCAGGATTTCGTCCGCGTCCGAGTCCGCATCCACGGCCAGAATCATCGCCCATAGGTGCTTGCATCGGCCTTCCCGCGCAAAGGCGGGGCAAGCGCAGTACCCGTGCAAGCGAGGACGATGCCATCTCAGGCTAACCCCGTAGCGATGGGTGCCGCGCACGTGGCCGTCAACCAAGTCGGCGGACTTCTGTTCCAGGCGCACCCGCCCTTGCCGCCAGTAATCGATGCCCAAGCGGCGTTCCCGATCGGAAAAATAATGCGCCAGCCTCTGCCGCAAGCGTTCCATGGATTGAGGTCCAAGCCAGGCTGGATCGGCGTGCCGCCCAGCCGCGCCAAGTTTCCCAATTTACCACGGCGGGAACCAGCCGCGCTTGCCGGCAACCACGGCGCGCCACGCATCCATGCAATCGTGAACGTGTATGGCATAAATGCATGGTTTTGATTCCACGTCTGGCCACCAAGAAATTGAACGACGCATTCACAAATTGAGCTTCGGGTCGAGGCAGCTTGGAAGCGCCACGAGCAGAGCGGGCGCCCGCTGCCGCCAGTCGAAGCCCGCCCACAAGCGACCAACGGGAGCGACCCAGCGAAAAGTGGCGAGCCACCACAAATTGAGCTTCGGGAAAAATCTGGTGCCTAACTGCCGGACAATCGAAGCGCCAATTCCCGCAAGCTCATGGCTTCGACATTGGCGCCGAGGGGAAATCGTGCTGCCCCGGGATACACCACGAAACATCGTTCCGGGTTGAGGTCGGCACAGGCCAGATGAAAGCCCCGCTCCAGGGTTGGCGCAGAGCTTCGTTTGATCTCAATGCCCCAGAGCGTTCCTCCAGGCAAATTGAGGAGGATGTCAATTTCCGCTCCAGCTGCAGTTCGGTAAAAACTCGCTTGCGTTCCCTTGGGGGCAACGTTGAGCAGCGTTTCGATTACGAACCCCTCCCAGCTATGGCCGGCGACAGGGTGCCCCAAAAGTTGTTCCTGGCTCGCGATGCCCAAAAGCGCATGGACCAAGCCCGAGTCGCGCACCATGATTTTCGGAGAACGCACCAGCCGCTTGCCGGCATTGCGGTGCCAGGCGGGGAGCCGGCGCACCAGCAGGAGATCCACCAGCAGGTCCAGGTAACGGGCGATCGTCTTTCCATCCAGGCCGAGTCCGCGCGCGAGCGAGGCCGCGTTGAGGAGGGACGCTTGGCTGTGGGCAAGCATGGTCCACAACCGGCGCAGCGTTTCGGCCGGAACGCGCGGGCCCAATTGCGATACATCGCGTTCAAGGTAGGTGCGAATGAAATCTTGACGCCAGCGAAGGCTGATGGCGTCGTCGTCCGCTAGAAAGCTCGAGGGAAAGCCGCCGCGCACCCATAGATTTTCGAGCTGGGCTGGATTCACCTCAACCGCATCCAGCGGCGCGAGCTCCAGATAAGTGATGCGGCCCGCGAGGCTCTCGCCGGTGGAGGCAGCTTGGAGATGCCATGAGCAGAGCGGGCATCCCCTGCCGCCAATCGAAGCCCGCCCTCAAGCGACCAGCGGGAGCGACCCAGCGAAAAGTGGCGAGCCACTCTGCTTCAGCAGGTCGATGGAAGCCGATCCCAGCAGGAGAAATCGTCCGCCGCGCTGCCCCTGCCGCCGCCCCCGGTCGATGATGCCGCGAAGCGTCTGAAATAAATCTGGTGCGCGATGGACCTCATCAAGGATCACCAGTTCATGGGCATGGCCCCTCAGATAGAGCTCGGGATCGGCCAACCGGGCTCGATCGGATGGGGACTCGAGATCAAGATACAAGGATGGGCGTGTCCTTCCGACCTCGATCGCCAGCGTTGTTTTTCCGACCTGCCGGGGCCCCAATAGGGCGACCGCGGGGTTATCCCGAATGGCTTCCAACAAGAGGGGGTGAATTCGGCGGGGAATCATCCTTGCAATTATGGAATACAATGCCATGATTACAAGGTGCCAATCTGGGCACTACGGCGGACACGAGTCGGGGCCGGTCTGCCGATGCGGTTGCAGCGGGGCAGCCGGGATGGGGGAGCTGACCTCTGCCGCGTCGCTGACGCGGATGGTCACGGGTTGCGGCACAGCACCCTGGAGCACCTCGGGATGAGTCTCTCGCGGCAGCTCGCGGAAATCCGCCGGATGCGTGAAGGCGATTTGCCGGCGGGTCAGCGCGCAACTGGAAAAAACGTGCGAACGGGATGTGCAGGAATTTAGGCAGCTTTGCGGAGCCCCCTCGAACTCGCCGAGCCGCGAGTTTAGCTGGCCGGATTTCCGGCTTGAAATAGCCGAATATGGCCAATTGCTGCAATGCTGGCCGGAGATCTTTCAGGCCGCACGTGAATTGCGGGCGGATGGAATTCGAATATCGGAACCGCTGCGCGACCTCTGACCAGCCGCCGAAAGAATTCCGCATTGCGCCGCCTACAGCGGCAGCGCGCTGGCGCCCATGAGGAATTTATCCACGTGGTGGGCGGCCTTGCGGCCTTCGGCGATCGCCCACACCACCAGCGACTGGCCGCGGCGGGCGTCGCCGGCGGCGAACACGCCCGGCGCCGAGGTGGCGTAATCGAGTCCGGTCTTGAGGTTGCCGCGGGGGTCGAGCGCCAGCCCCAACTTGTCAATCAAGCCCTTGCGCACCGGGCCGGTAAAGCCGACGGCGAGCAGGACCAGATCGGCCGCGAGTGAGAACTCGCTGCCGGGGATGGGTTTGAAATCCGGGCGTTCGCCGGCGCGCACGCAATGCAGCGCACGCACATGCCCGTTGGCGTCGCCGCTGAAGTGGGTGGTGAGCACGCTCCAGTCGCGCACGCCGCCTTCCTCGTGCGCCGATTCGATCCGCAACTGCAGCGGCCACAACGGCCACGGCGTCGAGGGGTGGCGATCACGGGGCGGTTTGGGCAGGAGCTCGAGCTGCTGCACCGAGGCCGCGTGCTGGCGGTGGGCGGTGCCCAGGCAGTCGGCGCCGGTGTCGCCGCCGCCGATGATGATGACGTGCTTGCCGCCGGCGAGTATCGGCTCTGATCCGTCATTGGGATCGCCGGCGCCGCGGCGGTTCTGCTGCGTCAGGTACTCCATGGCGAAGTGGATGCCAATGAGTTCGCGTCCGGGGATGGGGAGATCGCGGGGATGCTCGGCGCCCATGGCCAGCAGCACCGCGTCAAAATCGCGCTGGAGTTCGGCGGGGTCGAAGTTCACGCCGACGTGGACGCCGGTGCGGAACTCGATGCCCTCGGCGGCCAGCTGCTCCAGGCGCCGATCGACGATGCGCTTCTCCAGCTTGAAATCGGGGATGCCGTAGCGCAACAGGCCGCCGATGCGCGAGCCCTTTTCCAGCACGACCACGTGATGGCCGGCGCGGTTGAGCTGCTGCGCCGCCGCCAAGCCGGCCGGGCCGGAGCCGACGACCGCGACTTTTTTCCCGGTCCGGCGCTCGGGCGGTTCCGGCTGCACCCAGCCCTCGGCGAAGGCGCGCTCGATGACGGCGTGCTCGATGGCCTTGATGGTGACCGGCGGCTCGTTGATGCCGAGCACACACGCGGCCTCGCACGGCGCCGGGCAGATGCGGCCGGTGAAGTCGGGGAAGTTGTTGGTCGAGTGCAGCTTGCGGATGGCATCCCGCCAGCGGTCCTTGAACACCAGGTCGTTCCAGTCGGGAATGAGGTTGTTGACCGGGCAGCCGGTGTGGCAGAAGGGCACGCCGCAGTCCATGCAGCGCGCGGCTTGGTGCTCGACCTTGGCGGTAGGGAACTCCTGGTAGACCTCTTTCCAGTCCTTGATCCGCTCTTCGACGGGACGGCGCGCCGGGGTTTCCCGCTCGAACTCCAGAAATCCAGTGATCTTGGCCATTGTTTCCTCGGGGGTTACCTTCCGCTCCCTTGCAGGGCAGCCGCCAGCTCAGGTGGCGTTGCTTGAGTTGGTGCCTGAGCTGCGGCGGCGGGGCCCGCCACCCCCAACGCGCGCTTGAACTCGTGCGGAAAGACCTTGGTGAACTGCGGCAGCATCTCGCGCCAGTGTGCGAGCACCCGCTGGCCGAGCGGGCTCCCGGTCAAGGCAACGTGCTTTTCCACCAGGCCGCGCAGGCGTTGGGCGTCTTCGTCCGTTAACGCTTCCAGATCGACGCCGGCGAGATTGCAGCGGCCGCCCGCCAAAGCCTTTTCCGGATCGAGCACGTAGGCGATGCCGCCCGACATGCCGGCGGCGAAGTTGCGTCCGGTGGGGCCGAGCACCACCACCGTGCCGTTGGTCATGTACTCGCAGCCGTGGTCACCCACGCCCTCGACCACGGCGCGGGCGCCGGAGTTGCGGACGGCGAAGCGCTCGCCCGCCACCCCGTTGAAATAGGCCTCCCCGCTGGTCGCGCCGTAGAGCACGGTGTTACCGATGATGATGTTCTTTTCCGGCACGAAGCCCGGGTCCGGGGGCGGATAGACCGCCAGCGTGCCGCCCGACAGTCCCTTGCCCACGTAGTCGTTGGCGTCGCCCACGAGCGTGAGGCGTACGCCCTTGGCCAGGAACGCGCCAAAACTCTGCCCCGCCGAGCCGTTGAAGGTGAAGTGGATCGAGCCTTCCGGGAGACCCTGGGCGCCGTGGCGGCGCGCGATCTCGCCGCTCAGCATCGCCCCCACGGTGCGGTGGACGTTGCGGATGGGGAGCGTGGCCTCGGTCGGCGTGCGCCCGGCTCCCAAGCTGGGCATCGCCTCCAAGGTGGTCCGGGCCAGCGCGATGAGCTGGTGATCGAGCGCATCTCCCAAGCCGTGGTTCTGCGCGATCGTGCAGCGGCGGGCGACGCGGGACGGCACCTGCGGGTTGTACAGGATATTGGTGAAATCGAGCTGCCGCCCCTTCCAGTGGTCGATGGCCGTGCGCATTTCGATGCGGTCGACGCGCCCGGTCATCTCGTCCATGGTGCGGAAGCCGAGGCGCGCCATCCACTCCCGGACTTCCTCCGCGATGAAGAAGAAGAAGTTGATGACGTCCTCGGGCGTGCCCTGAAATTTCTTCCGCAGTGCCGGGTCCTGGGTGGCGATGCCCACCGGGCAGGTGTTGAGGTGGCACTTGCGCATCATGATGCAGCCCAGGGCGATGAGCGGCATGGTGGCGAAGCCAAACTCTTCGGCGCCCAGCAAGGAGGCGATGACCACATCGCGGCCGGTCTGTAGTTTGCCGTCCACCTGCACGCGGATACGGCTGCGCAGGTCGTTCATGACCAGCACTTGCTGCGTTTCGGCCAGGCCCAGCTCCCAGGGCGAGCCGGCGTGCTGGATGGAGGTGAGCGGCGAAGCGCCGGTGCCGCCGTCATAGCCGCTGATCAGCACCACGTCGGCGTGTGCCTTGGCCACGCCCGCGGCCACCGTGCCCACGCCCACCTCGGCCACCAGCTTGACCGAGACGCGCGCCGCCGGGTTGACGTTTTTGAGGTCGTAGATGAGCTGGGCCAAATCCTCGATGGAGTAAATGTCGTGGTGCGGCGGCGGCGAGATCAGGCCCACGCCCGGAATCGAGTGCCGGACGCGGGCGATGGTCGCGTCCACTTTTTTGCCGGGGAGCTGGCCGCCTTCGCCGGGCTTGGCGCCCTGGGCGATCTTGATCTGCAGCTCGTCGGCGTTAACCAGGTAATGCGCGGTGACGCCGAAACGGCCCGAGGCCACCTGCTTGATGGCGCTGCGGCGGGAATCGCCGTTGGGCAGGGGTGCAAAGCGGGCCTCGTCCTCGCCCCCCTCGCCGGTGTTGGATTTGCCGCCGATGCGGTTCATGGCGATGGCCAGCGTCTGGTGCGCCTCGGCGCTGATCGAGCCAAACGACATGGCGCCGGTGGCGAAGCGCTTGACGATGGCGCTGGCGGGCTCAATCTCATCGAGCGGCAGCGGCCGCCCGGCCGGCTTCAGCTCCATTAAGCCGCGCAGGGTCATCAGTTGCTCGCCCTGCTGGTCGATGGCGCGCGAATACTCCTGGAAGGTGGCGTAGCTCTTCTTATCACGCGGGCTTCCGGCTTCGCCGCCCGCTTGCTTAATGGCGTGCTGCAGCGTGCTTACCGTGAAGGGGGTGAGCAGGTGGCGTTCGCCGTTGATGCGGTACTGATACCGCCCGCCGCCGTCGAGCTCGGTATCGTCGTCGGTGAGCGGACGGAAAGCGAACGCGTGCTTGGCCGCGGCCTCGCGCGCCAGTACCTCCAGCCCCACCCCCTCGATGCGCGAGGGCGTGCCGGTGAAATACTGTTCGACCAGCGCCTGGTTGAGCCCGATGGCCTCGAAGATCTGCGCTCCGCGGTAGCTCTGCAGGGTGGAGATGCCCATCTTCGAGAACACCTTGAGCAGGCCCTTGTCGACCGCCTTGATGTAATTTTTCACCGCCGCTTCGGGCGTGACCGGGGTGGGCAGGTTGCCGTCGGGGCCGATCTCGCCCCGTTCCGCCATCTCCTCGATGGTGGCGATGGCGAGATAGGGGTTGACGGCGCTGGCGCCGTAGCCGATCAACAGCGAGAAGTGCATGACCTCGCGCGGCTCGGCGGACTCGACGATCAGCGCCACGCTGGTGCGGGTACCCTCGCGCACTAAATGGTTGTGCACGGCGGTCAGCGCCAGCAGGCTGGGGATGGGCGCGAACTCCTCGTCCACGCCCCGGTCGGAGAGGATGAGCAGGGTGTAGCCCGCTTTGATGGCGAGCGCTGCCCGGCGGCAGAGCTGATCCAGGGCACGCTTCAGCCCCGACTCTCCCTCCTCGACCGCGAACGTCGCCGTCAGCGTCGAGGCCAGCAGGTCGCCGCGGGAGATGCGCCGCAGCTTCTCCAGATCCCGGTTGGTGAGGATGGGATGGGCCAGCTTCAGCGTATGGCAGTGCTTGGCGGTCTCGGCCAGCAGGTTGCGCTCGGTGCCGATGTAGCTGGTCAACGACATCACCATGTCTTCCCGGATGGGATCGATGGGCGGGTTGGTGACCTGCGCGAAGCGCTGCTTGAAGTAGTTGAATAGCGACTGCGGCTTGTCGGAGAGGCAGGCGAGGGGCGTATCGATGCCCATCGCCCCCACCGCCTCCTGGCCCTGGCTGGCCATGGGGGCGATCAGGAAGCGCAGGTCCTCGTCTGAGTACCCGAAACACCGCTGCCGCATGAGGATGGTGCCGTGGCCGGACTCCTGCACGCGCGCCGGCTCGGGCAGGGCGTCCAGCGTGACTTGGTTGTCGCGGATCCACTCCCCGTAGGGTTGGCGGGCGGCGAGCTCGCGCTTGATCTCCTCGTCGGGCACAATGCGGCGCTGGCTCAGATCGGCGAGCAGCATCTTGCCCGGCTGCAGCCGTCCCTTGGACTCAATCTCCTCGGGGGCGAAGGGCAGCACGCCCGACTCCGAGGCCATCACCAGCAAGCCGCTCTTGGTGACCAGATACCGCGCCGGACGCAGGCCGTTGCGGTCCAGCGTGGCGCCGATCACGCGGCCGTCGGTGAACGCCACCGCCGCCGGGCCGTCCCAGGGTTCCATCAAGGAGGCGTGGTACTCGTAAAACGCGCGCTTCTCCGCCGGCATGGCGGTGTCGGCGTCCCAAGCCTCGGGAATCAGCATGGCCATGGCGTGCGGCACCGAGCGCCCGGCCATCACCAGCAGCTCGAGCGCATTGTCCAGCGCCGCCGAGTCGCTCACCCCGGGGGCGATGATGGGGAACAGGTGCTTGATGTCTTCAAAGTAGGGGGACTCGAGCACCGACTGGCGGGCGTTCATCCAGTTCATGTTGCCGAGCAGCGTGTTGATCTCGCCGTTGTGGCACAAATACCGGTACGGATGCGCCAGCGGCCAAGTCGGAAACGTGTTGGTCGAAAAGCGCTGATGCACCAGCGACAACGCGCTCTCGGTGTCGGGGTCGAGCAACTCACCGTAGAAGTCGCCAATCTGGTGCGCCAGCAGCAAGCCCTTGTAGACAATCGTGCGCGCTGAAAACGACGGGATGTAGAAGAACCCCTTCTCCTTCATGTCGCTCGATGCCACCAACGCCTCGGCCCGCTTGCGCACCACGTAGAGCTTGCGCTCGAACTGGTCTTCAGACATCTCCGCCGGCCGGGCGGCGAAGAACTGCTCGATGTAGGGTTGCGAGGCGCGCGCAATGCGGCCGATGGCGTTGGTGTTGAGCGGCGTGTCCCGCCACCCCAGCACTTCCAGGCCTTCTTCGCGGGTGAGGCGCTCGACCAACCCTTCGCACTCCAGGCGCTGCTGCCGTTCCACCGGCAGGAAGCACATCGCCACCCCGTAAGCACCAGGTTCGGGCAACTGGAAGCCCAGGGCTTGCTTGGCGAAAAACTTGTGCGGCACCTGGATCAGGATGCCGGCGCCATCGCCCGTCTCGGGATCGCAACCGCAGGCGCCGCGGTGCGCCAAGTTGATCAGGATCTCCAGCCCCTTGGCCACGATGTCGTGCGAGGCTTCCGCCTGAATACTGACCACGAATCCAATGCCGCACGCATCCCGCTCCAGGGCGGGATCGTACAGGCCTTGCGGCGGGGGCAATTGGTTCGTGTGTGCCATGTCGCGGTGCCTTTCCTACCCGGCGGTTGGGTCGGGTGATGGCATCCAGTATGGCGGTTCTGGCAGTATTCGTCAATGTGAATCGATAAATTTATCCTATCGGTTTTACTTATGTTAGAGTGGAGCCGTGAGCACCGACTGCCATCGCTTGATTCGGGACGCGGCGCATTACCGCAGCATCAGCAAGGCGGCCCGCCTTAACGGCATCAGCCAATCCGCGGCCAGCCAGCAGATTCAAGAGCGGGAGCGGGAGATGGGGGTGGAGCTGTTCGACCGCCGCCGGCGGCCGCTGAGCCCGACGCCGGCGGGCAAGCTCTACGTCGATTACTGCCGCGAGACGCTGCGGCGGCAGGACGAGATGCTGGCTTCGATCGAGCTGCTGAAGCAGCAGGCCAATGGCGTGGTGCGGCTGGCGGCGATCTATTCGGTGGCCCTGTCGGAGATGGCGGAGATCGAGGCAGCGTTTGCGCAACGCTTTCCGCAGGGCGAGCTGCGGGTGTCGTATTTGCGGCCGGAGCGGGTGTATGAGGCGGTGGGCGAGGACGAAGCCGACATCGGTCTGGTGAGCTATGCGGAATCGACCCGCGACGTGGTGGCGCTGCCCTGGCGGCTGGAGGAGATGGTGGTCGCGGTTGCGCCGCACCATCCCTTGGCGCACGCGCATGCCGTCACGGCGGAGCGGTTGAACGGCGAGGTGTTCATTGGCTTCGATCAGGACCTGCCCATCCAGGCGCAGATCGACCGCTATTTCCGTGAGCACAAAGTGAGCGTGCACACCGCGCTGCGCTTCGATAATTTGCAAATGATCAAGGAAGCGGTGGCGCACGGCGCGGGGGTGAGCATCATGCCGCGGCGGGTGCTGCGCGAGGAGTTGCAGCAGCGGCGGTTGGCGGTGCTGAACCTGAAGCCGGCGGAGCTGTTCCGGCCGGTGGGCATCATCCACCGGCGGCGCAAGGTGTTTAACGCCGTGGCTGAGGGGCTGCTGACGTTGCTCCAGGAAAAAGAAGAAGTGCCGCTGGCGGTGGCGCCCGCATCCTAGAACTCGGGAGAGGTGGCGGATATGGCGCACACTGGGAGGCAACTTGGAAAACGCCTGGCGGTGGCGGCCGGGGTGGCCGGGGGCGCGGCCGTGCTCGGCGGCGCGGCGGCGGTGATGGCCGGCTACGCCGGCTACAGCTGGTGGCGCCGGAATGGTTCGCCGTGGCGGGGCGCTTTCGAATTCGACGGCAAGGTGGTATTCATCAGCGGCGGTTCCCGCGGTCTGGGTTTTGCCCTGGCGCGGGAGTTTCTGCGCCACGGCTGCCGCGTCGCCCTCTGTGCCCGCGATAGCGGGGAGTTGGAGCGGGCGGTGGGGAAGTTGGAAGCCCATGGACACGTCTTCGCCGTCCCCGCCGATCTCACCGAAGCGGGCGCTGCCGCCGCCGCCATCGCCGCCGTGCGGGAGCGATGGCAGCGCGTGGATGTGCTGGTTTACAACGCCCACAACGCCGGCGTGATGCAGCCGGGCCCGTGGGAGCAGGCCACCGAAGAGCAGTTCCGCGCCGCCATGGACCTGCACTGCTGGGCCGCCCTGCGGCTGGCGCAAGCCGTGCTGCCGGAGATGATCGCGCGTGGCGAGGGCCGGATCGTCAACATCAGCTCCATCGGGGGACTGGTGCCGGTGCCGCACATGCTGCCCTATACCACCAGCAAGTTCGCCCTCACCGGCTTGAGTTTGGGTCTCGCCGCGGAAGTGCGCCGCCACGGCGTGCGCGTCACCTGCGTGTGCCCCTTTCTCATGCGCGCCGGATCGCAGGAGCGGGTGCAGATCACCGGGCAACACCAGCGGGTGTTCGCCTGGTTTGCGGCTCTCGGCAACCTCCCCGGGCTGTCGACAAGTGCCAGTCACGCCGCGCGGAGCATCGTTCGCGCCTGCCGGCGCGGCGACGCGCAAGTGGTGCTGTCACTGCCGGGAAAATTGGCCGCGCTGGCGCAAGGCGTGGCGCCGTCCACCGTGAACGCCGTGTTGGGCACGGCGGCGCGGGCGCTACCATTGGAGGCAGCTTGGAGATGCCATGAGCAGAGCGGGCATCCCCTGCCGCCAATCGAAGCCCGCCCTCAAGCGACCAGCGGGAGCGACCCAGCGAAAAGTGGCGAGCCACCCTCCCCAGCGTCGGCGCCGGTACCGCCGCGGATGCACCGCGCCGGGCGTCAGTTCAATCAGTCCTAAATGCAAGCGGGAGGCGCGGCCAAGCCGCGCAGCGGCCCGCGCCTATTAGTTACAGCCGCCGGCGATCGAGGGCAGGATCAGGATCTCGTCCGTGGGCGCGAATTGGTAATTGTCGCCGCCCAGAAAGCGGATGTCCTCATCGTTGATGTAGACGTTGAAGAAGCGCCGCGGGCGGCCGTCGGGCTCGCACAGGCGTTCTTTCAGCTCCGGAAAACGCCCCGTCAACTCGACCAACAGGGTGGGCAGCGAGGTGGCCTCGCAGGTGACCGCCTCGGCGCCACCGGTGAACTTTTGAAGCGGGGTAGGAATGCGAACTTGGCAGGGCATGATGGCTATTATCTCCGGTGCTTCCGCTTCAACGCACAGACGCCAAGGGGGCCTCGGTCAGGTTGGCGTCGCCGGCGCCGAGGCTGGCCAGGTAGGCCTCAACTTCGGCGATCTTGGGGGCGAGCGTGGGGACGGGAGTGCTGGGCGGTAGCACCGCATCCAGCGTCTTGAGTCCGTTGCCGGTGATGACCAGCACGATGGGGGCGCCGGTCTGCACCCGCCCTTGCTGGATCAGCTTGCGCGCCACGGCCACGGTCACGCCCGCGGCGGTTTCGCCGAAGATGCCTTCGGTTTCCGCCAGCAGTCCCATCGCTTCTGAAATTTCAGTATCGGAGGCATCGTCGGCCCAGCCGCCTGATTGCGCGATGGTGCGGATGGCGTAAAACCCGTCGGCGGGGTTGCCGATGGCCAGCGAGCGGGCGATGGTGTTGGGTCGCTGCGGCTGGATCTCCGCCCGGCCTTCTTTCACCGCCAGGCTGATGGGTGAGCAGCCGGTGGCCTGCGCTCCGCAGATGCGTACGGGCGCCTCGGTCACCCAGCCGAGCTTTTGCACGTCATCGAATGCTTTGGCGATCTTGCCGATCAGCGAACCACCGGCCATGGGACAGATCACCGCGCCCGGCAGCCGCCAGCCCAACTGCTCGGCGATCTCGTAACCCACCGTTTTGGAGCCTTCCGCGTAGAACGGCCGCAGGTTGACGTTGACAATGCCCCACGGATGCCGCTGGGCAATTTCAGCGCACAGGCGGTTAACCTGATCGTAATTGCCCGTGAACTTGAGCAGCCGCGCCCCGTACACCAGCGTGCCAATGATTTTCGCTTCTTCCAAATCGGCGGGGGTGAGGATGACGGCCTCGAACCCTTCCGCGGCCGCTCCGGCCGCCAGCGCATTGGCCAAGTTGCCGGTCGAGGAGCAGGAGACGGTTTTGAACCCGAACACGCGGGCCTTGCTCAGCGCCGCCGCCACCACGCGATCCTTGAACGACAGGGTAGGGAAGTTGACGGCGTCGTTTTTGATGTACAGCTCGCGCACCCCGAGCGCCTTGGCCAGCCGCGGGGCGGCGAGCAGCGGCGTGCCGCCCACCGGGCGTTCCGGCGCGCCCTCGGCCCCGGCCGGCAGCAGCTCCCGGTAGCGCCACATCGTCTCCGGGCGCTGGCCCAACTGCTGTGGCGTCACCGCGCGGCGGATACCCTCCATGTCATAGATCACCTCCAGCGGCGCGAAACACGCGTCACATCCCGCCACTGGCTGAGAGGGGAACTGCTTGCCGCAGTCGCGGCACCGAAGCCCGCGTTCGAAATAAGGTCCGAAGCTCATCCCGACATCCTTCCGCCCACTAAAAAACCCCTTCCCTGGTCCGCAGGTGAAGAGGTGAATCGGTGGAATGGCTGCCGGTCGTTGCGTCGCGCAGCCCCGTCTCATCTTTTCCCTTGCGGGCAGGAGTTGGCACCTCGCCGCTCCACCATTGCGGAGCCGGTTGCCGTGGCTTCATTGGGCCTGTTCCCTCAGCCACTCTTGATAAGATTCAGGGGTACTGAATCGGGCTATTCAATTGTCTCTGCCAATATAGCTGGAAACCGGCGGTGAGGTCAACGCCCCGCTCAGCACCATCGAAGCCGGCGTTGCGAAAACCGGCCATACTACTAAAGGCCCGGCTGTGAAAACTGCGGGCTGGTCGATGCTGGTCATTGCTGGTCATTAGTTGCACATGGAACAAGCCCATTCCGTCTCCGTTCTCGAAGCGATCCACTGTATTGGCTGTGGCCAGCCAGCGGCGCAGGCGTGCGGTAACTGCCGCTGCGCGCACTGTGGCGACCTGCTGGAGGTCACCTATCCCGAGCTGACGTTTCGCGACCCCGCCACCATGCGTGACCTCTGGCGTGCGCGGCGCCGCTCCAACGCGCTCAGCGATCAAAGCGGCGTCTGGCGTTTCCGTGAGTTGCTGCCGTTTTTGCGCGACCCCAACCATCCGGTGACGTTGCGGGAAGGCAACACCCCGCTCTATGA
>Ga0307372_10006316_pt1 | contig 17389 bp, 16 predicted proteins | sample OX1MG_FD_202533 | JGI IMG/M metagenome (GOLD analysis project Ga0307372, IMG submission 202533) | Soil microbial communities from Risofladan, Vaasa, Finland - OX-1 | ecosystem: Environmental > Terrestrial > Soil > Coastal area > Acid sulfate soil | place: Finland: Risofladan, Vaasa | collected... | reverse complement strand
GCAAGGCTCGAGCGCCTCGCCGTTGGCTTACCGAACACCCCAGGTCGCGCGCATGCCCGCCTCGATGGACGCTCCGACCGCAACGATCACCACCTGGTGGCGGCGCCTGAGCCGCGTCCCCGGTGGCCGCTGGATGTTCAGCCGGATGCTGGGCGCCATGGCCCCCTACACCGGCACCATGGGGGCACGGATCGTCGAGCTTGGTCCCGGCTACTCCAAGTGGACCCTGCGCGACCGGCGCCGTGTCCGGAACCACCTGAACTCCATCCACGCGGTGGCCCTGGTGAACCTGGCCGAGGTCGCGAGCGGCACGGCCATGATCGCCGGCCTACCGCCCGGCACCCGCGGGATCGTCCGCGGCCTGTCCATCGAATACTTCAAGAAGGCCCGGGGCACCCTGACCGCCGAGTGCCGGTGCTCCCCCCCGGCCGTGACCGCTGAAACCGACTATACCGTCCGGGCGGACATCACCAACGCCGAGGGCGAGGTGGTGGCCACGGCGACGGTCCTCTGGCGGCTGGCGCCCGTGGGAGGCTGAACGATGTCCATGCGCGAGACGCCGTTCAGCCGGCAGGTCGGGGTCGAGGTGCCCCTCATCTGCGGGGCCATGTATCCGTGCAGCAACCCGGAGCTGGTGGCCGCCGTGTCGGAAGCCGGGGCGATCGGGGTGGTCCAGCCCATCTCGCTCACCTACGTGCACGGGCACGACTACCGCGAAGGGCTGCGGTACATCCGGCGGCTCACGTCAAAGCCGATCGGGATGAACGCGCTCATCGAGCAGTCGTCGAAGATGTACCGGGAGCGGATGGAGCGGTGGATCGATATCTCGCTTGAGGAGGGCGTCCGGTTCTTCGTCACCTCGCTGGGCAATCCGCGGTGGGTCGTGGACCGGGTGGTGCCGCATGGCGGCGTCGTGTACCACGACGTCACCGAGCGGAAGTGGGCCCTCAAGGCGGCGGACGGCGGCGTCCACGGGCTGATCGCGGTGAATAACCGCGCGGGCGGCCATGCGGGCGACAGGACCCCGGTTCAGCTCTACGAGTCGATGCACGACCTCGGCCTGCCGCTCATCTGTGCGGGCGGCATCGGCGAGCCGGCCGCCTTCCGCGCCGTGATCGCCATGGGCTATGCAGGCGCCCAGCTGGGCACGCGTTTCATCGCCACCACCGAGTGCAACGCCGCCGAGGACTACAAGCGGGCCATCGTGGCCGCCGACGAGCACGACATCGTGCTCACCGACCGGCTCACCGGCGTTCCCGTTGCGGTGATCAACAACGCGTACGTGCAGCGCCTGGGCACCCGCGCCGGCCCGATCGCGCGGTGGATGCTCCGCCACCGGCGGACCAAGCACTGGATGCGCACCATCTACGCGCTGCAGTCCCTACGCAAGCTCAAGAAGTCGCTGCACGCCGACACGGGATCCGAGGACTACTGGCAGGCGGGAAAGAGCGTGTCGCAGATCCACGAAATCCTGCCGGCGGGCGACGTGGTGCGCAGCTTCGCGGCGGCGCTGCGGTAACGGCTGCTCGCCGCTGAAGATCAGAGCAGCATCACCCCGATATCGTACAGCGCGTGCGTCCATGCCGTGATGCCGAACCCGCGCGTGAGGTACAGCGCGCTGAACGCCACGCCGCTGATGGCCCGGAACACGAATGACTGCAGCTGCAGCGGCTCGCCGTAGGGGCCCACGTAGTGGAACGCCGAGAAGGCCAGCGCGCCGATGATCGCGGCCGCCACGCCCGATGCCCCGCGGCTGAGCCCCAGCACCACCCGCCCCCCCGCGGCCAGCGCGCCCACCAGCAGCACGCGGAACACCAACTCCTCGTAGAGGCCCGCGCCCAGCGCCAGCATCAGCTTGGTGGGCCCGTCGAGCCCGTCGATCGGGCCGGCGGCCAGCGGCCGCAGGTGCGCGAGCAGCTGCGCCGTGGCCGTGCCCACCACGAGCCCGAACGCCACCGCCAGCACCGCCGCCTCCACGAACATGAGGCCGAATGTGGCCACGCGCAGCGAGCCGCCCGATCGCTTCATGTCGCGGCGCACGAGCACCACGCATACCAGCATCACCAGGGCAATGAGCGACAGGGGGCCGGCGGGCCCCAGCACCGCGTACGAGAGCTCCTGCAACAGGACGTCGGCGCCGTTGCGCAGCTGGCCCCCGTGCGCGCTGCCGGGCAGCGCGACGGCGAGCGTCTCGTACAGCACGAGCAGCGGCAGCGCGAACAGCAGGCTGTACCGCGGCGACCGGCTCGCGCTCCAATACGTCTGTCGGCGCGCGGCCGCGCCCGTGGTCGGCGAACTCATGATGTCAACCTACGCACCACACCGGAGAAAGTTTGCGGTCCGGCGGCGCCGCACTACCCTCGGGCGCTCGCGACGGCGATACTGAGGGCGCAAATCGCCCACCTCCACACCGAGTACCATGGATCTCGACCGCCTGTTTCAATTCGACCTCGGGTTCGCCACCCAGGACGACGACGACCGCTGGCTCCCGACGCCCGCCGAGGAGAGCGAAGGATATGACGTGCGCTGCTGCCTGGCGACCACGCCGCCGGCGCCCGGCGGACCGCCGGAGTCGTTGACCCTCGAGCCCGGCGGCGAGGTCACGGTGGGCACGGGACTCTACGTCACGCGCACCTTCCCCAAACACGTGGCGATGCTCGTGCTGCCGCGATCGTCCACCGGCAAGCGGAGCATCACGCTGCGCAACGCGCCGGGTCTGGTGGATCGCGCCTACGTGGGCCGGGAGATCAAGCTCATGCTGCGCAACGACGGCCGGGAGGCGCAGTCCATCGCGCACGGCGAGCGCTTGGCGCAGCTGCTCTTCGTGCTCTGCGCGCACCCGTCGGTGGCGCGCACCGCGCCGCTCGACGCCTCCGAGGCCGGCCGCGAAGGGTTCGGATCCACCGGGCGCTTCTGACCGCATCGGATCCCGCCAACTGCCAAACCGGCCCGCCGACGTCCCGGTTTGGCAGTTAGCGGGCCCACCATGGGCATGGAATCCCGATGGCACCGTCCGTGGACGACCGCTAGCTTTCTCACATGGCGCGCCGGTGCCTACCGGCGTCGCGGTGCGCGGCGCGAACGCCGTGCCAGTCCACGATTCAGGAGACCCCCCATGTTCGCTCGTGCGCTTGCGCCCCTGGCGCTGGCCGGTGCCCTCGTGCTTCCGCTGCGTGCATCGTCGGCCCAGCAGTTCCACTACGCAGCCGGCACCGCGCAATACCGCATGATCGTCAGCGCGAAAGTCTCGCAGACGGCCATGGGGCAAACCAACGAGATGGACGTTTCGTCGGGCCAGAAGTTCACGATGGCCCTGAACAATCAGGCCGCCGACACGCTGGCGATGACGCTCACCATCGATTCGATCGGTTCGTCGACGATGATGGGGCCGGTGCCGGGGCTCGACAAGCTCGTGGGTCAGAAGGTGCAGGCTTGGGTATCGCCCAGCGGACAGTACTACTCCTCCAAGGCGCCCACCGGTGCCGGGCTCGAGGCGCTGTCGAACGTGGCCGAGGAACTGACCCACGTGCTGCCGCCCATTCGAGTGGCACTGGCGCCCGGCGCCACGTGGACCGACACGGTGTCCGACACGGGCACGCAGAACGGCGTGGACGTGGAGAAGACCGTGGTGTCGGTGTACACCGTGGCCGGCGACACGAGCGTGGCGGGCGGCAAGGCCTGGAAGGTGACGCGCAACTCCACCGCCGTCACGTCGGGCAAGGGCACCATGCAGGGCCAGGCAATGACGCTCGAGGGCAGTTCCAAGGGCACGGGGCTGTTGCTGATCACGCCGGCTGGCGCGTTCCTGGGCAGCACGGGCACCGAGGACGCCAAGGCGAAGATCACGCTCACCGACGCCGGCGTGGAAGTGAACGTGGGCACCAACGCCACGAGCAAGGTCGAGCGGGTGAACTAAGGGCGGGCCGCGGCCGGCAGGATACGGCCGCGGCACTCGCCAAACCCGATCGGGACGGCGCCGGGGCGGCTGCACGAGCCGCGCAGGGTCACCTCGTCGCCGTCCTCGAGAAAGGTCCGCATCTCGCCGTCCGGCAACGCCAGCGGCGCGGTGCCTTTCCAAGTGCGCTCCAGCAGGCACCCGCGTGATTCCGGCGTTGCGCCCGACACGGTGCCGCTGGCCAGCAGGTCGCCCGGCTGCAGGTTGCAGCCGTTGCTCGTGTGGTGCGCCACGAGCTGCGCCACCGTCCAGTACATGTCGGTGAAGCTGCCGCGGCTCACCACGTACGGGGCGTCGCCCCGCGCGCGCATGGCCGCCGTGGTGAGTTGCACCTCGAGCGCGATGGCGAACCCCGCGGCCTCCGGCGCGCCACTCAGGTACGCCAGAGGCGCCGGATCGCCGGCGGGCCGCTCGGATGCGGGCACGCGAAACGGCGCCAGCGCGTCCAGCGTCACGACCCACGGCGACAGCGTGGTGGCGAAGTTCTTGGCGAGGAACGGGCCCAACGGCTGGTACTCCCAGGTCTGCACGTCGCGCGCCGACCAGTCGTTCACCAGGCAGAGGCCGAAGACGTGGCGCTCGGCGTCGGCGATGGGCACCGGCTCGCCGAGCGCATTGCCGGCGCCGATGAACATCCCGACTTCGAGTTCGTAATCCAGCCGGCGCGACGGCCCCAGGCTGGGCGGCTGCTGCGGATCGTCGCGCGTCTGCCCCTGCGGGCGCCGGATCTGTGTGCCGCTCGCCACCAGCGACGACGCGCGGCCGTGATAGCCGATGGGCACGTATTTGTAATTGGGCAACAGCGGCGCGTCCGGACGGAACATCGAGCCCACATTGGTGGCGTGGTGTATCGACGCGTAGAAATCGGTATAGTCGCCCACGTGCGCCGGCAGGAGCAGATCGGCGTCGGCCATCGGCACGAGCAGTTCGTGCGCGGACGGCTCGCCCAGGCCGCCCACGCGCAGCAGGTCGCTCACCGCGTGCCGGAGCGCGCGGGCCGCGTCGGGGCCCATCGCCATCAGCGCGTTGAGCGAGTCGTCCTCGCACGCACGCGCGGCGGACAGCGCCTGGCCGGCCACGAAGCCCTGTCCCGCCAGAGCCGCCACGTCGAGCACCTGATCGCCGATCGCGATTCCCACCGACGCCCGCGCCTGGTTCACGCGCCGGCGGAACACGCCGAACGGCAGGTTCTGGATGGGGAATTCGGCCCCGGTGACATTGGCGCTGTGTACCCACGAGCGCAGCGCAGGATCGTGGGTATGGTCGAGCGGCACGTTCACAACAGCCCCAGGGCGCGCAGGTCGTCCACGGGCTCGCGGAACGAGCACGACCCGAACGCCACGGCCTGGCGCCGCGCATGGCGCAGGTCGTCGGCGCCGAGCAGGTGCCCGTCCCAACGCACGCCCTCGGCATCGAATCGCAGCGCCGACGCATCGCGTTCCTCGAGCAGCGCCAGCGCCGAAGCATCGTCCAGGCCGCGGCTCATGAACGCCGCCGTGAGGAACAGGTTCAGGTATCCGTACATCGCGCCGCGCGGCGCGTCGGGCTCGTAGGTGAGCGGGTACTCGGCGCGGAGCGGGTGATGGAGCCCCGCCGTGGCCTTGAACGCCACGCCATGCTGCAGACAGCACCCGATGAATCGCACCACATGGCGCGCGCCCGGGAACGCGTCGGGGGTGAGCCCGCCGGTGCGGATCTTGGCCTTGGCTCCGATCCCGGCGATGGCCGCGATCAGCGCGGCAGGATCCTCGTCCACGGGCACTTCGAAGAACGCGTCGAACCCGCCCACGAACTCATCGGCGGCCGCGATCTGGTCGGGGCGTGCCGCCTTGAGTTCCACCGTGTCCACGTGCACCGCGCCCCGCCGCGCATCGCGATGACGGTCGTTGAATGCGTGGATGGAGGCCACGTCGAGCTCGACGTCGGCGCTCACGAGGGCGCTCAGCGCCCACGAGTCGGCGGCCGAGGCCGGATGCATCCCCGCCCCCGCATCGTCGAATTCGTCGAGCCGCGACACCGGGAGCACGAAGCGCCCGAGCATCCACGCGTCGCCGGAGGCGCGGACGTCCGCGTAGGCCCGGACCGCGTCGGCCATGGGCAACCTGGCCGGCGGAAAGAGTCCGGCGTAGTCCACCACGCGCTCCATGAGCGCGGCGAGCGCGGGGGCTGGCGTCGTCACGCCGGTGGGTGCTTCCGGCTGGCGTGGCGGCTGGCGGGATGGCGCGGGACTCCGTTCCGCCCCGCCTCCCAGTGCCGGGCGAGCGCGCGCCGGCGATCGACCTTCACGATCGTGCCACGGCATTTGGCGGTGCCGCACTTGCAGCCGTAGAAGCGCAGATCGTCCATGGTGTACTCGGGCACGTGCTCGAACTGATAGTCGTAGACCAACTCGGCGCCCTTGGCGATGGGCTTGATGGCGTAGATCCAGATGTGCCCGCGGTCGATCACGGCGTCGCAGTTGGGATCGCAGGAATGGTTGATGAAGCGCGCGTCGTTGCCATGGAACGCCGCGTCGATCACCGTGCGCTGATTGAGCGTGAACAGGAAGGTGTGGTGGCGCGCCTCCCGGTCGTCGTCCGGGTAGCGGCGATCCGCTTCGGCATCGGTGATCTTCTCACCCGTGTACTCGATGATGCGGGTGCCCTTGGGAATGTCCACGGTCGCGAAGGCGCCGAGGCCCTGAATGCGTGAGCGGCGCAGCCGGAACCACGGGTTCGGCTGGCGCGTTGCCGGATTGCGTTTGGTCATGACCACCAGGGTGAAACGACATGTGACTCAGACGGTGTCGGGCCGCAGCTTGCGGTACGCTTCGGTGGCGTGCCGCAGCGCGAGCAGCGCCGACGCCTCGAACTCGAATTCCATGGCCAGCGCCGCCAGAAGCTGCGAATCGTGCCGCTGCAGCTTGCGGGCCGCCTGATCGCACGCGTTGTGGCGGCGCAGGTAGTCGCGGCTGGCCAACCGGAGGGCGTTGGCCCGCTGACGCCAGGGCTCGTCGCCATGGGCCCCCTCATGCGCCACGGCCTTCTCGTACGTATCGAGCAGCTTGGCCAAGCCGGTGTGGAGCAGTTCGCAGAACTGCTGCGCGAAGGCCAACTCGGTCTCCACCTCGGACCGTTCGACGATGCGCGCCACCCGATCGTGCTGCCGGCAGCATTCGGCCGCCGAGCGGCAGAGCGCGTCGGCCAGAGCTTCGGGAGAACTCGGGGGATCTGACGCCGGCGCGGCGGCGACCGCGGACGACTTGGACTTCGGCATGAGCGTCGGGAATGCGGGGAAGGGGCAGGACGCGAACGGCTCGCGCGGATGTTTCAAGATGACCGGGGCCCTGCGCAAATGGTAGTGGCTCGCGCCCGACCCGCTGGATTCGCCGTTGCCCGCCCGACCGCCCTACTTGGCCGCCGCCTTCGGCGTCCGGGGGCGCTTGGCCTGCCGGGCCTCCCGCCCCGCCAATTCGTCCACGTGAACGCCGAACAGCACGGTGCGGAAGGGCGTGGGGTCGCCGGCCTTGAGCGTGGTGGGAAGGAAGCGCCGCAGCAACCCCACCGCACGGTCGTACTCGGCCGCGTCCACCTGGCCGCCCTCGGGGCTCAGCACGTACACGGTGCCGTGGGCCACGACGCTGCGCCAGTCGAACACGGCGTGCACCTCGTCCACCTCGAACGCCACGTAGGGTTGGTGGCCGATCGTGGTCAGCTTGCTGCCCTCGGCGGTGCGCCCGAAGATCCACCCGTGCTCGAACACGTAGTGGATGGGCTCGATATCGGTGCGATCGTGGAACGAGAACGCGATGCGGCCCACGTGATTCACCGCCAGGAGCGCCTCGCACTCGTCGTGCGTCAGTTCGCGAAACACCGGCTCGGTCATGGCACACTCCTCGTTGTTGCCGGCCCCGCGCCGGCGAACGGCGCGGCGTTCGGTGCCGCCCCTCACCCCGGGGGCGCCACCCGCCGGGCGCGCACGCGCATGCTTCTATTGTACGGGGACGGCCCCGGCGAATCCAGCGGCGGACGCCCTACTGGTCCACGGGCTTCAGCCGATAGTCGCGGCCGCGAATGGCCACCAACAGCGTGGGCACGACGTACAGCGTGATGGGGGTGGACAGTCCCAGCCCACCGATCACCGCGAGCGCGAGCGGCTTCTGCATCTCGCTCCCGGCGCCGATACCCAGGGCCAACGGCATCAGCCCGAACAGGGTGCACAGCGTGGTCATGAGGATCGGGCGCAACCGGACGCTGGCCGCGTCGCGGATGGCCGGCTCCAGCGCCAGGTCGTTGTGGAGCATCCGGTAGCGCGTGAAGTCGAGCAGGATGATCCCGTTCTTCACGATCAGCCCCACCAACAGGATGAGCCCCATGAACGACGACACGTTGAGCGCCGTGCCGGTGAGGAGGAGCAGGGCCATCGCGCCCACGAACGACAGCGGCGCGGCGAGCAGCACGATCAACGGCTCAACGAACGATTTGAATTGGATGACCATGACGCCGACCACGCTCGCCGCGGCGAGCGCGAGGACGAGGAGCATCTGATGGAACGCATCCTGCTGGCTGGCGTACTGGCCGGCCAGTTCCACGCGGACGCCGGAGGGCGCGGGGTGTGCGGCCAGGACCGCCTTCACGCCGTTGACCACATCGCCGAGCGCGCCCCCGTCGCCGATGTTGGCGGTCATCGTGATCAGTTGCTGCTGATTCTCGCGGCTCAGTTCACTGCGCGAATCGAGCGCCGTGAACGACGCCAGCGAGGCCAGGGGCGTCGTCGTGTGCGTGACCGGCGACAGGATCGGGATGGCGCCCAGCCGCAGCGGATCATACCGCACCGAGTCGGGGGCGCGCACGCGGACGCCGATGGCGCGGTCCTCCAGACGCAGTTCGCCGGCATCCACGCCGAGGAGCGCGCCGCTCACCGCCTGCCCCACGAGGGCCGGAGACAGGCCCAGCCGGCCGGCCTCGGCCTCGTGCACTCGCATCGAGAGTTCGGCGTCCGGCTCGGCCACGCCGTCGTACAGATCGGCAAGGCCGGGCACCTTGCCGAGACTCGGCGCGATCTGCTTGGCGTATCCCTCGAGCTGCAAGAGATTCGCGCCGAACAACTTGATCTCCACCGGATTGGTATTGCCGGCCATGTCGTTGAGGCCATCCGACAGGATCTGGACGAATTCGATGCGCAGGCGCGGCACCGCCACGGCAAACCGTCCGCGCAGATCGTCGATCACCTGGAAGATCGTGCGATGACGCTGACTCTGCGGCGAGAGTCGCACCGAGATGTCACCGCGGTTCATCTGCGTGGCGAACAGGCCCAATTCGGCGCCGGTGCGACGCGACGTTCCGGTGATCTCGGGCATCTGGCCCAAGATGTGCTCCACGATGTGCACCTGGCGATCGGTTTCTGCGAGCGCGGTCCCGCCAGGACTGTAGTAGTCCAACACGAACGCGCCCTCGTCCATGTCGGGCAGGAACCCGGTGGACGTTGCACGGTAGGCGGCATACCCCGCCACCACGAGCGCCAGCCCGCCGACGAGCACCCATCGACTGTGGCGGAGCACCACGCCCAGCGATCGCTCGTAATGCACCGACAGGGCGTCGATGCTCCGGCCCACCACGTGCAATACGCCCCGCTTCTTATGCGTCGGGTCGACGTCGGCCTCATACTCCGCGTCGTGTTCGGTCAGAAACTGCTCGGCCAACAAGGGAATGATCGTGAATGCCAGGATCAGCGAGACGAGGACGGCGATCGTGAGGGTGAGCGAGAGCGCCGAGAAGAACTGGCCCACCACGCCCTGGAGCAGCCCGAGCGGCAGGAACACCACCACCGTGGTGATCGTGGACGACGTGACCGGCCAGATGAGTTCCTGCACGGCCTCCCGGATCGCCGCGCCTCGATTGGACGTCAGGTGGAGGTGCCGCACGATGTTCTCGGTGATCACCACCGCGTCGTCGATCACCAGGCCGATGGCGATGGCCATGGCCCCGAGCGTCATCAGGTTGAGCGTCTGGCCGAGCAGGCTCATCAGGAACAGCGTGATCACCATCGTCAGCGGGATCGACGTCGCGCTGATCGCGGTGATGCGCGCGTGGCGCAGGAACAGCAGCAGGATGATGATCGCGAGCACGGCGCCGATGATCATCGCGTCGCGCACCGAGAGCACGGCATCGTGCACGAGTTCGGCCTGGTCGTACACCGCCTTGAGGTGCACGCCCGGCGGCAGCGTCTTCGCGAGCGCCCGCGCCACGCCGGCCACGCTGTCGGCGATGGCCACGGTGTTGCCGCCGATCTGGCGCGTGATGTTGATCAGCGCGGCCGGCCGTCCATCGCCGTCGATGATCTGCGTGTGATCGATGGTGCCGAGCGTGACCGTGGCCAGATCGCGCACGCGCAGGCCGTGGGCGACGACCACGTTGGCGATGTCGTCCACCGAATGCGCGTCGTTGGCCGTCACGACCAGATACTGCTTGTAATCCTTGTCCACGCGACCCACGGCCGTGACGCCGATCGCGTCGCGGATGGCGGCGGCCAGGTCGTCGTAGGTCATGCCCTGCGACGCCAGCCGCGCGGGATCGGCCACGACCTCGACCTCGCGCACGTCGGACCCCTGCACCTCCACCTGCCCCACGCTCGGGATGCGTGAGATGAGCGGCTTGATCTGATACAGCGCGATGTCGTACAGCGTGGACGGATCGCCGCCCTCCACGTTGTACGAGAGAATCGGGTACACCGACGGCGTGAGGCGGTCCACGCGAATGTTCATGCCGGGCGGCAGCTGCGGCCGGACCTCGTTCACCTGTGCCTGCACGAGTTGCAGGGCGTAGATCATGTCGGTGCCGGGGGCGAACAGGATCTGGATCTCGCTCGACCCACGGATGGACTTGGAATCCACGCGCCGCACGCCCAGCACCGTACTGATCGCCTCCTCCAGCGGGCGCGTGATGCTGAACACCACCTGGCGGGCGCTGAGCGACGAGCCCTCCGCCACCACGGTCACGCGCGGGAACACCAGCTCGGGATAGATGGCCGACGGCATGCGCAGCCCCGCCCACACGCCGGCCGCCGTCAACAGCGACACCGCCAGATAGACGAACCGCCGCTGCGACGCGACAACGCCGAACAGGGACCGTTCGCCGCTCACGGCTTCACCGTCACGATCTTCGCGCTATCCGACACGCCAAAGGCGCCGTACGTGACCACCGTCTCCCCCACCTTTAGCCCGGTCAACACCTCGACGTACGCTTCCGTCCGGGCGCCGACGGTGACGTTTCGCACGTGTGCGATGCCGGCGGAGTCGACGACGAATACGTGGTACCCCTCCCCTTCGGGCACCAGCGCCTGGGCGGGGATGGCGATTGCGCTGGGATTCCGGCCGATGGCGATGCTCCCCATCACCGTCTCCCCCACCCGCAGGACGCGCGTCGGCCTGGCGAGCACCACCCGCGCCGGGACCGTGCCGGTGGCGGAGTCCAACTCCGCCCCGACGTCGGCCACCGTGCCCACGCCCAGGGGGGCGCCGGCCAGCGACTGGCCGGACACGACCGTGACGCGCTGCCCCGCGTGCACGCGCGCGGCGTCGGTCGGCGAGAGCTGGAGCATCACGTCCAGCGCGTTGGGGTCGGTGACCTCGACCAGCGTCTGCGCCACGTCCACCGACGCGCCGAGCACGGCGTTCATCGCCGTGACCACGCCGGCGAGCGGCGCCCGCAGCGTGGAGAGCTGCTGATCGCGCCGGGCTGCCACCTGCGCGGATCTGGCCTGGGCGAGCGCCGCGGCAGCCTGTTCCACGTCCTTGCGCGCCGCGATCCCCTCCGCCGCCAATCGCTGCTCTCGATCGTACGCTTGCTGCGCGCTCTCCAGCGCCGCCGTGGCGCTCTGGAGGGACGCGTCGAACGTCTGCTGCTCGAACTCGACCAGGCGATCGCCGGCTTTGACGCGCTGGCCGATGGTGACGAAAACCCGGGCCACGCGGGTGGGAGCCGGCGCCGCCATCTCCGCGAAGTGGCCGGGCCGCTGCGCGATCGTGCCGATGGCGCTCACGGTTTCGGTGAACGGGCGCGTGCTCACCACGGCAGTGCGAGCGCCCACCACGGGCTGTACGTCGCCGGAGGCCTGGTCGCCGGCATCGGCGCCCTGCTTTCCGCAGGCGGCCATGGCGGCGAGCGCGAGCAGTACGGAGGCGGATTTCATCATGGGGTGCGGGGTGCCGAAGCGGTGAGAAGTCGGAGCGCCGCCGCGGCGCCATTGGCCGCGCCGACGTCGTCGATGTACTGACCCAGCGTGGTGCGCGCGTTGCTCTGCGCCTGGAGCACGCTCGCCAGCGTGGCCGCGCCCTCGCGGTACGCCGTGAGCGACATCGCCACCACGCGGTTGGCGCTCTGCAGCAGGGCCCGGTCGCGAGCCACGCGTTCCAGCGCGATCGCCAGCGCCTGCGTCACGCGGGCGATGTCGCGCGCGCTCTCGAGGCGGATGAGCTTGAGTTCGGCGCGCGCGCGATCCCGCTGCGCCTGGGCCGCCGCCACGCCGCTCTGATTCTGGTTGAACAGCGGAATGGGCAGGGCGATGCCGATCACCGGCAACAGCCCCGACTGCGTGGGGTCGTGCTCATCGAAGCCCAGTTGCAGCGACGCCGATCCCCAGTTGCTCCGGTGCTCGGCCTGCAGCGCCCGGTCGGCGGCCTCGACGGTGGACGCCGCCGCGCGCACGGCCAGCGGAGGTCCGGTGGCGGCCGGCGGCGCCGTGTCCACCAGCGTCAGCGTGTCGGCCAGCGAGATCGCGGGCGCCCGGCCCGAATCGCCCATCACCGCCTGCAGATCGAGCAGGGAGGCCACCGCGGCGAGGGAATCGGCCAGCGCCTGATTGGTCTGCTGGCCCGCGAAGATGCTCGCCAACTCGACGTCGAGATCGCTCGCGTCGCCGGCATCGCGCCGGCTGCGCGCCATGTGCAGCAAGGAGTCGGCATCGTCGGCGTTCCGCCGCGACAGCCGGGCGTGGGCGTCGGCCACCACGGCGTTCACGTACGTCGTCTCGGCGTCGAAGGTCACGGCGGCGCGCTGCAGCGCGAACTGGTCCAGGGCCGCGTCGTGCAGCGACATCGCGCTGCCGATGCGCGCCCGGCGCAGCCACGGAAAATCCAGCGGCAGGTCGGCGAGCACGTGGCGCTGCGGCGCGTCTTTGGTGAAGCTGGCGGTGAGCGTGGGATTGGCGTACGCGCGCGCGCCGATCAGCACCGCCCGCGCCGCCGACGTGTCGGCCGCCGCGATCGCGAGCCGTGGGCCGCGGGCCAGCGCGGCGGCAATCGCGTCAGCCCGGGTGACCGGCCGCTGCGCGCCGGCCGGACCGCGGGGCAACAAAAGGATCGCCGCGCACGTCGCGGCGAACAGAGGTCTTGGCATGATACCCGTGGCAATTGGAATGCAAGGAGGCTATCGACTTGACCTGTCAGGATGATGACACCGGGGCCCTGGCCGACCGTGCAAAGGTCACCGTGACGCGCGTGCCCACGCCCGGCGTGGAGGCGAGCCGGATCTCGGCGTCGTGCGTATCGGCGATCCAGGCCGCGATCGCCAGGCCCAGCCCCGAGCCCTCGGCGCGGGCGCGGGCCGGATCGCTGCGGAAGAACCGCTCGAACACGTGGGGGAGGTGTTCGGGGGCGATGCCGATGCCCGTGTCCTCCACCACGAGCGTGGGCCGCCCGTCCTGCGTCGTCACGTCCACGCGCACGCGCCCGCCCTCGGGCGTGAACTTCACCGCGTTGTGCAGCAGGTTCATCACCAGTTGGCGGATGAGGGTGGCGTCGGCGTCGAGCGCCGTCTCCTCGAACGTGCCGACATCGAGCGATACGCCCTTGGCCGCGGCCAGCGTCCGCGCCGCGCCCGCGGCGTCGAGGACGATGTCGTCGAGGAACACGCGCGTGCGGCGCACCGGCCGCTCGCCGGCGTCGGCGCGGGCCAGCGTGAGCAGGTCGTCCACGATGCCGCCCAGCCGCTCGGCTTCCCGCTCCACCACGCCCAACGCGCCGCGATATGCGTCCGCCGCGCGGTCCTGCTGCAGCGACACCTCGGCCGTGGTCCGCATCACGGTGATCGGCGTGCGCAGTTCATGCGCCGCGTCGGCCATGAACCGTCGCATGTAGGCGATGTTCCGCTCCACCGGCGCCGTGGACTTGCGCGACAGGAAATAGCCGCCCGCCGCCACGAGCACGAGCGCCGCCAGCGCCGCCCCGCCGAACGCGACGATGAGCGCCGCGTACTGATCCTCCAGCTCCAGTTGGTCGGCCACCGCCACCGCCACCATCACCGCGCCACTCTTGAGGCGGAACCGCTGGGCGTGCAGGCGGAGCGTGCGGCCGTGCCGCGCGTGGCGCCAGAGATCAGTCTCGCCACGAACCGCCGCCGTGTGCGCGGCGTCGCGAATCCAGTCGTCCACCGTCGGCGGCTTGACGGGGGCGCCCGTGCTGTCCATCAGGTACAACTCGCGATCGGGGATGTGCAATTCGTCCACCGCATCCACCACCGCGCCTTCGGTGGATCCGCGTTCCTGCTCGCGGATCTGCGCGGCGCCCATGAGCGCCACCGTGGCCTCGCGCAGCGACACGTCGAGCTGCCGGGCAAACTGGTGGCGGATCACGAAGAACAGACCGGACCCGAGCAACACCAGGATCGCGCCCAGCGTGAGCACGTACCAGGCCGTGAGGCGAAGCCGCAGCGCGGAGAGGGGCTGGAGCGTCATGCGTCAGGGCCCGAAGCGGTAGCCGGCCCCGCGTAGCGTGTGGATGAGCTTGGGCTCGAAGTCGTCGTCGATCTTGCGCCGCAGGCGCCGCACCAGCACCTCCAGCACGTTGGTGAACGGATCGTGATTCTCGTCCCACACGTGGGCCGTGATCGCGGCCCGATCCAGCACCTGGTCGGCGTGGCGGACGAACACCTCGAGCAGCGCGAACTCCTTGGCGGTGAGTTCGATCGCGCGGCCGGCACGACGCACGCGGCGCGTGCCGAGGTCCACTTCGAGATCGGCCACGCGCACCTGGTCGGGCACCAGCGCCGGACCGCGCCGCGCCAGCGCTCGCACCCGCGCCACCAGCTCGCGGAAGGCGAACGGCTTGGGCACGTAGTCGTCGGCGCCCGCCTCGAGCCCCCGCACGCGGTCATCCACGGCGTCTCGCGCCGTGAGCATCAGGATCGGCGTGGTGCACCCGCGCGACCGGAGTTCGGCGCACAGATCGAACCCCGAGCCGCCCGGGAGCATCACGTCGAGCACGATCACGTCGTGCGTGCCGAGCAACGCCCGCTCGCGTCCCTCGACGAATGTCCCCGCCGTGATCGCCTCGATCCGCCGATCGCGGAACCCGTCGCGCAGGGCACGCGACAACTCCGGATCGTCCTCCACGATCAGCACGCGCACACGAATTCCTCTGAGTGGGCAACGATCAGAGGTAGCAGGGTGGCCGGGCCGCGGGCAACCCCCGCCGGCGTCGCGACGATGTCGGAGGGCGGAGCGCTATCTGGTGCCCAACGTCGCGCCGGTGCCGCGGGCCATCGTCAACTCGGCCACGACGTGGCGTTCCCGCTTCATCACGCAGGCGTCATACCAGTCGGCGCCGCTGGTGGGGTCGTCGCACGCGATGGGGGCCGTGCGGTGGGACTCGAGCTGCGGCCAGAGGTGGCCGTAGATCTCGTGGCCCAACACGCGTTCGATGTAGCGGTCGAACATCGTCGAATCCGCGGACGTCGCTCCCACGTCGAGCAGCGCGTGGCGCAGTTCCGACATGCGGATGATCACCGAGAAGTGGTCGATGGGCCGGCCGGGCGCGTTGGTGGGCGTGAGCGGGTAGATGGCGGTGACCGCCTGCCAGCCGCCCACCGAGCGATAGCCCGGGGGCACCTGATCCCGCAACTCGCGCCGCGTGCCGATGACGACCGGAATACCGGACTGCTCGATGGCGACCATGGCCGAGTCGAACGACGGCGACTGGGCGCGCATGCGCGCGATGGTCTCGCCGAGGATCGAGTCGCGGATCACGACGTTGGAGCGCCGGAGCTCGGGCCGGCCGACGGCGGCAGACGCCGCCGGTGCACCGAGCGCCGGCGAAGGGACGAAGGCCGAGTAGCGGAGCGTGCCGAGCGACGAGGCGCCGGGCTGTAGCGAGGCGCAGGCGGACAGGGCCGATGCGACGAAGCCGATGCGGATCCAGGTGGCGCCGTGGCGCAGGAGCTCATGGAGCGAGCGCCGACCGGGCTTTAGCGCGGTGTAGTCTGGATCTGAACAGAACTGCTGGAGCATCGGAGTGTCCCGGTTCGCTCATTCGAGCGTCGTGGTGCGATGCGGCCAGCGTCGGTCGCAGCAGGAACACTCACGAAATCGTGCGTGGTGTCAACTGTTTATACGGTAGACAGTGCCTAGATACTGCTATACAGTGACAAAGTGACCGAAAACCTCCATATTTTGACCGTATACCGCGATTTTTGGATACAAATATCGGCCATTTATTCCTGCTACCAACCACGTGGGACCGGCGGAAGATCGTCGCCGAGTTGGCGATTGACGGGCCGCGCGCCGTCGCGCATCGTGGACCATGGCAACACCACTCCGTTGGACGCTGGCAGCAGCCGCCGTGATCGGCGCGCTGGCAGCCGCCGGGTGCGGCTCGGGCTCAGCGCCGGCGCCGATGCAGCGGCCCGTGCTCGTCGACGATCAGGTGTATACCACGAGCACGATGCCCGCGAGCGAGTCGGACTTCGACGCGCCCCCCGCCAAGGTGTGGGCCGCGCTGCATAAAGCCTATCCGGCCGTCGGCATCGAGATCACGGTGGATGACCCCACCGGCCACCGCGTGGGCAATACGAACTTCTGGAAGTCGGGCTACCTCAATGGGCAGCCGATCGCGCACTTTGCCGACTGCGGGTTCAACATGCAGGGCCCGCGGGCAAACAACACGCGCGTGTACTTCTCGGTGCTCACCACGCTCACCACGCTCACCGCGCGGGACGCCGGGCACACTCGACTCGCGACCAGCGTCCATCCGGTGTCGCTCGACGTGGCCGGCGGCGCCACCGACCGCCTGGCCTGCGGATCGACGGGAGCGCTGGAGCAGCTGCTGTACGCCGCGGTGCGCCGGGAGTTGGGCGGGAGTTGACCGCGCGGCCGGGATGGCGCATGCACGACGGCCAACCGGGATCCGGTTGGCCGTTGTTGTGCTGCATAGCAGGGGTGGGACTCGAACCCACGACCCCGGCATTATGAGTGCCGGGACTATGCCCCCATTTATTGCTATTTCTCAGAGTGAGCGCGATATTCCGGTGTCGGTGACTATGCCCTTTTTTATGCCCGCGCACCCTGACGCGGACCCACACACCCAGATACGGAAAGACGTATGCCCCCGCGCGGTCCGTACCTCAACGGAACCCGATACTGGGCCAACCTCCCGGGCCTCGGGCGGCGGCCCCTGGTCCCGCC
>Ga0307372_10006311_pt1 | contig 17394 bp, 13 predicted proteins | sample OX1MG_FD_202533 | JGI IMG/M metagenome (GOLD analysis project Ga0307372, IMG submission 202533) | Soil microbial communities from Risofladan, Vaasa, Finland - OX-1 | ecosystem: Environmental > Terrestrial > Soil > Coastal area > Acid sulfate soil | place: Finland: Risofladan, Vaasa | collected... | reverse complement strand
GTCGGGAGTATCGGGTTGTTGGCCTGCGTCAGGTTCACGTACGGGTTGATGCAGCCGGATCCGGTGCTGTTCAGCCCGTCCTGGACCGTCGGAGCGGTGCTCGCGGCGCCCGCGTTCTGCACGAAGACGACTCCGTTGGCCGGGAGCGGTACGCCGATGATGTAGGGGCCCGAGCTGCCGGAGAAGCTCTGGCCGAACGAGGTGAGCGAGGCGCCCGTCGGGCTCTTCCCCGTGCTGCAGGCGGCCGACGGGGCGTTCGCGCCGGTCGAGAGCGGGCTCCACACGTTCATCGTCGTGCCCGAGCTCGACGTGACGAGCGCGATCATCGTCGGCCCGGTGAACAGGCATCCACCCGAAGCCGCAGCGGTCGCGAGCTGCGTGTTCCAGCTGGGGAGCACGAGGTTGCCGTTCAAGCTCGATCCGTGCACGAAGTTCGGGGTGTTCGGCTGACCGCAGAAGTTCTGGACCGGGTCGACCGTCGTGCCGCTCGGCGAGTAGTACGTCGTCCCACCCGACCGCACCGGCACGGAGCCGAGCCAGTCGTACGCGTACGCGGTGCTCGACGACACCCCGGACGTGTACGAGATCGGCGCGCCCGAGAACGTCGGCGACGCACAGACGTGGAGCTGGTCGTTCGAGTACACGGGTCCGGCGAAGCTCTCACCGGTGTTGAAGTCGAACGTGCCGCCACACGCCTCCGCGGGCACCGTTACCGTCGCGCCGTTGCCGTTCGTGAAGCTGAACCGCTGGGCGCCGTAGAAGGGCCCGTAGTACGGGTTGCTCGGCGTGTACGACTTGTAGACGTCCCGGTACGGGCTGCCCACGGTCTCCGCGCCCACGCTCACGTTCTGCGTCTGGCCGAGCCAGTCGAGGAAGTCGTTTGCCTGGTACGTCTTGTAGTCGCACAACGCGTTCCACAGCGACGTCGTCGTGCTCACGCCGTTCACGGGGTACGTCACCTGGTAGGTCGTGATCCCCTGCGAAGCGCTCAGGCCGGTCACGGTCACGCCCGTCTGCTGCACGTCCGGGTAGAGCGGGTCGAGCACCTCGGTGTTCGAGAAGTACGCGTTCGCGAGGATGGAGCTCGTCGTGAAGCTCGCGCGCGCGGTCACGTAGACGTAGCTCCCGGGCGAGCCGCCGCGACCGGTCACGGTGAGCACGACGCGCCCTGCGTTCGTGCCCGACGTCGCGAACAGGGTCGAGTCGTCTGGCACGTAGTGGAAGGCCTCACCCGGGCTCGTGCCGCCGAGGTCGCACGCGGACGAGCACCACCCGCCCGTCTGCATCGCGGGGTCCGCGGGCGTCGACGGGTTCGACGCGCTGTAGAGGTAGTAGTTCGGGTCCGCGTCGAGGTGGTTCCGATACCACTCGATGCCCGACTCTGCCGCGGCGAGCGCGGCGTGCTTGTTGGTCGAGAGCACGACGAGCGGTGCGTCGCTCGTGATCTGCGACGCCATGAGCGGGCCGAGCACCGAGAGCAGGACCACGAGGATCACGATGATCACGATGATCTGGCCCGAGTCGTCCCGGCCGTGGCGCGTCGCGTCGACCCGCTCGCGGAGCGCGTGCGCGACGCGATGCCGCGCCCCCGGTCGGCTCCCCGGAGCTCGTAGGGCCGTCATGACGCGTACACCGCAGTCCCCGCCGAGGTCGACGCGCTGTAGCTCGTCGCGGCCGGCGGGCTCGCGACGCCCGAGTACGTCGCGGTGACCGTGTACGTCGCGCGCGAGGCCGCGTAGAACGAGCACGACGCCTGCCCGGTCGTCGAGAGCGACGTCGCGCTCGCGCAGGTGTTGGAGATCGTCGAGCTCCCCCGGGTCACGACCGCGGTCACCGAGCCGCCGTCGGGGACGGGCGAGACCGTGACGGTGAACGCGACCGTCGTGCCGTACGTCGGCGCGGTGTTGGGGAAGCTCACGACCGTCGCGGTCGTCGGCGCGGGGGCGTTCGCGTTCTGCAGGTACACGGTCGTCTGGAACGTCGTCGGCTGGATCGCCTGGAAGCCCTGGAGGGGCTTCTGCGGGCCGGCGAGGAAGGTGACGTCGACGCCGACGGCGACCACGTTGCCGAGCGCGGCGCATGGATCGTAGGTGCCGACGAGCTCCTGTCCGGTCGCGTCGGGCGGGTTGGTCGTCGTCGTCGGAGTCGAGGAGCCGCACGACGGCTCGGTCGCGCCCACGCTCGCGTAGTAGTAGTAGGTGAACGGGTCGGCGGTGTTCACGACGTAATAGGTTCCGACCGGGTGCGGCGTGCCGCCCTGCGGTGTGATCGACACGACGAACGACGCGTCGGCGTTCGATCCGCTCGGCGGGACGAGCTGGGCCTCGAGCGTCGCGATGTCCTGCGTGGAGGTCGTGGTGTTGTACCCGGCCTCGACCGACGCGATGAGCGTCGTCGGCGTCGAGCCCGGGAGCACGGTCACCGCGCCGTGCAGGTACTCGAGCAGCGCGTTGCCGGCCGTCTGGTCCTGCTTCAGGCCGAGCATCGTGTCGTGGAGGTCGACGCTCTGCTGGCTCAGGTTGCCGATGAGGCCGTAGATGACCGGCACGATGATCGCGAGGACCGCCATCGCGACGAGCATCTCGATGAACGTGAAGCCCGCGTCCCCCCGGCCCGCGGCCCGGGTGCGGGTGCGGGTGCGCGCGAACAGCGGTTCCGGAGGTGACCGACGCCGGCTCATCCGACGGTCACCGAGATCTGCGAGGTCGTCGGCGACGAGCACACCGAGGAGCCGGGCGAGAGAGGCGAGGTCGAGGCGCACACGCCCGTCGGCGTCACCCACATGTACGCCTGGCCACCCGAGAACGTCACGGACGGGTTCGACCCGGTCACCGTCGCGCCGAGCTGGAACTCCCCGAGCGGCAGGCTCGTGAGGCTCGCACCCGTCCCGCCCGGGTAGTTGAGCGTGATCGTGTGCCCGCCCGAGTCCTTCGCGAAGAGCCCGGTCACCGAGCCCGCGTCGCTCTTCACCGTGAGCTTCAACGAGAGCGGGTACACGGGAAGCGTCACCGAGCCCGCGGCCGCCGCCGAGGCCGTGAGTCGGGTCGTCACCCCGCTCGTGCCGTAGTACGTGGCCGTCGGGTCGGCGTCGGTCGTCCCACCCGCGTACGCCGTGTAGTTCGCCCCGGCCGACGGGAACGGGAAGAGGAGCGCGGTCTGCGCCGAGCTCGCGCCGGTCGCGAACGCGCTCGTCGCGTTGCCGAGCACGCAGAGGCCCGCGCTGCCGCACGCCCCCGGGCTCACGAAGGTCACCGGGAGAAACGGCGCAGGTGCCGCGGTCTTGTCCACGGTGTCGGAGAAGTTCACCGTGATGGGTGCTCCCTCGTCGAGCACGATCTGGCCGGTCGGCTGCGTGACGCTGTCGGCGGTGATCGCCATCGGCGCGAGCGTCGGCACCCCGCCCGCGGTCGCCGCGTCCGAGAGCTCGTTCGGGTCGACCCAGCCCGCGTTGCCCGACACCGTCACGGTGTACAGCCACCCGGTCGCCGCCCACAGGTTCGGGAAGACCGCGCAGCCGGTCGATCCCGTGTTCTCGGTCTCGGTGGTCACCGGCAGTGGCGTCCCCGACGGCTGGGCGCACGAGGAGAGCGAGCACGTTCCCGTCACGGTCACCGAGATGGGCGTCGCGGTCTCGAGCGTCGTCGGGAGCGCCGCCGGCGAACCGGGCGACGTGGTCGTCGTCGTCGTCGCCATGCTCGAGGCGGTCGTCGTGTACACGGGGACCGCGATCTCCCCGGCGCTCACGTTCGCGAGGTCGGCCTGGGCGGGCGAGATGAGCGCGCGCTCGATCACCGAGTTGCCGGCACTCGCGGACGCGCCCCAGCTCACCGTCGCGGACGCGCGCCACACCTCCGTCGAGGTCGCCCCGGGCGGCGCGGTGCACAGCGTCCCGACGCCCGACTGCGGCAGGACGGCGAGGTCGAGCGAGACCGTGAACTGGTCGCTTCCGGACATCGCCGTCGTGGTCGTCACACCGGTCGTGAGCGGCGAGCCCGCCGCGGCCTGGTACTGCGCGGTCTCGAGCGCCTGGGTCGCGAGGTCGACGGCCTCGGCGCGACGGTGAAGCGTGTTCGCGGAGCTGTGCGTCGTGATGAGGACCACGGTGAGGGGGAGCACGACGAGCGCGAGGACGAGCAGCGCGACGAGCACCTCGACGAGCGAGAAACCCTCGTCGAGACGCGCGGCTCGGCTCTCGCGCGCCGCGCTCGCGTGGCGCCGCGCGGTGGCGGCGCGAGCGACTCGCGGGACTCGTTCCTCCGGGTGACGCGCGCACCTCATCGACGTCGTCTGCGCCCTCAGGACGCACCCGTCGGGGTCTTCGGCACCGACGTCGTGTACGCGGTCGCGCTGATCGACGCGGTGTAGTTCGTGAAGCTCGAGGCGTTCAGGTTCCCGTTCCCCGAAAGGGAGACCGACTGGATCGTGAGGAGGCGGCTCATCTTGTACAGGTCGGAGATGAAGGCGAGGAGCTGGTCGTGCGGGCCCGACACGGCGAGCGCGACCGGGATCGTCGAGTAGCCGAGACCGCTCGGCTGCACGGAGTCGTCGGTCACGCTCTGCAGGCTCACGCCGTCGGCCACCGAGAGCCGGTACACCTGCACGACGAGGTCGGGCGCGTCCGGAGTCGACGGAATCGCCGTCGCGAAGTGCTTCAGGAACGGGGCGGCGGCCTGGACCTGCTTCGCCTCGGCGCGCAGCTGCACGAGGCGGAGGTCGAGTCGCGTCTCGGTCTGCTGCTCGGTGATCTGCTGCTGGTGGATGCTCGCGAGCTTCGACCCCTCCGGCGTCATCCACGCGAACCACCACGCGAGCGCGAGCACTGCGACGCCGAGCACCGAGACGAGCACGGCGGGTCGACGGGCGAGGCTGCGGCTCGGGGCGCTCATCGCTTCGGCACCTCGAACTCGGCGAGGCGATCGGTGTGGATCGCCCCGGTGACCGCGAGCTGTGCCGTGAAGTCCACGCCGTGCCCGCTGCTCGACACCCCGGAGTACTGCACGATCTCGAATCTCGCCGATGCCACCATCGCGTCGAACCACTCCTTGAACGAGGGATACTGCGGCCCGGAGAACGACAGGCTCACCGTGCCGACGGTGTCGGTGGGCGACGGGAGCGCCGAGGACGGGCCGGCCACCTGGCCGGTCGACGCGCTGGTCGCCGCCGTCGGCGCGACCGCCGTCGACCCGGAGAACCCGCTCGCGCTCACCGACGCGGGGGTGTACTTCGCGAGCGCCGCGAACACCGCCGGCCAGTTCACCTCGTGGCTCACGATCGGCATGCCGATGCGCGAGTCGGCGAAGATCGCGTTGTCCTGCTGCTGGACCCGGTCGTACGCGGGGAGCTGCTTCTGGAGGTGCGCGATCTCTCCCTTGATGCTGCCGACGCCGTGCTCCGCGTTGCGCACCTGGAGGAAGCGCAGCGCCCCTCCGGCTGCGAGCGCGACCACCGCGATGACCGCCGCGCTCTGGATCGTGCGGGTCGTGCGTGCGCGGCGACGCTCGACGAGGACCTCGGGCGGGAGCAGGTCGAGCGCCTTGCGACCGGCGGATTCCGTCATCGCGGCGCCCGCGGCGACCGCGCCGACCGTGTCGGCGTGGATCCGGTCGAAGCTCAGGCGGCCCGTGTCGACGTGCTCGAGCCAGCTCGCAGTCGTCACGGGGACGCGGACCTGGTACTCGAGGCGCTCGACGAGCCCGGCGAGGCGCGAGCCGCCGCCGGTCACGACGACGCGCGAGACCTCCGGCAGGCCGGGGAGCGTCGCGAAGTAGTCGATCGAGCTCCGGATCTCGCCGAGCAGCGGCGCCGATCCGTCGCGCGCCGCCGCGACCGCCTCGGCCGGGAGGCGCCCCGCGTCGGTGGGCGACCAGCCGAGGCGGATCTTGATCTGCTCGGCGTCCGCAGCGGGGATGTCGAGCGCCGCGGAGATCGCTCGCGTGACGGCGTTGCCGCCGCCGGCGATCGTCCGTACGAAGTGCGGCTCGCCGAGCTCGTGGATCACGATGGTCGTGAGCTCGGCGCCGATGGAGACGATCGCCTCGACACCCGGCTCCTCGCTCGCGAGCGAGCGCACGAGCGCGGAGGACGCGAGGTCGACGCCCTTCACGACGAGCCCGGACTCCGCGAGCACGTCGACCAGCGGCTCGACGAGCGCCCGGTGCGCCGCCGCGAGGTGCACGCGGACGAGCTCGGTGCCGTCCGGCGCGGTGACGGTCCCGAGCGTCCGCGCCGACAGAAGCGTCTCCTCCTCGGGGAAGGGGATGATGTCGAGCGCCTGCAGCCGGACCGCCGCGTCGAGGTCCGCGTCGGGAACGCGCGGCATGACGATCTCGCGGCTGATCGCGCGGAGCCCGGCGACCGCGAGCCAGACTTCGGGCGGTGCGCCGAACTTGCTGCGCTCGAGATGTGCGTTCTTCAGGCAGGCGGCGACCGTGCGCTTCACGGCCGACCGGTCGGCTACCACGCCGTCGGCCACCGCGCCCTTCGGGAGCGCGGCCTCGCCGAAGGCATGGACCTTCGCGCGAGAGCCGCCGCTGTCGATCTCGACAATACGCACGGAGGTGGCGGCCACCTCGATGCCGATTCGCCGCGTCACGTCGACCGCCCTCCTTGGTGCCCATCGTCACGCATCACTGGACCCCTCTCTCCTTACGACGGCTGGAGGAGCTTTACGTAGTTGAACATCGGCAGGTACAAGCTGACGACGATCGCTCCGATGCAGATGCCCATGAAGACGATGAGCGCGGGCTCGAGGAGCGAGGTCAGGCTGCCCACGGTCGCGTCGATCTCGTTGTCGTAGAACTGCGAGACCTTGTCGAGCATGTCGCTCACCGCACCCGACTCCTCGCCGGTCTCGACCATCTGCAGGACCATCGGCGGGATGATCGGGTGGTCCGCGAGCGTCGAGGCGAGCGACCGACCGTCGCGCACCCCCGCGATCGCTCCTCGTGCCGCGTTGCTCACGATGCGGTTGCTCACGTTGTCCGCAGCCATGTCGAGTGACTCGATGATCCCGACCCCGGACGCGAGCAGCGTCCCGAGCGTCGAGAGCATCCGCGACAGACCGACCTTCAACATCAGCGGACCGAACACGGGCGCGCGCAGCCGGAGGCGGTCCCACGTGAGCCGCCCGCGCTCGGTCGACACCCACCAGCGGACGGCGAACACCGCTCCGACGACGACCGCGACGACGGCGAGCGCCCAGATGCTCGCGACGATGTTCGACGCGCCGATCACGATGCGAGTCGGCAACGGCAGCGTCCCGTGCAGGCTGCTGTAGAGGTGCTTGAACGTCGGGACGACGAAGATCATCATCGCCGTGATCACGAGGACGACGACGAAGACGACGACGACGGGGTAGGTGAACGCGGACCGCACCTTCGAGCGGAGCTCGACCCGCTTCTCGATCGAGTTGGCCAGCTTCAGCAGCACGACGTCGAGCTGACCTCCGGCCTCGCCCGCACGGACCATCGACACGTAGAGCCGGTCGAAGATCTTCGGGTGCTTCGCGAGCGCGGCGGAGAACGACGTCCCGTGCTCGACCTCGCTTCGCACCGCGACGAGCGCGGTGCGAAGCGGCTTCGACTCGACCTGCGCCGAGAGGACGGCGATCGCACGCACGAGCGTGAGGCCCGACGCGACCATGGTCGCGAGCTGGCGGCTCATGACCGAGATCTCCTTCAGGTTCACGCGATCGGTCAGGCCGGGGATGCGGATGTCGCGGTGGAGGTCGAGCGCTGAGGTCGCCTTGATCTCGATCGGCAGGTAGCCCATCTCGCGCAGCCGCGACGCGACGAGGGACTTGTTGTCCGCGTCGATCCTGCCCTTGACCACCTTCCCCGCGTTGTCGCGGACCCGGTACTCGTACGTCGTGACCGTCATCGTGGCCTCACTCAACCCTTCAGGTAGTCGAGCAGCTGCTTCGGGTCGTGGGCGCGGTCGAAGGCCACGGTCTCGCTGATCTTGCGGTCACGGACGGCCTCCGCCAACGCCTGGTCCATCGTCTGCATGCCGCTCGAGCCGCCGGTCTGCATCAGCGAGTAGATCTGGTGGGTCTTCGACGAGCGAATGAGGTTGCGGATCGCGGGCGTGCAGACCATCACCTCGGCGACGGGCACGCGTCCGACCCCGCCCTCGGCGATGACGAGCTGCTGGGTGACGACCGCCTCGAGCGCGCCGGCGAGCTGGACGCGCACCTGGTCCTGCTGGTTGGTCGGGAAGACGTCGACGATCCGGTCGATCGTCTGCGGCGCGTCCTGGGTGTGCAGGGTCGCGAACACGAGGTGGCCGGTCTCGGCCGCCGTGAGCGCGGTCGAGATCGTCTCGAGATCCCTCATCTCGCCGACGAGGATGACGTCGGGGTCCTGGCGCAGCACGTGCCGCAGGCACTCGGCGAACGACGACGTGTCCTGCCCGACCTCGCGCTGGTTCACGATCGAGCGCTTGTGCTCGTGGTGGAACTCGATCGGGTCCTCGACGGTCATGATGTGGAGCGGCTTCGTGGCGTTGATGCGGTCGACGACCGCGGCGAGCGTCGTGGACTTGCCCGAGCCCGTCGGACCGGTGAGGAGCACGAGACCGCGCCGGAGGTCGGCGAACGACGAGACCGCCCGCGGCAGGTCGAGCGACTCGAGCGTCGGCACGCCGGGTGGGATCGTGCGGAAGACCGCACCGACCGAACCGCGCTGCTGGAACACCGACAGACGGAACCGGCCCACGTCGGGGATCTCGTAGGAGGTATCGAGCTCCTTCGAGGCCTCGTAGCGCTCCCGCACCGACTGGGGCAGGATCTGGAAGATCATGTCCCGCAGCACGAGCGGCTCGATGGGCTCGAGATCCTCGATCGGCCGGATCGAGCCGTCGATGCGCACCGCCGGCGCGAAGCGGGCCGCGAGGTGCAGGTCGGAGGCGCCGTGCTCGACGGCGAAGACGAGCAGGTCGTTCACGTCGCTCGCGAACGGCCGGCCGAAGGGACCCGGGCGGCGGTCCGACGGCGCGGGACCGGACGGAGCCGAGCGATCGGGCACGGGAGCCGGCCCGAGGTCGAGGACGACCCGCGTCGAGGGCGAGTCCTTCTCGGCACCGCGGCCGTTCGCCGCCGAACCGTCCTCGAGCGACCCGCCGTAGGGCGCCGAGGCTGCAGGCGGCTGCACCTCGCGAGGCGCAGCGCGCGTCAGTAGCTTCACGGAATCCTCCTCGTCGCTCATGCGCGCGCTCGTCGGGGATCCACCGTGCGCGATGAGCCTGTCGATGACGACCGGGTCCGCGAGAACACACCCGGCGATCCCGCAGTCGAGCGCCGACGCGATCGACTGCAGGTGGTCCGCGGCAAGTGGCTCGGAGCACGCGAGCACGAGATAGCCGTCCTCGAGCCGCTGTCCGATCGCCCGGTGGTAGCGCGCGACCGCGAGCGGGACCGCGGCCGCGGCCGCGAGCGTCGGAGGGTCGCGGTCGAGGTCCACGGCGCGAAGACCGGAGATCGCGGACAGGCACTCGAGCGCCTCGGCGCTGTCGACGATCCCGTCGTGCGCGAGCAGGATCGCGACGGGAGTGCCGCTCGCGGCGCTGCGCGCGAGCGCGGCGCGCGCCGCGTCCGCATCGAGCCGGCCGCTCGAGACGAGGGCCTCGGCGAGGCGCCGGGACCATTCCGAGACCGGAGTCGTTGCAATGCTCATGCGACCACCTTGTCCGCTACTCCCACGTACGTCGCGGTCCGGGTCATACGATCACCCTCAGGATCTCCTCGAGGCTCGTGAGCCCCATCGCGGCCTTGCGAAGGCCGTCGCGGTGAAGTGTCGTCATCCCTTCGAATATCGCGAGGCGCTTGATGTCCTCGGTCGACGCGCGCGCGAGGATCGCCCGCTCGACCTCCTCGGTGACGGGCATCACCTCCTGGACCGCGAGCCGGCCCCGATAGCCGGTTCCGCTGCACGCCTGGCAACCGACCGCTCGGCGGAACTGGAGCTCGCCGGACTCGGGCGCGTCGGCCTCGACCCAGCGCGACGCGATGAGCTCCTGCTGCGTCGGCTCGTACGGCTCGGCACAGATGTCGCACAGCAGCCGCGCGAGCCGCTGCGCGAGCACGCAGTCGAGCGCCGAGCAGACGAGGAAGGGCTCGACGCCCATCTCGATGAGCCGCAGCGGCGTGCTCGCCGCGTCGTTCGTGTGCAGGCACGTGAGCACGAGGTGGCCGGTGAGCGCGGCCTCGATCGCGATCGTCGCGGTCTCGCGGTCGCGGATCTCGCCGACGAGCACGATGTCGGGGTCCGAACGCAGGATCGACCGGAGCGCGCTCGCGAAGCTGAGGCCGGCGCGCGGATTGACCTGCACCTGGTTCACGCCTCGCAGCTGGTACTCGACGGGGTCCTCGACCGTGATCAGGTTCCGCTCGGGCAAGTTGAGCTTGTTCAGCGTCGCGTACAGCGTCGTCGACTTCCCCGACCCCGTCGGACCGGTCACGAGGATCGTCCCGGACGGCTTCTTGTAGGACTCCTCGTAACGGGAGAGGACCTCGGGCAGGAAGCCGAGGCGCGCGAGGTCGAGCGGCGCGGTCGACTTGTCGAGCACCCGGAGGACGACCTTCTCGCCGTGCACGGTCGGGAGCGTCGCGACGCGCAGGTCGATCTCGCGCGCGCTCGCGGTGAGCGACAGGCGTCCGTCCTGGGGCACCCGGTGCTCGGCGATGTCGAGGTCGGCCATGATCTTGAGACGGGAGATCACGCCGCCCTGGATCGACTTCGGGGCGCTCGTCACGTGGTGGAGCACGCCGTCGATCCGGAAGCGCACCTGCAGGTCGTCCGAGCTCGGCTCGATGTGGACGTCCGAGGCCCGCTCGTTGAGCGCCTGGCGCAGGATGAGGTTCACGAACTTCACGATCGGCGCGTCCTCGACGACCGCGTGGAGGTCGTTGAGCTCGCCGAACTGCGTCGCCTCGGAGGCGGCCGCCGAGAGTGCGGCGTTGCGCGCCGCGACGTTCGCCTCCTCGTTGTGCCGGTAGGTCCGCGACAGGTAGTCCTCGACCTGCTGCGCCGTGCAGATGACCGTGACGACCTCTCGGCCGAGCAGCGTCCGGACGTCGTCGAGCGCGAACACGTCGGACGGGTTCACCATCGCGATGATCGGACGGTCGCCGCGGAAGCCGATCGCGATGATCCGGTACCGGCGCGCGAGCGACTCGGGGAGCAGCTGCGCGGCGACCGGGTCGATCGCCCAGTTGTTCAGGTCGACGAACTCGATGCCCTCGACGAGCGCGACCGCTCGTTGCAGGTCGGCCTCGCTCACGATGCCGAGCTCCGCGATGATCTCGCGAAGGGAACGGCCCGAGGACTGCTGATGGCGCAGCGCGACCTCGAGGTCCGCCGCGCTGACCGCACCGGCGTCGAGAAGGACCTGTTCGAGCGCGGGTTTCGGCCCGCTGAGGTCCACGGGCGGGACGAGGTCGTCCGGCTCGTCGAACAGCGCGCCGAGCGCGACGGCGCTCGGGTCGGCTTCGCCGGGCTCGTCCGTCGCCACGACGTCGAGGTCGCCACTGTCGGCCGAGGCGCCGGTCGTCGCCGCCTCGACATAGGGCGCGTCCTGCACCGCGCCCTCGGCGGGCTCGTCCGAGGTCACCTCGCCGTCGGCATCGCCCGGCGCGGCCTCGCCGGCGCCGGCGCCGGGAACAGCCGCGCTCCCCGCCGTCCAGTCGTCGAGGCCGTCCGCTCCCGTCGGCACGAGCTCGGCGGGTCCCGCTGCCGCAGCGGGACGCCTCGCCCCGGTCGTGGTCGGTGACGCCGTGCCGCGCTTCGGGCTGTTCGCGTAGACGCGCTCGATCCAGCGGTCGATCTGGATGCCGCTCGCGACCACGATGTGCACGTCCCGCCCTGCGGCGAGGTAGATGTCGTCGAGCAGGAAGAGGTCCTCGGGGGTCGCGACCGCGACGACGGGCAGCCCGTAGCGCCAGCCGACGGCGACCGCGCGGTCGCGGCGCGACCGGTCCTCCGGGAGCACGTCCGCCGACGTCGGGTCGAGCTCGAACATCTCGAGGTCGACGAAGTCGAAGCCGGCCTGGATCGCGGCCTGCCGCGCACGGGCGATGTCCTCGGCGAGGAGCGTCGCGTCGGCGTCGTCGGTGGCGAAGGTCACTGCCGGGAACTCCGCCTCGACGACGTCCTCGTCCGCCATGGACACCATCAACGCTCCGCCACGCGGCACGGCCCGCCCACGGGCAACGCGATCGACCGGCGGGCGCGTGTCGAGACGAGGGCCGCGGCACTCCGGGCCGGCACCGGCGCCGCGTAGTAGCGTCGCCGCGGCACGCTCGGCGTCTGCTCGACAACAAGGGACACTGTGCGCCTCCTGGAGATGTTGACGGCAGTTCCGGGCCGCGGATTGAACACGAACTCGCCCCCGCCGGACCGGACGGCGCCCCGGTGATCGCGGATGTGGTCGCGGCGCTGTTCGGCCTGGTCGTGGGGTCGTTCCTCACGGTCGTCACCGCCCGCGTGCCCGAGGGCGAGTCGGTCGTCGCCCCCAGCTCACGCTGCCCGGCCTGCGGCGTGCCGATCCGGCCGCTCGACAACGTGCCGCTCGTCTCCTACGCGCTCCGGCGAGGTCGCTGCCGTGCGTGCGGCACGCACATCTCGCTGCGCTACCCCGCGACGGAGCTCGCGACGGCGGCGCTGTTCACGGCCGTCACCGCGCGCGCGCCGACGCTGTGGGCCGCCCCCGCGTACTGCGTGCTCGTCGCCGGGCTCGTCGCGCTCTCGGTCGTCGACCTCGAGCGCTTCCGCCTCCCGACGCCGATCATCGTCGCGACCGGCGTCGTCGGCCTGCCGTTGCTCCTGCTCCCGGCGGTCGCGGACCACGACCTCTCGTCGCTCGTGCGAGTGCCGGTCGCCGGCGCGGTCGGCTTCGCCCTGCTCGGGGTCGTGTTCGTCGCGGCGCCTCGGGGCATGGGCTTCGGCGACGTCCGTCTCGCCGGCCTCTGCGGCGCGTTCCTCGGCTGGCTCGGGTATCGCGTCGTCGCGGTCGGGCTCGTCCTCGGCTTCGTGTCCGCCGGCGCCGTCGCGGTCGTGCTGCTCGCGCTGGGGCGCGCCGGACGGAAGACGCGCCTTCCGTTCGGACCGTTCCTCGCGCTCGGCACCGTCGTCGCGGTCCTCTTCGGACCCGACCTCGCGCGCGCCTGGCTCGGCTGAGCCGGGCCGCTCGCGGCGCGGCGCCGTCGGGTCGCGGGCGGATCCGCTCGGTCAGCCGAGGACCGACTGGGCCATCCCCTGGCGCTGCAGCATGATGCGCAGATCGTGCGAGTTGGGCGCCGAGGCGATCGCTGCCTCGACGTCGATGGCCCCCTCGCGGAGCAGACCGACGAGGGACTGCGCGAACGTCTGCATCCCGTAGTAGTCGCCCTCGGCCACGATCTCGGCGATGTTGCTCGTGTGCACGGGCTCGACGATGCACTGCTGGATCCGGCCGTTCACGACCATGATCTCGAGCGCGGGCACGCGCCCGGAACCGTCCGCGGTCGTGACGAGGCGCTGGCAGATCGTGCCCCGCAGCGCGCCCGCGAGCGAGAGCCGGGCCTGGCGCTGCTGGCTCGGGGGGAAGAAGTCGATGATCCGGTTCACGGTCTCGACCGAGTCGCCCGTGTGCAGCGTCGAGAGCACGAGGTGCCCCGTCTCGGCTGCCGTGAGCGCGGTCTCGACCGTCTCGGGGTCGCGCATCTCGCCGACGAGGATGACGTCGGGGTCCTCGCGCAGCGCCGAGCGGAGCGCGACGTTGAAGTTGTCGGTGTCGAATCCGACCTCGCGCTGGCTGATCGACGCGAGGTTGTCCCGGTGCAGCACCTCGATCGGGTCCTCGATCGTCACGATGTGGCACTCGCGCGTCTTGTTCAGGTGGTCGATCATCGCGGCGAGCGTCGTCGTCTTGCCGCACCCGGTCGGTCCGGTCACGAGCACGATCCCGCGCGGCTCCTCCGCGAGCCGGCGCACGGCGTCCGGCAGGCCGAGCTCGGCGAGCGTCTGGGTTCCGGGCCGGACGTGACGGAAGACCATCGACACGGTGCCGCGCTGGCGGAACGCGTTGACACGGAAGCGGCCGAGCTGGGAGACCGAGTACGCGAAGTCGGCCTCCGACGACACCTCGAACCGCTGCCACACGCGCTCGTGCATGATCACCTTCGCGAGCGCCTCGAGGTCGCCGCCGTCGATGACCCGCTGGTCCGTCATCCGGCGCAGGACGCCGTTCACGCGCATGCGCGGTGGCGAGCCGGCCTTGACGTGAAGGTCGGAGCCTTCCGCCTTCACGAGCTTGCCCAGGACCGCGTCCAGATCGTGCTGATCCATCGATCGCCCTCCTCGGGCGCTGCTAACGGACGGTCACGGATCCCGATTGAGCTGGTCGCAGATCCTCGCGAGGAAGGCCCGCAACGTCGACTCGGCGACGCGGTGGAGCAGCAGCTGGTCGACGCCCCTGCCGATCGCCCCGCCCGGCGGCTTGTACCGGGCGCGAAGCACGACCTCGGTCCTCGCGAGCCCGAACGGCGCGGCCTCGAGATCGGCGTCCAGCTGGGGAAAGAGCGATCCTGCGGCCGTCGCGCTCCACGAGAACGCGAGCAACGCCCGGTCGGTGAGGACCCGCACCGGTCCACGTTCGATCTCCACGGCCTTCGCGAGCAGCGCCGGCCAGGTCGGCGGCCCGACCCGGACCCGCAGGCGCTCGCCCTCGGCGCGCGCCGAGTCGAGCGCGCCGCCGAGCAGCGCGTCGGCCTCGCCCGCGAGGCGCGCCGCCACCCGGTCGAACGCCTGGTCGACGAGTGCGAAGTCCTGGACGAACACGCTCGGATCCGCCGGTCCGTCGCGATCGGACCCGGTCAGGACCGGACGATCGTGACAGGACAGTGCGCGTGCTGCGCAACCTGCGCGCTCACCGAGCCGAGGAGCAGCCCCGAGAAGCCGCCGCGGCCACGCGACCCGACGACCACGAGGATGGCGTTCTTCGCCGCCTCGAGGATCTGCTCGGCCGCGGGCCCCTCACGAAGATCTCGCTCGACGAGCATCCCCGGCTTCGGGCCGAGCACGTGCACGACCTGGCGCTCGAGGTCCTCCCTCGCCGCCGGCTCGATGTCCTCGAAGGCCGCGGGCGGGAGGTACGCGCTGTAACTCCAGCTCGGCAGGTTCCAGGAGTGGACGACCCGGAGCGAGGCGCCCCGGAGCCTCGCCTCCTCCGCCGCCCACGCGAGCGCGGCGTCCGACGCCTTGGAGCCGTCGACGCCGACGACCACGACCGGACCGGCGTCCGACTCGTCCGTGCGCCCCTCGTCCTCGCGATCCACCGACGCCACGTCCACGGGCAACCACCTCCGCGAGCGATGGTCGCATCAGGTTGGCGGGCGCAATAGGGCCGTTCGGACCTGTTCGCGCGGCGAGCGCGGGACGGTCAGCCGAGCTCGTTCCGCGCGGACTGGGCCCGGCGCTCGGCGAGGCGGGCGGCGTACGCGGCGGCCTCCGAGCGCCGGCCCATCCCGAGCTTCGCGAGGAGGTTCGACACGTAGTTCTTCACCGTCTTCTCGGCGAGGAAGAGCTCGGCTCCGATCTGGCGGTTGGTCTTGCCCGCGGCGATGAGCTCGAGGATCTCGCGCTCGCGCGGGGTGAGACGGTCCGCGCCGTCCTGCTCCGCGTGCGAGCGCCGGAGCTCCTCGAGGACGCGGCGCGTCGTCGCGGAGTCGATGAGGGTCCGCCCCGAGGCGACCGACCGGACCGACGCGATGAGCTCGTTCCCGTGGATCTGCTTCAGCACGTAGCCGGACGCGCCCGCCATCACGGCGCGGGCGAGCGCGTCGTCGTCGGCGAACGACGTGAGGATGAGGCAGGCGACCTCGGGGTGCCGGGAGCGGATCTCCCGGCAGACGTCGACGCCGTCGCCGTCGGGGAGCCGGACGTCGAGGACGGCGACGTCCGGGCGCACCTCGCCGATCGCCTCGAGTGCCTCCGCGGCGGTCGCGGCCTCGCCGACGACGACGAGGTCCTCGTCGGTCTCGATGAGGCGCCGGACGCCCTCGCGGACGACCTCGTGATCGTCGAGGAGGAAGACGCGAATCACCATGATGGACAGTCTGCCCGATCGACGGCCACCGCACGGTGCTTGCCGAGGTGACACAATCGCGGCAGTGCCCTACCACGAGATCCGCGACCCGGATCAGCTCCAGGCGCTGCTCGACGCGGTCGCCGTCATCCAGTCGGAGCTGGACCTACCGGGCGTGCTCCGGCGGATCGTCGAGGTCGCGTGCTCGCTCACCGACGCCCGCTACGGCGCGCTCGGGATACTCGACACCTCGGGCAAGCACCTGTCGGAGTTCGTCAACGTCGGCATCGACGAGCAGACCGCTGCGGGCATCGGGCTCCTGCCGACCGGCGAGGGCATTCTCGGCGTGCTCATCGTCGACCCGACACCGCTGCGCCTCGCAGAGATCGCCGCGCACCCCGACTCGGTCGGCTTCCCGCCGGGTCACCCCCCGATGCGGACCTTCCTCGGCGTCCCTCTCCGGGTGCGCGACGACGTCTACGGCAACCTCTACCTCACCGAGAAGCGATCGGGCGAGTTCACGAAGACGGACGAGATCCTCGTCGAGGCGCTCTCGGGGATCGCGGGGATCGCGGTCGACAACGCGCGCCTGCAGGCACGCCTCGCAGAGCTCGCGCTGAGCTCGGACCGCGAGCGCATCGCGCGCGACCTGCACGACACCGTGATCCAGCGCCTCTTCGCGACCGGGCTCTCGCTCCAGTCCTCCCTCCCGCTCGTCGACGAGCCCGCGCTGCGCACCCGGATCGAGGAAGCGGTCACGAGCCTCGACGACACGATCCGCCAGGTCCGCACGACGATCTTCGCGCTCGAGCCGCCGCCAGCGCCCGAGCGCAGCGTCCGCGCGCGCGTCCTCGACATCTGCGCGGAGGCGGCGAGAACGCTCGGGTTCGACCCCGAGGTGCGGTTCGCCGGCGCGGTGGACCGGAGCATCGACGCCGGCCTCGCTCCCGAGCTGCTGTCGACGCTTCGCGAGGCGCTCTCGAACGTCGCGCGCCACGCGGTGGCCGGCCGGGTCTCGGTCGAGCTGTCCGCGGGCGTCGACGTCCGCCTCGAGGTCACCGACGACGGCGTGGGCATCCCGCAGGCACCGGACGGCTCGGGACGAGCGGGTCGGGGCCTCCCGAACATGGCGCACCGCGCCGAGGCGCTCGGTGGCACCTTCGCGGTCGGCCCCGGGCCCGACGGCGGGACCGTCGTCGCGTGGCAGGTGCCGCTCGCGCGTTGAGCGCGGGCGGGTCGAGCGCAGGCGGGTCGAGCGCGGGCGGGTCGAGCGCGGGCGGGTCGAGCGCGGGCGGTCGCCCTCCGGACGCGGCACCACCCGGCCCGATGGACTTC
>Ga0307372_10006310_pt1 | contig 17400 bp, 8 predicted proteins | sample OX1MG_FD_202533 | JGI IMG/M metagenome (GOLD analysis project Ga0307372, IMG submission 202533) | Soil microbial communities from Risofladan, Vaasa, Finland - OX-1 | ecosystem: Environmental > Terrestrial > Soil > Coastal area > Acid sulfate soil | place: Finland: Risofladan, Vaasa | collected... | reverse complement strand
GGATTTGATAAAACTATATTTCACAACCTCGTGGTAAGGATGATTAAGAGTGCTCCTGTTTATCACATGGCATTCACGACTTAAACGATTTATTCTATTAAAATATTAAGAAACGAACTACTTACGGTTGGCGTCATTTCAGGCTCATATCCTGCACTGGTATGGATTGCAGTTAAAGGCTGCAGGTGCAATTGCTTTTCCATACCCATGTTTTTCAATTGCTCTCCACCATGCTCATTTAAAAATGCTGGTAGCTTTTTTTCAAGTGCGGCTACGTTGGCGCCTGGTTTTAATTTTATAAAGGAGTAGGTAAAATTGTTCCCGGACCATGTCGTATTTTTAAGAATATCGCCGCCATAGCCGTTTTCATTCATGCGTATGAACATGTTTGCATGAATGTTCGATTTGCCAAGGCTCTCATCTATTACCCCCATTACTTTAAAATCGGTTTTGCCATCAGCATCTTCCATGGTAATTACCTTCCCTATGGGATCTTCTTTGTCGAATAATTTATCAGCGATCGGTTTTAGCAGGACAATCGAGTTGGGCTCGGTAAGCGCAGTCGCCGCATTCCCATAATCAAAATGAAAATTAAATACCTTAAAAAAAGTTGAGTCCACCAGGTAGGCGTCACCATTGTAAAAAGATTTGTCTTTATAACGCAGCAGATGATTGCTGGCGTCCAATGTTGGCACAATGCGGGTGAATTGCTCCACTTCGGGAAAATCGTTTTTTAGACCAGGGGCTATAGGCGGCGAACAGGTGGCCATCTTCTGTTTATCGCCATTTGTGCTCATAAGCGATACGACACGATAGATGTCATCCGCATGGTTGTTCTGTTTATCATAACTGTACTGGTCTTTCACATACAATACAATATACAGGCAAGACAAAGTGCCAATGGACAAACCAATAATGTTGATGAAGCTGAATCCTTTATTTTTTAAAAGAAAACGCCATGCGGTTTTGAAATAATTTTTGAACATAAAAGTTGATTTTTGTTGTATGATTTGTTATCTGTGTTTTATTATTTTCAAATTGATTTATTCCGTTCTTAAACTATCCACAGGATTTGCCAAGGCAGCTTTTACCACTGTGTATCCGACTGTCAGCCATGCGATAATTAATGAACTTATAATGGTGGTTGCAAAAAACCATAAACCTATTGTGATGCGATACGTATATTGCTGCAACCATTCATTCATAAAATACCAGGCTATCGGTGCTGCAATAAGAAATGCAATTGATATAAGAATTGTAAATTCCCTTAACAACATAATCATAATATCACGAACCGGTGCACCGAGCACTTTTCTAATGCCGATCTCTTTTTTACGTTGAACACCCATAAACGAAATCAATCCATACAATCCAAGGCAGGATATAAAAATGGCTATGCCTGCAAAGATCTTGTAGAGCTGTGAAAGCTGGTTCTCCTGCTTATAATAAGCGGCAATGGATTGATCCAGGAAATTATATTCAAATACATAATCGGGGTAATTTTTATCCCATATATTTCGCAGTGCAGCTATAACTGTTTTTGCTTTGCTCATATTTATTTTAATATTGGCCTGCCCGTATGCATTTTTAATAGTTGTCATTACTATCGGACCGATTGGGTCCCTGAGGGAATTAGAATGAAAATCTTTTACGACACCAACGATTGGGCATGTCTTTCCATTTACATTCACCAGTTTGCCGATAGCATTCTCCGGATTTTGAATTCCCAATTTTTTTATTACCATTTCATTTACCACAAATTCCCGCATGGTATCTGACGGGTAATAGATCCGGCCTGCAACAAGTGGCAAATTGTATAAACTAAAGAAGCTTGTATCTGCAGGCATCATACTAACAATCATGTCAGGATTATTGCTACGATTATCTGGCAGCCTTAAGTCAGTGTACCAACCGCCTCCGGCCGATGGTGTGAACGTACTGAAACTTACGTCCTCAACTCCAGGAACTTTATTCAATTCATTGAATAGGACCCGGGCCTTTGTACGGCTAAGGCTATCTCCAGGTATGCCTGCGTTAATAACTGCTTTTTTATCAAAGCCCATGTCGGCGGTGCGGAAATAATTCATTTGCGAAGCCACTACCAGCGTGCCTATAATAAGCGCCTGCGCAATTACAAACTGTAAAATAACAAGCCCCCTTCGAAGGGAAATCCCTTTGTTATTTTGATTAGGCAAAGCACCTTTTAAAACATTTACTGATTTAAATCCCGACAATACCAATGCCGGATAAAATCCTGAAAGGATGGTAACCACTACCAAAGCAGACAGCATAAATAAAATAAATTTGCTGCTGTGTAAAACAACTGTTAACAAATGAATGTCAAGCAGGTTATTCATAAAAGGAATGCAGAGTAAAACAACTGCCAGCGAAAAAAGCAATGAAATAAAAGTAGTAACACCGGTTTCCCCCAAAAATTGCCATACCAGTTGCATACGGTTACTGCCCAGCGCTTTCCTTACACCCACTTCACGGGCACGGTTAATCGCCTGTGCGGTAGTAAGATTAATGAAGTTAACACAGGCAATGACCAGTAAGAATAAGGCAATCAAACTTAATGCAAGAATAAGGTCCTTACTGAACGTGCGCCCGCTAAAATTGCCATACCGTTCGTCATAATGTATTTCGCTTAATGGCTGAAGCGAAAGATCATAATTCGGATTCACCGGTTTTATATGTTTATCAACAAAACCTGCCAGCAATTTATCAAACCGTTGACGCGAATAATCTTTGTTTAGCTGAACAAAACAATAATTATTATCCGAAATACTTCCCCAATCATTCATGTCTAAATTATGAGTAAGTGTTGCATAAGATACTACTACACTCAATGGAAAATCAGTATTAGCGGGAGGGTTTTTGAGAATACCGGCCACTTTCATATTTTGCCCATAGATATGGAGCGTTTTGTTCGTTGCCTTTCGCCAATTTCCAAAATATTTTATCGCAACATCCTTTGTCAGGAAAACAGTATTAGGCTCGTTGAGCGAATTAATACTGCCTGCAGCTAAAGGGAAATTAAACATTTTAAAGAACTGAGGTTCTGCTGTAAAAACATAGGTTTCTTTAAATTTTTTCTTTACAGAACCATCCGCGTCTGCTACATCTACCTGTACATTATTATCTCCCGAAATGGCTGCTGCATTTGTAAGCTGCGGAAAGTCTGTACGCAAACCCAGCGTTACCGGAAAGGGCACGCCGCTTCTATATTCTTTGTTATTGGCATTTTTACCAATGCGTACCACACGGTAAATATTGCTTTTATTCGGATGGAAATTATCGAAGCTTTGCTCATACTGAATTACAACGAATATTAAAAGAAAAGCTGCGAAGCCGACTATCAATCCAGCAATATTGATGAACGAATTGCTCTTGTGCCTTAAAAGGTTTCTGAGCGCTGTTTTAAGATAATTTTTAAACATTTTATTTTCGTTTATAGATGATTTTAATTTTACAGTAAACCAACAAATTTTAAAGTTTCATCTTCACAAGTCCCCTTTAGGGGATTTAGGGGTTTATTCGCTCCTCAAACTATCCACCGGGTTTGCCATTGCTGCTTTTATTGCCTGGAAACTTATGGTTGCTAAAGAAATGAGTAAAGCAAGCATTGCTGAAAATCCAAAAACCCACCAACTGATACTAATCCTGTAAGCAAATCCTTCAAGCCATTTATTCATAGACCACCACGCAACAGGAAAAGCAATAAGCGCAGCAATGGCAACCAACTTCAAAAAATCTTTTGATAATAAGTTCATGACGCTTTGTACAGATGCTCCAAGTACTTTGCGGATGCCAATTTCTTTTTTGCGTCTTTCGGCTGTATAGACTGATAAGCCGAATAAACCCAGGGATGCTACGAAAATCGAAAGAAATGTAAAAATTCCAAAAACCGTTCCCATGCGCTGTTCATCATTATATAATGCTTCAAAATTCTTGTCGAGAAATGAATATTCAAATGGTACAGAAGGGGCAAAACTTTTCCACTTGCCGGCAAACTTCGATAACATAGTTTTAGTATTTTTTGAGTCAATACTCGCAATAATGTAAGAAGTACCAATTCTGTAAGTTTTAGATGAAGCATCGAACAATGCAAATGGCGTGAGCGAATCGCGTACCGAGCTAACCTCAAAATCCTTTACCACACCAATTACAGTAAAGCGCTGGTTACCGTTCCCTGGGTAGGCCAGATGATTGCCCAACGGGGTTTTCCATCCAATTTGCTTAACGGCTGTTTCATTCAGGATAACCGATGTGGAATCATTAAACTCCTTTGAAAAATTCCTTCCTTTTATTACCTGGATTTTCAATGCAGGAATAAATTCTTCATCAACCATAAAAGAATTCAGCATAATATCCTTTTCAATGGAACCCACAGGGCCCCCGATCTCTGGCACGTAAGTATCTCCGAAACTTTTTAAAGTAGGGGCACTCGTTGAAATACTTGCATGATAAACACCAGGAATTTCAGCTAACTGTTGCCTGAACGTTTCTTCAGCAGCAGGTTCCATTTTTTCCCCGTTGGGAATAATGATGACATTGTCTTTTTTAAGCCCCATATCTTTTGTCTGGCTAAACCGTAATTGCTGAAACAAAATAACTGTGCATATGATAAGCGCGATAGAAACCGCAAACTGAAATACAACCAGCCCGTTTCGTATAACAAGGTTTGACAAACTTTTTTTGAGGACACCGCCTTTTAAAACTGCTACAGGATTGAGAGATGTAAGATAAAATGCAGGGTAAGAGCCGGCGAGTAAACCAGTAATCAGGGTTAAGGCTAAAATAAATAGCCAGATACCGGAATGAAAAATACTTCCGAAAGTGAGTTCTTTACCAGAAACCGAATTGAATCCCGGCAGGAACAATGCTACAAGGCCCAACGCAATAATGGTTGAAATAATGCTATATAGAATAGCTTCCGTAAGGAACTGCCTGATCAATTGTGTTTTTTGCGAACCAAGCACCTTGCGAATCCCTACCTCTTTTGCTCTGGTTGCAGACTGTGCCGTGGAAAGGTTCATGAAGTTGGCACATGCCAGTATAATAATGAAAAAAGCGATCGCCAAAAAAATATAAACATACTTGATATCACTCAGTGTGTGGAGAAACATGGAACTAATGTTGGCAGAATGCAGATGAACAGAAGTCAATGGCTGCAAAAAGAAATCCCATCTGTTACCAGCCTTAATGAATTCGTCGTAAGGCTGACCTATGCGATTAAATGCACTTGCAGCCTGCACCTTTACCATTGCGGGGAATTTGCTTACTAATCTTTTGATACTTGCCGGGTTCGTTGCAACATTTTTATTTAATAGAACATAAGTGTTCATCTGGAGCCATACCCAGCTCCAGCTAAAGTGCTTGACAGGCGTGCAGGCTGAAGTTGGTATCAGCATATCAAATTGAATACTCGCCTGCGACGGAAGGTTTTTTAATACAGCGGTCACTTCAAAAGGCTGTTTGTATTCATCCAGTACTAAATTTTTTCCTACCGGATTCGCATTACCAAAATATTTTTTTGCTGTTGTCTCTGTTAGAATAATTGAATAAGGATTGTCCATGCAGGTTGCAGGATCTCCCAGTTTTATGGGGTAATCGAATACCTGCAAAAAATTAGAATCAACTGCCAGTAAGTTTTTTTCAGTAAAATGATTTTGGGTTTTGCTCGTGGCATCGTTACTGATCACTTCATTTCCCATCACATAAAACCGGGTATAAGCCTCTATCTCAGGAAATGATTTTAGCATCGCAGGCCCTACCGCAGGCGGCGTGTTTGACAGGATACCACTTTGTCCACCCATTTTCGCATCCATATCCACTTGAAAAACCCGGTCGGCATTTTTGAAGCACCTGTCATATTGCAGTTCATCACGTACATACAAGCTTATCAGGATCACGCAGGTGATACCAATTGCGAGCCCGGCAATATTGATGATGCTGTTCGTTTTATTCCGGAGAATATTGCGCCATGCTGTTGTAAAATAATTTCTAAACATAATTTTTTATTTATGTATTTTTTATTCCGTTCTCAAATTTTTTACAGGATTCGTAACAGCCGCTTTTATTGCCTGCACGCTTACCGTTAATAAAGCAATCGCTATAACCAAAAGTGCCGCCAACGCAAACATCCACCACTGCAATGGCACACGATATATCACGCCGGATAACGATGCATGGGCAACCCAAACTGAAAGGGGAATAACAATAAGAATCGCAATAAAAACAGGTTTCAAAAAATCTCCCGAAAGATGGAACCAGACATCTTTCGCAGATGCACCAAAAACTTTCCGAATGCTCATTTCCCTTCCGCGACGCTCAATAACAAACGCAGAAAGGCCGAACAAACCGAGGCAAGCTATAAAAATGGCCATGCATCCAAACACGGTTGCCATAAATCCTGCAGTATCGGCCTGTTGAAATCTTTGCAGGAAAACGTCTTTGGTAAAAGTGAAATCGAAAGGAAATGCAGGGTTTATCTTTTTTGCTGCGCTTTCAATTTGTGCAAGAGTATTTCGCCACTCATTATCATTTTTTATTCTTACAAAAATGTGTGAAAGTCCGCCGGTATTCAATGTAAGTCTCATCGGCGCAACGATCCCTGAAGGATTGTTATATACGAAATTTTGAAAAACACCGATCACCTTGTTGCCACCCAAAAGCTGTCCCAACACAGGTTCCTTTAATCCCAGCGAATGCACCGCAGCTTTATTGATGATACAGGCAGTAGTGTCTGTTCCAAATGCAGGATTGAAATCGCGGCCTTCGATTACTTTAATACCGGCAGTTTTCGTCCAGTCGTACCCGACAGAACTGATTATTACAGGTATATCCCGTCCGGGTATTTTTCCGGGGTAGTCCATTCCGCTAACACTGCCGCCGAAGTTTACAATATTCTCATCGCCCGTACTCACATTGATTACTCCTTGTATCTGCGACAGTTTATTTTTGAATAAATCATAATGATCCTTTAATTCGCCAGTTGCAGTGATGTCAATAAGATTATCCTTATCATATCCAAGTGGCCGGTTTCTTACATAATTTATTTGCGAGTAAATAACAATAGTGCCGATAATCATCGCAATCGAAATAACAAACTGGATCGCTACTAAGGTCTTGCGCAAACCTGCTCCTTTATTTGCGCTGACGCCAATTCCTTTCAGCACTTTTATAATTCTAAAACGACTAAGAAACAGGGCAGGATAACTGCCTGCTATAAGTCCCGTAATCAAACAGGTTGCAAGTAGCATCAGCCAGATGCGGTAATCTGAAAAATGAAATGGTATTTGCTGACCGGAATATTGATTAAGCAATGGTAGTACTAATTGCGCAATAATAAGCCCGATTATCGTAGCTATAAAAGCCATCAGGATAGCTTCGCGCAAAAACTGGTAAACAAGTGACTTACGGGATGCACCCAAAACCTTTCTCACACCCACTTCGAGGGAACGATGTTCAGAGCGTGCAGTGGCAATATTCATGAAATTGATACAAGCGATGAGAAGCACAAATCCGCCAAGTGCCATTAGCAAAATCATTAAATCAATTTTACCACCATTTTGTTTTCCATTACTGAAGCTGCGATATAAATTCAACCGCGACAACGGGTAAGCGAACAGTGAAACAGTCGAATCATTGGACCTTGCCTGCACCAGCTTTGTCATTAGAGTGTTCAGTGATGCAACCTCAGCATGAGGCTTTAATTGAACCCATGTCTGAATGCGGTTATCATCCCATTTGGTCAGCCACGGATTTTCACTCTCGTAAAAACTAAATGGAAAAGCCATTCCAAATTTTACAGAACTGTTGAAAGGAATATTTTTAATCACTGAAGTAACCGTAAAACTGTTTTTATTATTAAGTGTTATTGTCTTTCCTACAGGGTCTTTTTCATTAAATAATTTCATGGCTGTTTCTTCGGTAATGACCACAGAATGCGGATCTTGCAACGAAGCAGCAGGATTGCCGGACAATGCAGGGAAAGTCATTATTTTAAAAATGTCCGGATCTACATAAACGCCCGATTGGTAAACGACCTTATTATTTGCGCTAATAACCTGATCGCCGAAATAGGCAATCCGCGCCGCATACTTCACGCCTGGCATTTCACTTCGTAATGCCGACGCAATTGGCCCCGGTGTAACATCGCCTGTGCTAATACCATCAGCATGCTGCTGGTTTTTCATCACGAGGTAAGTATCCCTGAGATGGGTATTGAATTTATCATAACTAAATTCATTCATTACAACCATCATGATCATAATGCTCGTTGCCAGGCCGATGGCAAGTCCACTGAGATTAATAAACGACGAAACCCTGTTTCTCAAAAGATTTCGCCAGGCGGTTTTGATATAATTTTTAAACATAAAAGATAATTTATGATGTATGATTTAATTGCTCTTCATTTTCAATTTTCAATTATCAATTATCAATTTTCAATTAATCATTCACTTCTCAAACTATCCACCGGGTTTGCCACCGCTGCTTTTATTGCCTGTAAACTGATTGTGATCAATGCAATGAATAAGGCAACCAATGTGGTTATTACAAAAACTGTCCAGCTAATGCTGGTGCGGTACGCAAAGCTTTGCAGCCATTTATTCATTACGAACCATGCAAGCGGCGAAGCAATAATTACTGCTACAATTACCAGCTTTAGAAAATCTTTTGACAGCAAAGCCACAATACTGGTTACACTTGCCCCCAGCACTTTGCGAACGCCAATTTCTTTGATGCGCTGCTCAGCACTGAATGTGGCCAGCCCGAATAAACCCAGGCATGAAATAAGAATGGCGATAATGGTAAAATCACTCACGATGGCAGCCAGCCTGTTTTCTGCATCATAATTCTTTTGAAAATCTTTATCTAATAAACTATAATCAAAAGGTTCATTTGGATTTAAACTATGCCAGGTATTTTGAATAGATTTTAAAGTCCCATTTATATTGTCCGACTTTACATGCACGATCATATAATTAAATAATGCCGGGTTGTTTAACTGAAAACCATAAGGCCCGATGGGTAAATGCAGATCCTGGTAATGAAAATCTTTAACAACACCAACGATCTTATAATTGTAAGTTTGGTTATTAAAATCATTGTGCAGATTTTTATTGAGAGCCTCCTCTGCATTGGCAAATCCCAAAGTTTTCACTGCTGTTTGATTAATTATAATAGCACCCGTTCCTGTAGTATCTGCAGTATAATATTCATTTGAAAATAATCTTCCTGCAACCGGTTTAATTCCTAATGTTTGCAAAAAACCGGTGCCAACGTAATTCATCATTACATCTCTTGCCTGTGTCATGCTTTCACCATCTTTATAAAAAATATTGTCTGATATATTGCTGATGCCGGGATAAAACATAGAGCCACCGACGTTTGAAATACCGGATTGTTTTAATAATTCATCTTTAAACGAAGGATACATTTTTTTGGCAATAGAACTACGCAACGGAATTACTACCTGCTGATTTTGATCAAATCCGAGATTAGCAGAACGCAGGTATTTCATTTGATCGGCAATAACAACAGATGCAATAATTAATACAACAGAAATAATAAACTGGAAGATCACCAAACCTTTGCGTAAGGCTACAGCAGAGAATGAGTTAGAAAACTTTCCTTTTAAAACTTTTACAGGCTTGAAAGATGATAAATAAAAGGCAGGGTAACTGCCGGCAATTAATCCTGTAATAATTGCCAATAGAATAAATGCGGCAATCAATAAAAGATTGTTTGAAAATGTAAATGAAAGATTTTTATTGGCAACGAAATTAAAAACGGGCAACAGCAATTTGGTAAACACAAAAGCAAGCATCAATGCCAGGAGGCTCATTAAAACAGATTCTCCCAGGAACTGGAATACCAGGTATCTTTTTTCAGCGCCCAGCACTTTTCTGATACCTACTTCTGCTGAACGTTTGGATGACTGCGCTGTGGCGAGGTTCATAAAATTGATGCACGCGATCAGTAAGGTAAATAAGGCAATGGAAGCAAGGATGTATAAATAGAGTACGCTGCCGCCGGGCGTTACATTGCTTTTTACATCTTCATCCAAATGAATTTTTTTGAGTGGAACCAAAAATTGTTTTTTATAAAAACCAACTGCTTTTAAATCTTTACCCGCATATTGCTCAATGAATGCAGGAAATTTTGCCTGGAGTTTTTCAGCACTGGTACCCGGTTTTAATTGCAAATAAGTGAAGAACATATTGTTAGTTGCAAGGTTTCCTGTCTGTTGTTTTATAAGGTCCGCCATTTTGCCGCCCATCATGCTCATAAAAAACCGCCCATCAATATGCGAAGGTTTATTAATGGGTTTAAAAACGCCGGTCACTAAAAAATCATGGTCGCCATTGGTGCTACTGCTTACATGAATTACCTTATTTAATGCAGGTTGATTGCCAAACAATTTTTTTGCAATATCATCTTCCAATACAATGGTATTAGGATTATCTAAAGCAGTTGCTGGGTTGCCTTCAATAAAATCGTAAGTGAACATCCTGAAAAAAGTAGAATCTGCTAAAAACCCTTTTGTTTCATAAAAAGATTTGATGGCTCCATTGTTTTCATTATACTGAAGCAAGGTCTTATCTTCTGAATATAAAGAAGCAAGCCTTGTGGTTTGTTCTATTCCCGGTAATTCTTGCTTCATCATCTCGCCCAAATCTGCTGGAGTATTAGGCAGTTTGCTGAAATTTCCAAGCCCGATAAACTGGGTGCCTACCTGGTAAATAGTATCAGCATTTTTCTGGTAAGCATCATAACTCGTTTCATTTAAAATAAATAAGGTAATCAGCATACAGCAGGTAAGCCCTACTGCCAAACCAAAAATATTGATGAAAGAAAATAATTTACTTTTCATCACATTGCGCCAGGCAATTTTGATATAATTTTTTAGCATTGATAATGCAATTTGGGATTTACTACATGTATCTGCTCAAAAAATTAAGCCACATATTTAGTTGCTGATACTCAATATTTTAGAATTTAAAGTAAAATAGAACTGTTCGGTTTTGATACAGTAGGTGTTTCATTTTGATACAGGATGCTATTGGAAAATTTTCTTTTATTTTATTACCTAGATCCATTGGATCCATAAAAAATCATAATTCCATTTTACGTACTTTGTTCACGGGATTTGACCAGTAACATTCATGGGTTAGGTATTATTCATTCCATTCTTAATGAATCGATGGGATTTGCCACTGCTGCTTTTATTGCCTGAAAACTGATCGTCAATACTGAAATCAAAATAGCAACGATCCCTGCTAATGCAAAAACCCACCAATGTATATTGATCCGGTAAGCAAAATCCTGCAACCAGTTGTGCATGGCCCACCATGTTACCGGAACAGAAATAAGAAATGCGATACCTACAAGCATTAAAAAATCTTTTGAAACGAGAAGTAATACATTTTCAACAGATGCACCCAATACCTTTCGGATGCCTATCTCTTTAGTTCTTTGTTCTATTATGAAAGCTGAAAGACCAAACAAACCGAGGCTTGCAATGATGATGGCAATAATAGCAAAAGCTGAAAATATTTTCTGAGTTCGAATTTCACTTGCATATAGTTTTGCAAAATTGTCATCAAGGAATGTATAATCTAAGGGCCCTTCAGGATTGAAAGAATCCCATTGTTTTTTTAAATCGGCAAGAAAACCTTTTACATCACTTGTATTTATTTTTATCACCAGTCCTCCAGAATTATTCCCCAACATCATCATCAGCGGAGCCACCTCTTGTTTTGCGGATGCATAATTAAAATCAGCAACAACACCTAATACTTTAAATTGTTTCTGACCCGAACGTACTATCGTTTTGCCAATCGGGTTTGTATTGCTCCATCCTAATTCACGAACCATTGCCTGGTTAATTACTACAGCCGAAGAATCGGTGGAAAAATCTCTTGAAAAGTTCCTTCCCTTGATAATAGAAATGCCCAATGTCTTTAAATAATCATAATCAACATGATAAATATTTGCATGAATTTCTTTGCCATTCCCATTTTCATTTTTTGGGTAAATTTCAGTTCCATCCATAAAAGGCAGCCCCGGCACTGATCTTGAAATGCTTGTGGCAACTACATTCTTATTTTCTGAAAACTGCTGCCGGAAGGCTGTTTGGTTTTTTCCCAATAACCTGGCATCCGGTAAAAACAAAACCTGTTCTTTATCGTAGCCCAATTTTTTATTTTGCATAAAATACAATTGCTGATAAACAACAATCGTGGCGATAATTAACGCGATTGAAATGAAAAACTGGAATACTACGAGGCTGCTCCTCAAAAGATTTTTTTGTGAACCTTTAGATGAGGATCCCTTTAAAACTTTTATAGTATTAAAAGACGATAGAAAAAAAGCGGGATAAATGCCTGCTACAATTCCTGTAATAACTATCAGTGAAACCATTGCCAGCATTGATTGGTAGCTTATAAAAAAGCTGAAAGGAATTTCCCTGGTTGCCACCTGGTTGAAATAAGGCAACAATAAAAACAGCAAACCAAATGCAATAAGCATGGATAAGAAAGTAAGCAAAACAGACTCAGTAAGAAACTGGATAATCAATTGTTTTTTAAGGGAACCCATTACTTTTCTGATACCCACTTCCCTGGCTCTTTTTACGGCCCTTGCGGTAGAAAGATTGGTAAAGTTTACACAAGCCAATAATAAAATGAACAAGGCGAGTGCCGAAAAAATATACACGTATTGTATGTCTCCATTAGGCTCCAGCTCATATTTTGTATGTGAATAAAGATGAATTTTAGTAAGCGGCTGCAATGAAAACTCAAAAGTGTTAATGGATTTTTGTGCTTCGGCAAGGCTTACCCCCATATCGTGCTGAATTTCAGGGACCACATGTTCAGCGACCAACTGTGGAAATTTGCTTTCCAATTTTTGGGGATCAGTGTTTTTATTTAACAGTATATAGGTGTAAAAGCCAAGATTGCTCCAGGTTTGGCGCGTTAAGTGCCATGAAGTGAGGCTTAGAAAAGCATCAAAGTGAAAATGTGAATTTTCGGGAACTTCATCAAATAACCCGGTGACTTTATAAAGTTCCCCAGGGGTGCCAACAGATAAAGATTTACCCAGGGCATCTTCATTACCAAAATATTTCTTTGCAAATGCTTTGGATATCACTATGCTGTTTGGCTGCACAAGGGCGGTTTCGTTATTGCCTTCTAATAGTGGAATAGAGAATATTTGTAGAAAATTAGAATCAACATAAGCAATCTGTTTTTCTTTAAATTGTTTATCATCATATTTTATAAAATCGATGACAGGTGCCAGTCTTGTTGAAGCTTTCACTTCCGGAAAAGCATTCTTAATTCCTTCGCCAACTGCTACATCAACATCAGGGTAAGCCGCTTGATCCCCATTGCCGGTAACAGATAATATAACGCGATAAATATCTTTGGCATCTGCAGGATATTTGTCGTAGCTTAATTCATGATACACAAATGCCGATATGAGTATAAAACAAGTGAGCCCAATGGCCAATCCAAAAATATTAATGAAAGAAAAGGCTTTGTTCTTTCTTAAATTTCGAAGTGCTATTTTAAAATAATTTTTAAACATTGTCTGAACTATGATTTATTATTGACTATTCGCTTTATCAGTAAACCTAGCTGTCCGGTAGGCAGGCAAATAAATAACCTGAATTTTCATTTTCTCCTTAGCTAATTAATCGAAAGCAAGATTTATCTTTCCACCGTTTACTTCTACAGTTACCGGAATTCCACCACCATTTACCGTTCCGTTTATTTCATCTTTTGAATTGTTGCCACTAAAGTTTTCCAGGTTCTCTGTAGATATTTTCATAGCACTTAATTTAAGATCCATTCCTGTATTTTTCGGAAGGATCAAATCTACTTTTCCGGCAGAGTTGCTGATAGAAATATAATTTCCGGGTTTGTTTACAGATACTTGAATATTACCGCCGCTGGTCGAGGTTTTAAGGCTGCAATTAAGCGCCAGTAAAGAAACATTTCCTCCTGAAGTATGAGCAGATAGAATACCATCAATAGTTACTCCTTCAATGTTGCCGCCACTGGTTTGTGCCTTTATATTGCCAGACAGTTTGTCTAATTTAATAGAACCGCCGGAAGTAGTAACAGTTATGTTGCCAGTGGAATTTTGAGCATCAATATTTCCACCGCTTGTAGTAAGGTCAAGATCATTTTTACAATTTTGCAGATAAATATTTCCTCCGGAAGTTCTGCCTTTAACCTTTCCGCTTAAACCATTCAGATCGAGATTGCCGCCACTTGTTGTAAAATCCTGGTCGCCTGAAAGTCCCGTAAGCACTATGTTTCCGCCACTGGTTTCAAGTTTTGTGGATACATTTTCAGAAACATAAATTTTAAAAGAAAAACTAAGGGTTCCTTTCCAGTTAGTGATTCGGTCTTTTGGAGAGGCTGTTGCTGTCAATTTACCGTTATTAACAGAAATGTCAAGGTCGTAATAATTGGCAATTTTTGTTTTAAGCTCATCATTTGAAAGGGCATTATTCCAGTGACCATTTTGCCATACAAAAACCTCTACACGCGATTGGGAGGGGTTCACTGCGGTAACACTTATATTTCCGCCACTTGTTTTTGAAACCACGCTGTTGATTGTTTCAGATGGGAATGTCCTGGTTAAATAAGGTTCTTTGTCTGATTTGTTTTGTGCATTTACTGCAAAAGAAGTTACAATAATTGCAAATAAAATTAAATACTTTTTCATGTTGTTTTATTTATAGTGATTGAATAATAATTTATTAATTAGAATTTTAAAATAATCTCATTCCGTCCTCAAACTCTCTGCAGGATTAGCTATCGCTGCTTTTATTGCCTGGAAGCTAATGGTAACTAACGCAATTAATAATGCTGCAACCCCAGCAAACATAAACATCCACCAGCTCATATTTATCCTGTAAGCAAAATTTTGAAGCCATTTATTCATGATAAACCATCCAACGGGAATAGCTACGGTCATTGCTGCCAATACCAGCTTTAAAAAATCTGTGGAAAGCATCTGCACGATACCTGCAACACTGGCTCCTAATACTTTGCGGATGCCAATTTCTTTTTTACGCTGTTCGGCCGTAAAAGTGGCAACGCCAAACAAGCCGAGACAAGCAATTAGTATAGCTAGTATGGAAAAGATAAGCGCTATCTGCCCCTCCTTTTCTTCTGCTGCATATTGCTTTGCAAAGTTCTCATCCAGGAAATGATATTCTACGGGATCGGTTTTATCAAATTGCCGGTAAACCTTATTGAGATAAGCAAGCCCTTCCGTTATTTTTCCCTGGGCAATCTTAACATACAGGTTATCTTCTTCCTTAGTGTTGGGTGGCATTATCATCACCATCGGATCAATTTTATGTTGCAAGGAATAAGTATGAAAATCTTTTATTACACCGATTACTTTTTCCGGCTTCCCGTTGTCATTCGATGCTTTTTGCATTTGCATACCAATTGGATTTTTCCAGCCTAATTCTTTTACTAATGTTTCATTAACCAAAACAGAACTGAAAGAATCAACCTGAATCACGTCAGAAAAATTTCTGCCGGATGCTAATTTTATTTCCATTGTTTTCAGAAAATCCGGATCTACCATTAATTCCTGGACCATTACAGGGTTATTAGAAATCCCGCCATCATTTTTTTCATATTGATAAGGATAATTTCCCAGGTCATTATTGCCAATAGGGTTTCCGGCTGCTGCTACGCCTTTTATCAAAGGGCTTTGCAGCAGTTGCGTTTTTAAAGAAGGTAATTCCCCGCGTATCTTTCTATCATCAATATGAAAGGTGAGCACCTGGTCTTTATTAAATCCCAGGTTAGTGTGTAATGCAAATTGCAATTGCCGGTAAATGACAACAGAAGCGGCAATCATTACCACTGTAATCACAAACTGAAAAATCACCAGCGATTTGCGGAATATTATATTGCCACTCATATTGCCCATCTTTCCCTTGAGCGCCGGGATTGTTTTAAAACCCGAAAGAAATAAGGAGGGATAAATGCCGCTAATAATACCGGTTAATATAGAAAATCCGGTTAATAAAAGTAAAGTATCTAATACACCGAAACGCCAGATACTTAAGTCTTTTCCGCTAAGTTGGTTAAAAAAAGGAAGTGTAAAATTGACCACAAACACGGCGATGACTGCGGAAATAATGGTCACTAAAACAGATTCTGTTAGGAACATTCCTGCCAGGCGCCACTTGCCCGCACCGATGGCTTTGCGGACACCCACTTCCCGTACTCTTGAAGCAGATCGGGCAGTGGATAAATTCATGTAATTGATGATAGCAATCAGTAGAATTAATAAAGCGATAGCGATAAATATATATACACGGCTGATGCTGCCGTTTGGGCTTATTTCATAATCAAGATTTGAATGAAGGTGGATGGAAGTAAGCGGTTGTAGTTCCAGCCGATAATCTTTTACGCCATTACCTTTTTGAACAGTTGTTGCGGCAAACGATACCATCTTTTTTTGAAGGCTTTTAAGGTTGGCAGATTTTTTAAGTAAGAGATAAGTATAGAGATACGCGTTTTGCCAATCGCCGGAAAAATCGGTTGCAACAGAGCGTACGGCGCTGAATTTTAATTGTGAATTTGCGGGTATATCTTTTATCACTCCCGTTACGGTATTACCATCATTTGCATCAAAATAAACAGTTTGATTCAAAGCATTTTTTGCTGCTCCGAATAGTTTATCAGCAAGGGATTCCGAAATTACGATGGATTGCGGATTGCTCAAGGCTGTTGTTGCATTTCCATATAAAAAATGATAAGTAAATATTTTGAAAAGGCTATTGTCTGCAAAAATAATATCCGGTGTGTTAATCTTTTTTTCTTTATAAGTAATAATGCCTCCGCCTTCCGGATCAATCCGTACGGCATCTTCAATTTCAGGATATGCTGCTTTTAAAGCGGGCGCGAAAGGAGGAGAAGTGAGGGCGATATTTGAATTGCCGCTATCCCAGGAAGCATGTTGCACAACCCTTACAATACGGTCTGCATTTGTATTGAACCGATCATAGCTCAGTTCATCCGCGACATATAAAGTGATTATCCAAAAAGCGGCAAGCCCGAAAACAAGGCCAATAATATTAATGGCTGCATAACCTTTATTGCGGGATAAATTCCTGAATGCTGTTATTAAATAATTTTTAAACATATTTTTCTCGTTTAATAGTAACTGTTATGTTCAGAGTTTATAGTAAACCAACAAATAATATTGATTCTTATTTTCTTTCCCGATAGCTATCGCATTCGCGTCAAGTTAAGGGTTATCCACATGTGTGGATAAATCAATGTGGTATTGATTTAAAAAGAAAAAGCAACTTGTAGTTCTAAATACATTTTACAATGTCTACAAATT
>Ga0307372_10006309_pt1 | contig 17402 bp, 8 predicted proteins | sample OX1MG_FD_202533 | JGI IMG/M metagenome (GOLD analysis project Ga0307372, IMG submission 202533) | Soil microbial communities from Risofladan, Vaasa, Finland - OX-1 | ecosystem: Environmental > Terrestrial > Soil > Coastal area > Acid sulfate soil | place: Finland: Risofladan, Vaasa | collected... | reverse complement strand
CAAGGCCGCCCCTAGCATCGCCCTTCCGCAATCGCCTGAGTCACTATTCCGGCTAAACCATGGTGCTAGCCTCCGTTCCCCTCAGACCCGCCGGTCCTGCGCCCAATTTGAGCGCGGTGCGCGCCCTCGTTGAGGAGGATTTTCGCCGCACTGACCGGCTGATCCGCGAGGAACTGCGCTCGGATGTGGCGCTGATCAATCAGCTGAGCGAATACATCATCAATGGCGGCGGCAAGCGCTTGCGCCCCATGTTGATATTACTGACAGCGCGCGCCTGCGGCGTCAGCGACGACCGCCACATCAGACTCGCCGCCATTATCGAATTCATCCATACCGCCACGCTGCTCCACGACGACGTGGTGGACGACTCCGGCCTGCGGCGCGGCCGCGAAACTGCCAACGCTATCTGGGGCAATGAAGCCAGCATCCTGGTGGGCGATTTTCTGTATTCCCGCGCCTTTCAGATGATGGTGGCGGTTAACGACATGCGGGTCATGCGCATTCTGGCGGACGCCACCAATCTTATCGCCGAGGGCGAAGTCCTGCAGCTGCTTAATTGTCACGATCCCGACACCACGGAAGCGCGCTATCTGGAAGTCATCCGCCGCAAGACCGCGACGCTGTTTCAGGCCGGCGCACGGCTAGGAGCGGTGATTGCACGGCGTCCCGCGGCCGAGCAGGAGGCGCTGGCTGCCTATGGTCTGCATCTGGGTAACGCTTTTCAACTGGTGGATGACATGCTGGATTACAGCGCGACCAGCATCGAGCTGGGCAAGAATATCGGTGATGATCTCGCCGAGGGTAAACCAACCCTGCCCCTAATCCATGCCATGCGGAAGAGTACGCCGGCACAGCGTCAGATCATTCGCCGGGCTATTGCCAGCGGCGGCCGCGAACATATTGATGGCATTCTTGCCATCATCGAGAGGACCGGGTCATTGGATTACACCCATGATTATGCAAAACAAGAAGCGCAACAGGCCGTTGCTGCGCTCAAGGTCTTGTCAAATTCCATTTTCAAAACGGCACTCATGGAATTAGCCGGGTTTTCCGTGGAACGTCGCGCTTGAATCCCCGTATACTTTCCCTACTATATTTTTAAAACCAAAATTTAACTCCGCCCATATCAGGTTAGATTGGCCGTTTGGGTCGGACCGTGCCGGCACGCAGCAGTGCCGTGCAACTGTCCGCCGACACCGGCCGGCTGTAATAAAACCCCTGCGCCACATTACAACCGGTGGATCGCAGATTTTCCACCTGATGCAGTTCCTCCACTCCTTCCGCAACCACCTCAAGCCCGAGCACACGGCTCATGGCCACCACGGCGCTGATTATCGCCAGATGTTTGGAATCCAGTGACATGCCGACGACGAAACTGCGATCTATCTTGAGAGCACTGATGGGGAAACGGCTGAGATAACTCAAGGATGAATAGCCGGTGCCAAAATCATCCAGCGAAAATCGGATACCCATCGCGGTCAACGCTTGCATGTGCCTCATGACACTCGGATTGTCCGTCATCAAGGCGGTCTCAGTCAGCTCAAGGCGCAACTGATGGGGGTCGAAACCGGTACGCTCCAGAACATCACGAACCGTGCGCACCAGATCATCCTGCAAAAATTGACGTGCCGACATATTGACTGTCATCGGCACCGACTGAACCCCCAGACTCTTCCAGGCTACAGCTTGACGACAGGCGGCTTCCAAGACCCAAGCGCCCAAGGCGATGATATCGCCGCTCTGCTCGGCAATCGGTATGAATTTTCCGGGTGGAATGAGTTCGCCATCCTCGGTACGCCAGCGCAGCAAGGCTTCCAGCCCGGTGATCTTGCCGCTTTCCATTTCGACTTGCGGCTGGTATTCGAGATAGAATTCACCCTGCATGGCGGCAACGCGCAGACGCCCTTGCAACATCAGGAATTCCTCCACCAGGGCCTTCATCTCCGCATTGTAGAAACGAATCGCCCCCGGGGTATCGCGTTTGGCATCCAACAGGGCATTGTCGGCGTTGCGCAGCAGTTCTTCGCTGTCGTCGCCGTCATTCGGCGCCATGGATACACCCACGCTGAGACGGATATCCAGGCGGGTACCGGAAAGTTGCAACGGTGCTTCCAGAACGTTTTTAATTTCCTGAACCTGGATGCCTACCTCCTCGCGTTCGAATTCCCCCATCAGCACCACCGCAAACTCGTCCGCACCAAGGTGCGCCACTCCATCCTGATTACCGAATTTATCCGCCAAACGCGCGCCGAATTCACGCAGTACCGCATCACCTACGCGATGGCCAAGGACGTCATTGATGATCTTGAAGCTGTCTATGTTGAAAAGTATAACCGCCACACGTTTATTCTCATCCCGGCTGGCGAGTTGATCCCTAAGGTATTCATTAAGCAGCGCACGGTTGCCGAGACCGGTTAAAGGATCATAAAACGCCAGATAACGCAAACGTTGTTCGCTTTGCAGGCGCTCGGTTACATCCGTGACTACGGTGATCACCCCATTGACCTTGCCATCCTCGTTACGACTGATGACTGCATCCACCTGCACGTCAATCGCATGTCCATCGGTGGTCAGATAACGACTGGTGAATGCCTGGGTAAACGCTTCCGCATTCATCATCGTCTGAAAACGCCGCCTGGCATCCGCCTGCCGTGCCGGCTCGGAAATGAGGTCGAACATGGATTTCCCGATAAGTTCTCCACGCTGGTAACCGAGCATCTTGTGATGCGACTGATTGGCATACGTGATGGTGCCGTCAACGCTGATTTCAGTAATGCCATGGGGAACGGCTTCCATGAGCCGCCGGTAGCGGCGTTCACTGCGCCGCAACGCCGCCTCCTGCTGTCTCTGTACGGTAGTGTCCTGAAAGGTGCCGAAAACCGCTTCACCGGAATTAGGCGTCGGCGGACTGTATTGAGCGATGATGCGTACATGCCGTATTTCACTGTCCGGCCTGAGAATCCGGGCTTCGAACTCCGCACTCTGGTGGTTGACGGCCACCCCGCTGATGGCATTGCTTACCATGTCACGATCATCGGGGTGAAAACTGTCCACCGTGCCGCGGAAATCCACTGGCGCATCGTTTGGCGTCATACCGCGGATGCGAAAAATCTCCTCGGAGCGCCATAGCTTGTCGGCGTTTATGTCCCAGCGCCAATGCCCGAGACGCGCCAGATGTTCCGCTTCCGCCAGCATTCGGGTATGCCACTCCAGCATTTCACGGATCTGCACACGTTCACTGATATCCGTGAACACGCACATATAGAAGCGCAATGTGCCGCGTTCATCGAACACCGGGCTTATGGAAAGCGAGTTCCAGAATGTTTCACCATTCTTGCGCCGGTTGACCGCATCTATCTGTGTGGGCTGTCTTTTCCGGAATGCAGCACGGATCTGTTCACGAGCCTCGGCATTGATCCCGGACACCTCCGCCAACAAACGCCAGTCACGTCCGCTGACATCCTGGGCAGCGAAACCGGTGATGCGTTCAAACGCAGGATTCACGTAAATAATGGGGTAGCTTTCATTGGTGGATTGCACATCAACGACCACAACGCCCGCGGAAAATTGTTGCGTCGCAGCCGCCAACATGATGTGCTCGGACAGAAGTTTTTCCAGAGCCAGCTCGCGCTGTTTGATGGCAGTGATGTCTGTATAGATATTGATATAGCCACCGTCATGGCTGCGGCGTTCCTTGATAAGCACCCAGCGGCCATCGCTGAGCTGCTGCTCCAGGCTGCCGGTCGCAAGCCGGTGGGCTGCAAGCCGGCCTCGTATAAGATTTGCGCGCTTATCGTCGGTGAGTGTGAACTGTTCCCCCTCGATACCGGCTTTGAGGATTTCCACGAACTTCTTGCCGGGCACCAGCAGACCGGCAATTTCCGGATACATCCGCCGCACCTGCTGGTTGCAGAGAATCAGCCGATCTTCGGCATCGAAGAGGATGAAACCATCCTCGATATACTGCAGCGCATCGGTAAGCAGCGCCTCCGCATGTTGACGGGCACGCGTCTCGTGAGCATGACTCAGTGCCGCATGTACCGAACTTCGCAGCCGCGCCATGTGACGCGGCGATTTAACCACGTAATCAGAAAGGCCGAGTCGCATGGCCTCTACCGCGGCTTCCTCGGTGCCCGTCCCGGTAAACATAATGACCGGCAGTTCCGGCCAGCGCGCCTTCGCCAGCTTCAGAACCTCCAAACCAGTGGCCCAGCCCAGATGGAAATCGGTGATAATCAGATCAAAAATACCTGTTTCAAGCGCTTGATCCAGTGCCGGCCGATTCAATACTTCGGTAACCGCGAGTTCCGGCATATGTTTGCGCAATTCCCGTATTACCAGTGCCCGATCATCCCGGTTGTCATCCACCAGCAGCAACCGGGGTCCAACGGATGTAGCTGCTGTCTTGCTGCGGGTTCTGGTACTCACATTCTCACTCGCCAATCTATTAGGGAGGTATTCGGAAGTCAGACAATTCCCGGGTGTTCACTCAACATCAGCCAGTATAACTGCTACTGCATCAGCGTGGAGAACTCCTCGAACACGGCCGGTTTTACCGGACATGAATTGGCGCCGAGTTCATTCACAGCCATTGAAATGTTTCATATCCCGGCACGCACGGTAATTTATGGGCCAGCAGCACCGATCAGCAGAATGGTGGCTGTGTTTGCATCATTCACGGATAAACTCCCTCAGATTTGCCTGGAACAGGCTTCCGTTCTCCCCCGATTCCACGTGAATCTCACCATGCATACACGCCAGACCTTTTTTGACGATGGAAAGCCCAATACCGGTTCCCGGGTAGGTTTCCGCACCGTGCAAACGTTCAAACACATTGAAGATACGCTCCCGGTGTCCGAGTGCGATGCCGATGCCGTTATCGGAAACTGACAGGATCACGCGGCCATCACGCGCGCTTGCTTGAATTCTCACTTCCGGTCTTTTCTCCGGCGCCACAAATTTGATCGCATTGCTCACCAGATTGAAAATCACTTGCTTAAGTGTCCCGCGGTGGGCCTCCACCTGCAGGGCGGGAACCTCCAAGCTGATACTCGCGTGCCGCATTTCAATCTCCGCGGCCAAGTCCGCCAGCACATCCTTGATCACCTCATTCAACGACACACCTTCCAGGGTAATTTGCTTCCGGCCCAGACGGCTATAAGCCAGCAAGTCCCTGATCAAGATATCCATATTCTGAGAGGCTTTTACGATACGCGCCAGATAATTGCGGCCGGTCTCATCCAAACGTGAGCCGTAATCCTCCAGGATCGCATCCGCAAAACCATGCATGGCCCGCAGCGGTGCCCGCAGATCGTGAGCCGCCGAATAAGCGAAGGCATCCAACTCGCGATTGCTGGCATCCAGGTCCGCCGTGCGCTCGGCAACCCGTTGCTCCAGATCGTGCATGTGATGCCGCAGTGCATCGCTCAAGCGCACGTTATCGAGACCCGCGGAAGCCACCTGGGCAAGCTGCGTCAGCAATACTTCGTCCTGGGCATCGAAATCTCCGGCAATCTTGTCGGACACCATGAGCACACCGGTTGCCGTACCATCCGTTGTCAAGGCTGCCGCCAGCATGCCATTCAGCGGCGGCTGCATTCCCTGGTCTCTGCCAAAACTTCGGAACTGCGGGTGCTGCTGCAGTTGCTTGCGGGTCAGACGCAATGCTCGCGATTCCTGCAACACTGCTTTGTAGATACCACCGTCATCCGGGGTCACTTTGAAACCCACCCGGTTGACATACTCGGGTGCCAAGGAAACATGCCTATCAATGCCGTCAGGAGCGGCATGCTTCCAGTTATGCACCATGGCAACATTGGCGCCGATAAGCTGCCGTGCCCGCTCCACGCTGGTCTGAAAAATCTGCACCATAGTCTGGGCGCTGGTAATTTCCAGGGAGGCGGCCGCCAGGATACGCAATTCGCGTGCGCGCTGTTCCATCGCTGCCTGCGCCTGTCTATGCGATGAAAGATCATGCGCCACCGCAAGATACACGACCCGGCCATCCATTTTAATGGGATTGATGTCCATTTCCACATCCAGATGACTGCCATCCTTGCAGCGATGCCGCCATTCACCCGCCTGCAAGAATGCATTGGTTACACTCTGTGATTTCAATTTTCTTAGGCGTTCGACTTCCTCTGGTGGATAAACATCTGAAATCGTCATGCCCAGGAATTCTTCGCGTGAGTAGCCATAGCGGCGTGTAGCCACCAGATTTGTTTCCAGAAAGCGGCCGTCGTCCGGGTCGCATACCCACATGGGCACGGGGTTGTTCTCGAAGAAATGCCGGAAACGCGCCTCGCTGTGTTGCAATGCTTCACGAACCACATGAGTCCGTGAATCCGCCGCCTCACGCAACCGGCGTATCCAGCGGCTCGCGATGATCGCTCCTCCCAGCGATACCGCAGTCAGCAACAGCGCCAGCACCCAGATCACAAAATGCTGAAGATTGAAATGCGCTTGTATCTGTTCACGCAAGCTATCGGGCAGTGGCGCCGCAAGAATCAGATTGGCGCGAGTGTCTTGCCAACGGTCATCCAGGAGAATGAAGAGCGCCAGACAAAGCAGGAACATGCTGACCGCCAACAGCAGTTTCAACATGGAAAATGGTTCTGTCGGGGTATGCGGGAAATACCGCTGCTTGAGTTTCTCCATAAAAGGAGACAACAGATAAATCAAGGGGGCGTCTATAACAATCGATTGCAGGAAAGCATTGGGCCACCAACCCAGCCAGGAGGACCAGAGTGCCGTGCTTGCGGGAACGACATTGTATTGAGAGATGAATGCGCCGATGGAACTTACCATGGCGGCTATCAGCGATGCGCTGATGAAAATCAGCCAGGACTTGCGATTACGCAGGGAATAGTCGTTAGGCAACCAGCAATAAAACAGGAAATACACCGCCATGGCCAGCGGATTGTGCAAGGCATTGACGACCGCCATATCCAAAGGCATGTTGGCATGCAAAGCGCCGAACAGCGTCGCCAGATATGCAGGTAACGCCGCCCATTCCAATCCGAACCACATCACCAGCAACACGCACACGGACCACGGCAGATAAAAACCAAAGACAACAGGGGTGTTCAACAGCTCGATGGGCCACAGGTTCCAGCTGAACCTGTAGCCGACAATAGCCCACCACACGCACACGGCGATGACCGCAAACCAGATGACCGCCGTCACGAAACCCGCGTAATCCGACCGGCCGAGCACGCCCATCAGCGAGAGCGGCTGCCAGCGCAACTGCGCCACCCGGCCCCCGGGGTCCGCAACAGGCACACTATTGTTTCCCACAGACTGCATGCTGTCGTTGTCTCACGGGGGAAGCCGGGACCCCTGTCCCGGTCCGCCCAAGGCAAAATCGGTGGGAAATTCCTCTTCCCGGACTAACGGACGCAATTGCACCCCACTCGACCTTCACCTATAGTATGCGACCTTTCGGGGTGTAGCTCAGCCTGGTAGAGCACTACGTTCGGGACGTAGGGGTCGCAGGTTCAAATCCTGTCACCCCGACCATCATTCACATTCCCATCTGCACAGAGCCATCCTTGGCAGGTTGCCCAGCCCGCACTTTACGGGCTACGCGTCCTGCTCTGCCCGCAAAGTCCAGGGCAGTCCTGACTGCAACGCAATCCCTACTTTGCATGCAGGCCCAGGCCCGCCGTCCCTGGCGGGCCGCTCATCGCTGTGCGATTCGCCCTTGGTTGCCCGTTCGCCGGCGCGAAGCAGCGCTTTGCTCCTATCCGGCTCACCCCTGTGCGGGCGCTCGCCGCTGTGCGGCGAGCCCTGTCACCCTGACCAATCGCTTCTACTTCCTGCCCTTCAGAATTCTTTCCGCCGAGTCCACACGGTAGCGGTGCACGGTGATCATCACCGGGTCACCCGCGGGGCAGTTGATCTGCGTCAATATACCCGCCGAGCCGGGAGTAAATAATGACACGTTGTAAATTAAGGAGGATTCAACATGCGCCATTCATTCCTACTGTCCGCCCGTGTTTATTCAGCGCTATTCGTCCTGTTATTGTTAGCGGCGGGTGGGGCGGCACGCGCCCAGACATCCAATCTGCCCAATTCCCCCGCGAGTTACCGGCCGGACGTGAGTTTCACTCTCGAGACCCATATCGGCGCCAAGGGCATGACCTTCCGCGGCGTCGGCAACGGCATTGACGGCGTGGACAACCCGACCCTCAAGGTGCCGCCGGGCGCAGTGGTGCAGATCACGCTCATTGACGGCGACGGCGCCGAGCACGACATCAGCGTGCCCGAGTTCAAGGCGCTCTCCAATCACGTGATGGGCATGAACGCCAGCACGGTGATCGTGTTCCGCGCCGACCAGGCCGGCCGCTTCGATTATTTCTGCACCCTGCCGGGCCACCGCCAGGCCGGCATGGAAGGCAAGCTCGTGGTGGGCGAAGCCGCTGCCGCCCAGGCAGTGGAAGCCGCCGACATCAGCCGCGATCCGGCCGATGTGCCGCCGCCCGTGGGCGCCCGCGGCCCCGGGCAGGTGCATTTCACCCTGACCACCGAGGAAGTGAAGGGCCGTCTCGCCGACGGCACCACCTATACCTACTGGACCTTCGATGGCAAGGTGCCGGGACCGCTGCTGCGGGTACGCGTCGGCGACAGCGTGACCCTGACGCTGAAAAATGCGGCCGGCAGCCACATGATCCACTCCATTGACCTGCACGCGGTCACCGGCCCCGGCGGCGGCGCGGCAGTGATGCAGGTGCCGCCGGGGCAGGAACGCAGCTTCACCTTCAAGGCGCTGAAGCCCGGACTGTACGTATATCACTGCGCCACGCCGATGGTGGCGGAGCACATCTCCAACGGCATGTACGGCATGATCCTGGTGGAGCCGGCCGGCGGCCTGCCGAAGGCGGACAAAGAGTTCTACGTGATGCAGGGCGAGCTCTACACCACCGGCGCCTACGACCAGCACGGCGCTCAGGAATTCGACGTCAACAAATTGCTGGACGAGCAGCCCACCTACTTCGTGTTCAACGGTGAAGTCGGCGCACTCACGAAATATCATCCCCTGCATGCCAAGGTCGGCGACCGCGTGCGCATCTTCTTCGGCGTGGGCGGACCGAACTTCACCTCCTCGTTCCATGTGATCGGCGAGATCATGGACCGGGTCTATGCGTGGGGTTCGCTGGTATCGCCGCCGGTGCGCGACGTGCAAACCGTGTCGGTGCCGCCGGGGGGCGCGGCGATGGTGGAACTCACGCCCGAAGTACCCGGCAAGTACCTGCTGGTGGATCATGCGCTATCGCGCATGGAACGCGGATTGGTGGGCTACCTGGAGGTGAGCGGTACCGCCAATCCGGCGATTTACCGCTCCGATTACCCGCCGGCGCCTGGATCGGGCCACTGAGTCGCTGGTTGCCGGCTGTATTTCCGGGGCGCTGTCAGGTACAGCGCCCCGGTGCTGCCCGCCGTCGAGCCGCACCGCTCATAAAATCTACGGCTTGAGCGGCGTGATGATCTGATCCAGATAATCCAGCCGGGATTGCAACCGTTCCAGGTGCGGATACCGCAGGCCGCCGTGATAATCCAGCGTATAGGTTTTGTAGTAGTCCAGGTTCTTCACCAGCAATTGGATCGGGGCGGTTGAACCCTGAGCCCGGCGGATAGCGTCCCGGAATATTTCAGGGGTGAAGGCACGGCCGTTCACGGCGATGATCTGCATGCCCGGGGCCAGGCCGGCTTTATAGGCGGGACCGTTCCACAACACATCCTGCACCGCGCCCTTATTCTTGTCCTCCATACCGAGTTGCAGGCCGATGGAAAACATGGCGTTGAGCTGTTTGCGCACCTTGTCGCTGGCCTTCTCATACTTCGAGGGCTGATCCGTGTACACCAGCCGGTATCCCCCGCGTGTGATGCCCGCGAGCGGCGCGTGATACTGCGTGGTGTCGAGGATGTGCTTGAGAAACCCGGCCCAATCGTAAGGCTGTACTTTGTTGAGGGCGTTGACCACGTCATCGAAATCATAGGTCACCGTCACGTAACTGCCGTTATTGATACCGAAGAACTCGCGCGCAAAATCGTTGAGTGAACGGTGGTCATGGCTGAGTTCGCGGATCTTGGTATCCACGTCCAGCCACATCAGTGTGCCTTCCGCATAGAAATCACCGGCACTGCGGCGCCAGTTGTGCCAGGCGCCTGGGGCGTAATACAGGATCGAGGCCTCGTCGGCGGTATCCTGCAACGGCCGCCAGGTGCGCCCCGGCATATGGTCCATGGTGGCGGCTGTCAGCGCCAGCGCCTGACGGTAATCCTCCCGGGTCCACAATCCGCTGCGCGCGGTCATCACCTCTCCCCAGTATTCCGTCAGGCCCTCATACACCCACAGCAAATCATCCTTTTCCGGCACCGAATTGAAATCCGGCGTCCACAGATCGTAGGGCCGGCGGAACTTGCCGTTCCAGGAATGGGTGTATTCGTGGGGCAACAGGCCGGCTGCCACCAGATTGGAGTCGGAGTTGATGAAGTAATTCGCGAAGGTACGGTCGTCGCTGGACTGGTGATGTTCCAGGCCGAAATGGCCGGTGCTGTCCGACAAGGTGAACAGGAAATGATAGGAAGCATAATGGTGCGCGCCGAACATCCTGTATTCCTGCTGCACCAGGTTGCGGTAATGCTGCACCTGCTGCGGCGTGATGGCGAGATCCTCGGGCCCATCTGCCACAATATCCAGGTACACGGGGGTCTGGGCGCCCGGAGCCAGATTCACCTGGCGGAAATACTCACCCGCGATAAGCGGCGAATCCACCAGAGTGTTGAGCGTTACGGATTTGAACTGAACATCGCCGCTGCCGCCATCATGGGGTTCGAGAGCCGTGGCATATTGCCAGCCGGCCGGCAGCTTGACACTGGCACTGAAGGTAATGGCTTGGGAGGCATAGCCCGCGGGATACAGCAGTACCTGATTCCACTCCAGATCAACGATATTCGGCGTGGCTGACACGCTCTGGCCGAATTCACCGCCGCTGGTGGGCGAGAGGAAATCGAATGCCACCCCCAGATCATGCACGCCCTGGGGAATGATCAAGTGGATGGCGTACATGTCCACCCGATCCCGGCGCCAGGGCAGTGTCTTGCCATTGGCGGTAATCATCAGCCCCGCCACATTTTGCAGCGGCCCGCTGGGCGCATGCTCGCCCGGAATCCACTTGGGGTAATCGAGCGTGAGCGGCCCCGGTGAGACAGGAATCGCCTCCTGCACATGAAAAACCTTGCGGGGGGCGTCGCTCAGATCCACCTGCAAGCTGAGCATGCCGGGATAGCCAGTGGTGATCTCTGCGGCGACCGCGGGAGGAGCCACAGGCACCACGGCTATTGACAGCACGATGGCCAGGTAGCCAATCACGATTTTCATGAGTCCACTCCTCTAGCTATGTTGTTTAATCGGAGACAGAGAACCCTGCACCCTGCCGGTTGCCTCTTACGGAACCTGCGGCCGGACCGGCGCCAGACTTCGGGAACCTCTTGATGCTCCTGGCGGCGGGATATTAACGCCCTATGATAGTATCCGTTCCCGCGCGCTGGAATGTACCGGCCGCTATGACTCATCAACCTTGCGCGCGCCATAGACTGTCTGATGAAAAACCAGTCCTTATTCCGGGATCTATCTAACTTTAATGCAGTTTTACGTCAGAACGGAGGTGTTATGCGACTCACCCATTATCTCCTTATCAGTGTGCTCTGCGCTGCGCCGCTGAGCGTATTCGCGGCCGGCAAGCTTGGCATGTCCGATGCTGCGGTCACAAGTACGGAGGGTTTGCATCTCGATTGGCTGGACCGGAGTGTGAACCCGGCACAGAATTTCTACGCATTCGCCAACGGCGGCTGGCAAAAGGCCAATCCGATTCCGCCCGCTTATTCCACCTGGGGAACATTCAACATCCTGCAAAATCAGAACGAGGATGCCATCCATCGGATACTGGAAGATGCGGCCAAGGATACCCAAGCGCAACCCGGTAGCGACGCTCAGAAGATCGGCGATTTCTATTACAGCGGCATGGACGAGGCGGCCATCAACCAGGCCGGCATCAAACCCCTGGAGCCCGAGCTTGAAGGCATCGCCAATATCGAAAACCAGAAACAACTGCAGACCGAGATCGCCCGCCTGCAGATGCTGGGCGTGAACGCGCTGTTCGGCATGGGGGAGATGCAGGACCTCAAGGATTCCACCCAGGTCATTGGGGTGGTGGGTCAGGGCGGCCTGGGCCTGCCGGACCGGGATTATTACCTCCAGAAGGACCCCAAGTTCGCCAAGATCCGCGCGGCCTACGTACGGCACATTGCCCGCAGTCTCGAATTGCTGGGCGACACCCAGGACAATGCCACGCGCGAAGCCGGGATTGTCATGGATATCGAGACCCATCTCGCCAAGGCCTCCATGTCGCAGGTGCAACAGCGTGATCCATTGGCCGTTTATCACGTCATGAACCTGGTGCAACTGGACAAGACTACCCCCAACTTCTCCTGGCAGGATTATTTTGCCAATCTTGGCCATCCGGAACTCAAGAGCATCAACCTGGCGATGCCCAAGTTCTTCAAAGCCATGAGCAATGAACTGGCAAGTGTGCCCCTGAACAACTGGAAGATTTATCTACGCTGGCAGTTGCTGGATGCCTTCGCGCCGTATCTGTCCCAGCCCTTCGTGGATGAAGATTTCAAGATGCAGTCCATGCTCACCGGCGCCAAGGCGCTGCTGCCCCGCTGGAAACGCGTCGTCAGCGCGGAAAACAATGCGCTGGGTTTCGCGGTCGGCAAAGCCTACGTGGAAAAGAAATTCCCACCCTCCTCCAAGGCAGCCGTGCTGGACATCCTGCACGGCATCCGCGCCGCCTTGCACAGCGATATGGAAACTATTTCCTGGATGAGTCCCAAGACCCGCGAGGCGGCCATCAAGAAACTCGCGCTCATGGGCGAGCGCATCGGTTATCCGGACAAGTGGCGCGATTATTCCGCCCTCAGCATTGACCGGGGACCGTATGTATTGAACGTGATGCGCGCCAATGAGTTCGAGAACAACCGCGAACTCAACCAGATTGGCAAGCCGGTGGACAAGAGCGAGTGGTTCATGACACCGCAAACGGTGAATGCCTACTACGATCCCTCCATGAACAACATCAACTTCCCGGCCGGCATCCTGCAGCCGCCGTTTTTCGATCCCAACGCCCCCATGGCGGTGAACTACGGCGCCATCGGCTACGTCATGGGCCATGAGACTACCCACGGTTTTGACGATCAGGGCAGCAAATTTGACGGCCACGGCAATCTGAAGAACTGGTGGACGAGGGCGGATAAACGGCATTTCGAGAAGAACGTGAAATGCATCGTCAAGCAGTTCTCCAGCTACACCGTGGATGGCGATGTACACGTGCAGGGCAAGCTGGTGACCGGCGAGGCCATCGCGGACCTGGGTGGCTTGAAACTCGCGTGGCGCGCCTTCCATGCCTCGCCGTATTACAAAGAGGCCAAGACCATTGACGGCTTCACACCCAACCAGCAGTTCTTCCTGGGCGCAGCCCACGTCTGGGCGAGCAACATTCGCCCCGCAGAGGCACGCAACCGGGTGACCACGGATCCGCATCCGCCGGCCATGGATAGGGTGAATGGCACCCTGGCCAACCTGCCGCAATTCCAGCAGGCTTTCCATGTGCCGGAAAAGAGCCCGATGGTGAACCAGCCCATTTGCGTGATTTGGTAGGGCGTAATCGCGCAACCAGGGCCTGTGCGGCGCACAGGCCCTTTCTTTTTGTGTATTGAAAAATGACCACGCCGATCAGGCTGCCTTTATCCACAGATACTTGTGTGCGTTCGCCGATGCGGATGAAATTTCATAGGGTTTTTCACCACGATGATCCCCTGAAACTGAATTAAATCTGAATAATTTTTGTATGGCTGGAAAGCGTTATCCAGGGTGCTATATACCTCTTGTCGCCCGTGAAAACGCGGGCGCCTTTGTGAACCCTACACGAGGCTTTCCATGAATGACCGCAAACTGAAATCAGCGTGTATTGCCATCCTGTTGCTGGCCAGCGGTTTGGCGATTGCCGGTCCCGCGGGCAAGCATGACCCGGGCATGGCGGCTGTCGCCGATATTACCGCCGGTAACGACGCCTGGGTCGCCGGCATGAAACAGGGCAACGCCGACCTGATCGCGGGCATTTTCACTGCGGATGCCGTGGACTGCGGACCGCACGGCAAATGCGTGCGTGGACGCGCGGCGATCCGCAAACAACTGCACGCGGAGTTCTTGAAATACGGGGCGGCACAGGTGGCCACGGTGCATTCCCTGGGCTCCGTACGCGACCAAAACTTCATCTATGAATGGGGCACCGCGGGGTCGGTTCGCGGGAATGGCCAGGTCGCCGCCGGCAGGTATCTCGCCATCTGGCGCCGGCAAACTGATGGCCATTGGAAGCTGTACCGCAACCTGTCGCTGCCGAACCCGGCAAACTGACTGGCATCCCGCCGGCGCCGCATGCTTCGGGGCCGGCCGAACAATTGTTATATGCTAAGCAACCGGGATTCAGCACCAAATCTGACGATCAAGCGGAGGCTGTTTAATGTACATGCGGACGTTTGCAGGGTGGGCCGGTTCGTTGATGCTGGCGGCGCTGCTGTCCCTGGTCGCCGGCTGTGGGGGCGGTTCGGGTTCATCCTCCTCGTCCTCAGGCATGCCACCTCCCGCGACACTGCCCCCGCCGGGTGCGCCGCTGGTGCGGGTGTCCGGCACCTCGCCCTACGCCGCCGGTTGCGGCGGCGGCATGACCGGCAGCGTGAACTATGAAAACGCGGAAGTAGAGCCTTACGTCGCGGTGAATCCCATCAACCCTTCCAACCTCATCGGCCTCTGGCAGCAGGACCGCTGGTCCGATGGTGGCGCCCACGGACTGGTGATAGGGCGCAGCCTGGATGACGGCAAGACCTGGAGCGAGCAGCCCATCAACTTCTCCGTCTGCGGCGGCGGCACCAACGCCAACGGCGGCGATTATGCCCGTGCCTCCGATCCCTGGGTGACGTTCTCCCCCAACGGTGTGGCCTATGTGATTTCGATTTCATTCACCGGCAACATTATGGCGTCGGGCTCTCTGAGCAGCGTGCTGGTCAGTAGTTCCGCCGACGCCGGCGCCACCTGGAGCAATCCGGCAACACTCATCCTGGACGGCGCCAACGCCTTCAACGACAAGGAAACCATTACCGCCGACCCCAACAATCCGAACGATGTATATGCCGTCTGGGACCGGCTCGATACCAGCGGCCATGGGCCCGCGTATTTCGCGCGCAGCACCGACGGCGGCCAGAGCTGGCAGCCCGCCGCGCCCATCTACGATCCGGGATTCAACAATCAGACCATCGGCAATGAAATCGTGGGGCTTTCCGACGGCAGCATCGTGGATGTCTTCGAGGAGATTGACGGCACTTCCAGCAATACCACCACGGGAGTCATCAAAGTGATTCGCTCCACCGACCAAGGCGCCACCTGGTCCGCGCCGATCGCCGTGGCGCAGGATTTATCCGTGGGAACCAGCGACCCCAATACCGGCGCGCCGGTGCGCGACGGCGGTTTCCTGCCGCAGATGGCCGCGGGGTCCGGCGGCAAGCTGGTGGTGGTGTGGCAGGATGCGCGTTTTTCCAACGGCCGGCACGACGGCATCGCCCTGACCGAATCCTTGGACGACGGCCAGACCTGGAGCGCCCCGGTGGAGATCAACTCGGTTCCGTCGGTGGAGGCTTTCACCCCCAGCGTGGCGGTGCTGGCGGACGGCACCATCGGCGTCAGCTATTTCGATTTCAGGAACAACACCAGCGATCCAAGTCAGCTGATTACCGATTATTGGTTCACCTCGTCCACCGACGGCGTGCACTGGAGCGAACAACACATCTCCGGACCCTTCGATCTGGATCTGGCGCCCAACGCCGAGGGTCTGTTCCTGGGCGATTACCAGTCGCTGGCCGTCATCGGCCAGGCGTTCGTGCCGTTCTTCGTGCAGACCAACAACCAGGGCACCGCCGACCGCACCGATGATTATGTGCTGCCGCCGCAGCCCGTACCGCTGACCCTGACCCGCGCCGTCACCAACGTCGCCGTGGCCTCACCGTCTGAACTCAATCCCGACAGCGCTTTCCGCCAGCGCGTCCATGAACACATCGTGCAGTTCCTGCGCGCTGAAATTCCGGGATGGGAACGATTCCAAACGAAGCAGCAGCATCCTGCCAGCCCGCCTTGAGACAATTTTTATAAAATTTTTCGAGCTTGTGCAGCACCGCTATTCTATTTCACCTGCTGTGTGCTCTACCTCGACAATCGTCACCGCGTGATCGCGTTCGAGGAGCTGTTCCGGGGCACGCTCGACGGTGCATCCGTGCATCCGCGCGAGGTGGTCAGCTTCGCGGAGCGGGGGTGGCTGTGATGCCTCGTTTCCTGCGTGCTCGTTTCTTGTGCACGTATTCTATAACTCCAACAAGCAAAAAGCACAGAAATGCGCTGGCAAAAGAATACCGTAAGTTATTTCGCTGTTGTTTGGTGATATAGCTAACATAGCCGTGCTGATTAAGCTCGTAAATCTGACCAGTACGAGCATTTATTTCAATCGCACCGGCAGCATTATAAGAATTATATAGGTACGCCCAACAAATCATTGATGCAAAAACACCCGCAATAAAAATGATCTTTAACATCAACAACAGCTTTGCCATATATCACCAGAGGTGACCGACCGGACCAACGTTCGTACCAGTCATTCCACCGAACGAAGTTGCACCCAACCCGGGCCCCAATGTAAGTGTTCCGCCCAACACGGTTTGTCCTTGTGTTCCTGTACCGTAAAATGCGTCGCCTGTCGCATCCGGCCCCCACCCGCCTCCTAAACTGAGGTTATCGAATGGACCGCCTAAGTCGCAAACGGTGTTCCCGTTTGACGCTCCAATAAATACGCCTCCTGAGGCTCCTATTCCAACTCCTGCCCCAAAGCCACCACCATAAATGGGGGCTATCTCTCCGTGTCCATCAATCGCAAACCCAACGAACCCAGTAAATGAGACGCCTAGTAATGTGTAGGATCCCGAGAATCCCATTTGGAAAGTCCAGAGTCCCAGCGGATCAATGGCATTGAGCGGGTTGTCCAGCACATACGCATAGGTGTTAACCCCACCGGCGAGGCCGATGGGGTCGCTGCTGATAAATCTTCCAATCGTCGGATCGTAATATCGGAAGTAGTTGTAATAAAGTCCATCCCCGTCATTCTCCCGCCCGGTGTATTGCAGTGCGTTGGTGCTTGTCGTTCCCGTGGCCGTGGTGTTACCGTAGGGCTCGTAGCTGTAACTTGTGCTGATGGCACCCGCGCTGCTGGTTAAGGCGAGCGTCGAACCCAGGTTATCGG
>Ga0307372_10006308_pt1 | contig 17407 bp, 23 predicted proteins | sample OX1MG_FD_202533 | JGI IMG/M metagenome (GOLD analysis project Ga0307372, IMG submission 202533) | Soil microbial communities from Risofladan, Vaasa, Finland - OX-1 | ecosystem: Environmental > Terrestrial > Soil > Coastal area > Acid sulfate soil | place: Finland: Risofladan, Vaasa | collected... | reverse complement strand
GGCGGCGTGGCTGGCCCGGCCGTCGAAGGCGTCTCCGAAGAGCTTGACCACGAGGCGGTCAACCAGGAAGGTCGGAAAGGTCCCGACGAAGGGTGCCTCAATTCGCCCTCGGGCCAGGCCTTCCCGGTCCAGGACGGCCTCTACATACGGGGCCCAGTAGGCAGTGTCACCTAGCGGTGCTCGCCGTAGTGAGGTTGATCGCGGCGAGGCGGACCGAGTGTCATCCAGCTCCAGCATGCCGGGCAGGGACGGTCCGAGATCAGGGATTCCGCCGGTCGACCTGGCGGATCAGCTGAAGCCTCTTTCCCTGCCCCAGTAACGCGACCAGCTGCCGGGTGGAAAGGTGCCCCGGACCGCCGGGACTGGGTCAACGACCTTTCGACCTGTTCAGGGCACGGTGCCGGCGGGGACCACCCATTCGGTCGGTTGGCCTGTTACCTCGGCTATTAGATCGAAGTCGCGGTCATAGTGGAGGACAACCAACTTGGCCGACTCAGCGGCAGCGGCTATCAAGAGGTCGGCGATCTTGGCTCCACGCTGTTGGCTGCGATCCGCTAAGGCGTCTTGAACCTCCACCGCCCGGTCGAGCACCGTCTGGTCCATGGCTACAAACGGCCAGACCCCCCTCGCCTCTCGCATACTCCTGTGCGACTCCGGCGAGCGAGAGGAGAATCCCGCCTCGAGGTCGGTAGGCGTGCACCGCGCCACCAGGCCGCTCTCAAGGAGAGGATCCAGGCGGACCTTGACCTCCTGGCGTGCCCCTCGGGCCAGAGCTGAGGTGTCGCCCAGGTAGTACGCCCTCAGCCCCACGCCGCTTGGCGCCTGTCGGGATCAGACAGAGTCTCCAGATCCACTCCCCGCTCCTCTAGCAACGCTTGACGCCGCTGGTCGAGGGCAAGCACCTCGTCCAGGGCCGCTCCGACCGTGGCCTTCAGGGTCCGAGTGCCGAGCAGGGCGCGCACCTCCTCCAGCTTGCTGTCGTCGACCTCGATGAGCCTCTTCGTCATGCCTCCAGGATATCCTATCTACGGGTCTGGGATATCCGACTTCTCGTTGGTCAGCAGCATCCGAGCGGGCCGGACGGCGTCCCCGAACAACGCGGCCTTCCAAGGGGCGTCGGGTCGCCCACATCGCCTAGGTTCGAGGGCCGACGACGGTGGCGTGTCAGTTGCCGGCTCTCGGGGACAGCGCTCGTCTCAAGCGAGCCGGAGGTCCCAGATGATCGTCGCTGGCATCCCGACATACGCGGCGCGGGCGGCCCCGGGACACCACTGCTGCACGGTGGGCCCGCCGTGGCCTTCGGCGAGGTCGGGCCAGGGGATCTCCTGGCAGCTCGCAGGTGTGTAGCCCACCTCCAGGCCCGCCCGTAGGTAGTCGCTGGGCAGGAAGCGCGAAGCCGCCATGCGACCCACCCGGCCGTCCCCGTAGAGGACGTCGGCTACGCCGCCCAGGTACAGGGACAGGTAGTGGATGTCTGAGGTGATCAGCCGACCCCCGGGTCGAAGCACCCGGGCAAACTCGGCGAATACGGGCCGGAGGTCGGGCTGGTGGGTCAACGCCAGCGCACAGACCACGAGGTCGACGGCGTCGTCCTCCATCGGCAGACTCACCAGTGGGCCGAGACGGAATTCGGCCTCCGGCACCTTGGCCCGCGCGACGTCCAACATGGCCGGGCAGTTGTCCACGCCGACGACGACATGGCCTCGGGCGGTGAGGTAGTCGGCGTACCGGCCGGTGCCCGTTGCGGCATCCAGGACAACCCCCGGCGGCGCCGAGTCCAAGAGGTTTCGGACGGGTGGCTCTTCCAGCTCAACCAGCGGGTTGGGTCCGTCATAGGTCGACGCCCACACCGAGTATCCGGCCACAGTGTCGATAGGGGTCACCTTGGGCGCCTGGTCCAGCCGGGCCTCGTTTCGGGCGGCGAGGATGGTGGCCAGCTCAGCGAAGCGGGCATCGAAGAAGCCCGGCTCGCTTCCTTCCACCTCTGCCCGCAGAAGTGCGAGGCCCTCCAGTCCCGCCATGAACCCCGCCAGATCTGTCGCTCCCACCGGCCCGACGGTAACGACCGCCCATCCCGGCGGCCAACGACTTTTCAGCCGATCACCGCGGACGGACCGCTCGGCCCCTATCCAACGAACGGCGCGCACCCCCGCTCGAGACCGTGCAGGTCTGGCCAAGTGGCCCAATATCCCGTTGGTCCGGTGCGATCGCAGTGCCCCAGTCCGCCGGCTCGGAGCGGGTCACTTGTGGGCCTGAATCACGAAGCGTTTCGCAGTGACACGGATGGGACCGGCCCCCAGCCTCAGTAAGGCCGATCGGTAGGCGCTGATCGCGAAGCCGGGCACGGCCCAGGGCACCGATCGCAGGCACCAGGCCAGTGCCCCGATGTCGCCAAAGACCGTCGTTGCATCGCCTTCCAGGGCCTCGTCGACGGTGAGGCCGGCTAGGTCGAGCTGCTCGAGGGCCAGGGCGAGTTCAAACTCGTCGAGCTGGGGCGACTCGACACCGAGCAACTCGTGGAACTGCCGAGAGCCCGAATGGGCCTGCTGGGTGATGAAGGTCCCAGCCGGGCAGAGCACCCGGGCCATTTCGGATGCCACGAAGCTCTCATGGCGGTTCGTCACCAGGTCGAAGGCATCTGTCCTGAAGGGCAGCCGGCCCCTGGGGTCTTCGTGGTCCTGGCGGTGGTTGTCGGCGGCGCCCTCCGCCTGAACCACGGGGATCCTGAGTGCTCGGAGCCTGGCGGCGGCCACACCGACATTGGGCGGCCAACTCTCGGTGGCCACCGTCAGCGTCCCCCGCCGACTCAACGACGACAGCCACTCGCCCCCACCGGTTCCCATGTCCAGCATCGTCGTGGACCTCGCGGCCAAGGCCGCCACGTTGTCCTCAAAGGCCCAGGATGGCGGCTCAAGGACGAGCCTGGTCCCCAGGCTGGTGAAGTCCCAGCCCTCAAATCCGGTGGTCTCCGCCTCGTCTAGGAGCTGATCGGGATCAGGCACCCGTCCAGTATCGGCGCCGACGGGGGAGCGGCGAGGGGCTTTTGTTGCGGAGGCGTCTTCGGCCCGGCGCTGGGCGCGTCCCCTATCCGCGCAGCGCTCCAGCCCCGGAGGCATCCCCGTCCGCCAGCTCGGAGGCCATGGATCGTCTTTCGAAACCTGTAGCGATCAGACCTAGAGACCCCCATGAGTCCGGATCGCAGCTTGTCTATAACTCTGCCGGATAGACGAACGTGGCAAGCTGATGCGGCTCGTAGCGCTCGCAGTACTCGGCGTCGAGCGGCGCCCACAGGGTGTCCCACAGGCCAAGCTCGTACTCACTTTCACCCTGGGCCAGATTCCTCTCCTTGGCCCGTCGCGTGGCCCGGTCAAGGGGACAGTCGATCCAGACGGCTGCGTCGTAGAGCGGCAGCATGTCGGGTCTGAGCAGGCGGAGGCCCTCCACGATCAGCACCCTGGGCATCGCCTGATTTACCGGGACGGGGCCTCCCGAGTAGTTGCGACCGACGAAGACGAGCCGATCGGTGGAGCGGGCTTCGGATAGCAGCCGGCCCAGGAGAGTCCAGTCAGTGATATCGAACAGGCCGCGGCCATGGGGGGTGTTCGAGTAGAGGTTGTCCGTGCGAACCACTTGGCGGGCATCGATCTGGAAGTACTCAGCCAGGCTGTCGGCCAGGGTCGACTTGCCGGCTCCACCGAATCCGGCGATGGCCACCACCACCGGCGCCCGGGTGGCGAGCATCGACTTCACGGTGTCCACGAGCCGTTCGAAGGCTGTCCTCTCGCCCGCCTCGCGGCTCTCGGCTGGGACCGACCTAGGCGGGCCTACGTCAGGCTGGCTCTGCGACGGCACCCCGGCAGTTTGGTGGTCGATGGGACAACCCGCCGGGAAATTCCCGGAAGTCATGGCCCGACTCGGCCAGCCTGTAGTCCCATGGAGTCGGATGAACTGATTGGACCCGCATTGGGCGATGCCTTCGGGGAGGGTCTGACTCGACGCTTCGAAACGGGTTCGGCCACCATCGTCATCGAGCGCGACGACGGAATGGTCGAGGTGGACCCCTTCGACTACTTCTCCCCGCCGGAGGGACCCCACTGGGAGTGGATCCGATCCCGGCTGGGCCACCGGGTCCTCGACGTCGGCTGTGGGGCTGGACGCGCCTGTCTCGCCCTCCAGGCGCTCGGGCATGATGTGGTGGGCCTGGACGTGTCCCCAGGTGCGGTGCAGGTCGCCACCAGCCGGGGCGTGAGCCAGACCTTCCTGGGCACGGTGGAGGATCTGGCCGCCACCGACCCGGCCCCCTTCGACAGCTTCGTCGGCCTCGGCAACAACCTGGGCCTGTTGGCCGATCCGGAACGAGCCGTGACCTTCCTGGAGACCCTGGGCCGGATGAGTCATGCCGGCTCGAACCTGGTCGGGACCATTCTGGATCCATATGACACCGAGGAGCCCCTCCACCTCGCCTACCACGAAGCCAACCGCCGGGCCGGCCGGCTGGCCGGCGAGGTCCGGATCCGGGTTCGCCATCGCCGTACGGCCACGGCTTGGTTCGGACTGCTGTGGTGTTCTCCGGAGGAACTGGCCGAGGTCATCCGCCCGGCCGGTTGGGTGCTGGCCGCGACTCAGGGAGAGGGCATCTACGCCGCCGAGCTGGGTCAGAACGGGAGTGCGGCAAGTGAGTGAGGACCTGGAGGAGGGGGTCGATTTGGGTCTGGACTTCTCCAAGCTGGACGGCGTTGCCGGGCAGGGTGCGTTGCCCTGCGCAGTACAGGACGTGACCACCGGCGAGGTCATCCTGGTCGCCTACGTGAATGCCGAGGCCCTGGTTGCCGCTGTTGGTCGGCGCCGAGCAGTGTTTTGGAGCACCTCCCGCAGTGAACTGTGGGAGAAGGGGGCTACCTCGGGGGCCGGCTTTGAACTGGTCGAGGTGAGGGTTAACTGCGAGCAGAACTCCCTTCTCTACCTCGTCCGTCCTCTCCGGGAGGGCATTTGCCACACCCGCAACCGTGCTGGAGCCGCCCGGAACTGCTTCTACCGCCGGCTGGACTTCGCCACCGGGCAATTCGAGATGCTGGATCCTTGAGGAAGGCAGGGTCCGATCCCACTTTGGCCGCTTCTCATGGTTGGTTGTGATCTGCCCCGCCCCGGTCGAACGGCACGGTGAGCGTCCCAAAGCCCGGTCATAACGCAGCTCCCCACCCGGCGGCGTTCTTCAACTGAAATACCCTGCGACCATCGGGCCATCCTGGTTGACTGCGCCGCATATCGACGAGTTGGACTGACCGGGCTGGAGTCACCGCGCGCTACTCCCGACCGCTCCCGGTGGGCGCCAGCATCTACCAATTCCGCTCACCCCAACGGGACTGGCTGGGCTACGTGTTGGACCGGTTGGACTGGGAGCCGGACGCCACGGTGCTGGACGCCGGCTGTGGCCGGGGCGCTTACCTGGGTGGCCTCTACGAGCGTGCTCCTCGGGGGACATTGATCGGAGCCGACCTCACCCTGCCTGTTCTGCTGGGAACCACTGGCCCTGCCCATCCCGAGGTGGCCCTGGTCAACGCCGACGTACAGAGCCTCCCCCTCCAGGGCAAGTCGATTGACGTGATCGTGTCGGCCCACATGCTGTACCACGTGCCCGATATCGCGGCGGCCATGACCGAGTTCCGGCGGGTACTGCGCCCCGGAGGCAAGCTCCTGGCCATCTACGACTCCGCCATCGACGATCAACCGGAGATGGACGAGCTGTTCCGGGCCTCCGGTGGAGGGCAGTCGCTCAATGCGATCACCAATCGCTTCTCGCTCGAGACCGCTCCCGCCTACCTGGGGGCGGTCTTCGACGATGTCGACCTGTATGAGGAACGCCCGGCGCTGCTGGTCCCCGACGTCGAGGCTGTCGTCGCCGAAATAGACGATCTACGCGCCGTGGCCGAAGCGCATCTCCAGCCGGGCGTCACCTGGACCGAGCTACTCGAACGAGTCCGGGCCAGAGTGGAAAGGCGGTCGAGCGAGAGGGCATGTTCAGGATCAGCGAGCACAAGGCGGTTCTCGTGTGTAGCTGAAGACTCGGAGCACGCGGCCGGCCGCTGCGTTCTGGAAGCCAGGGATTGCGCTCTTCGGGGCCCAAGGTCACCCCCAAGCCGAGCCAATTTGGCTTTCTCCTAACTTCGGTCAACAGGTGGTGACCGGACTGTCCTCCTACGCCGGCTCTGGAGCCCCTTGGAACCCGCCTCTAGCGATCCAGTCGACCCGGACGTGTAGGCGACTCAATCGTTACCGAAAGATGTCCCAACACCGGGGACTTCGCCCGCTTTCACCACGGTCGCGCCAGCGTGTTGTGCCCTCAGATCGAGTAGGGAGAGATTGGCAGGAGTCTCCGGCAGGTACTCGTAGGTCACGAAGTGCACGGTCTCAGAGCACGGTCCCCGCTGACACGCCGTCGTCCCCTGAATGAGCAGGGGGTGGTAGTCGCTCTTGGCAACGTCATAGGTCGCATTGGCAATCCCACTTCCAGCAGGCTGTCCCGAGAACGACAAGATGTAGGCTGGGACCCCTTCCACGACGGCCGAACCCGCGACGTGCGCCTGACCCGACGAGATGAGGGAGCGGATGGCGGCGGCCGTGTCGACCGGCGCGTGGTTCGGAGGGCTATATATCCCGACGTAGAGGGTGTTGGAAGCGGCGTCATAGCTCGACATCGTCGTTCCGTTCCATGCGGCTTCGTAGCCGAACTTGATAAACCGATACGAGGAGCCGGCGGCCCACAGCTCGTAGGGCTGGGCAGGACTCGACCCCACGGTGATCGTGGCGGCGACATGGAACACCGAATCGGGCGGCGGAGTGAGAGCGCCTTGAGCAGACGCGAGGATCGCTGCGTCGGCAGGACTCGGTGTGCTTCCAGCTCCCAGCACAAGAGCGAGGCTAAGGCCCAACGCGGCAAGTCCCCCCGCCGGCGTACCAAGCGCAACGGCTCGCCTCAGATGGCGCCGGTGATCTCGGTGGCGAACCAGATCGGCCTCGACGGCCGCACGCAGCTCGTGGCGGAACGACTGGAGCTCAGGTTGGAGCGTGGTCATGTCAGAACCCTCCTAGGGCCAGATGGATACGACGGAGCGATCGAGAGACGCGCAGACGAGCTGCGACAGGAGTGCAATGGAGGCGCCGGGCAATCTCCTTATAGGGCCGTTCCTCGACCAAGCGCAGAACGAGCAGTTCGCGCTCTGAGTCCGGGAGGTTCGCTACTTCTCGAAGGACAGCCGAGGGAAACGACAAGCGGTCGTCGACAGCCTCGAAGTCGGCGTGCACGACTGTGATCGGGAGGCCCAGACGCTCCCGAGCGCCGTACTCGACCCTTCGCTTGCGCAGGGATGACCGAAACACATTGTGAGCGATGCCATAGAGCCACGGGAGTGCGGTGCCATCGTGCTCGTCTCGGAACCGCTTTCGGCACTGCCACGCCGCCGCAAAGACCTCGGCGGTCAGATCGGCGCCATAGTCACCCACTCGGGCACTTGACCAGGCGAGGATCTGGCCGACATGTCGGTCGTAGAGCTCGGCAAAGGCATCAGGGTCGTCTAGGACCAATAACTCGGCGTCCGACTGCTCCGACCATGCGCTCACACTCTGTATATGACAGCTAAGCGGAAAATGTGTCACGCCACCTCACAACCAGGGGATTGGCCACGCAGGCCGCCATTCTCAAGGCCCCTGAGGCGCTGCCCCCCCGTCCGCCGGCTCCGAGACCGTTCGTCCCTGGTCAGCTCGCCGCCAGGACCGCCTGCCACTTATGGCTCTGGTTGTCCCAGACCCACTCCGTCACTGGCTGCCACCTGGGCATCGCTCCGTCCCACTCCATCAATGGGGCGCAGTGCAATATCCATGAGCTGTCGAGCCCGGGCAGCCCCGGAAGCTCGATCCGCCCGGTCGCCCACGCCAGGGTGTCCCATCCGGGCCGGTCCTGCGGAGCCCACGGGAAAAGCCGAGCTGCGACCCGCCGACAGAGGTCGTCCGGGGGGGCCAGTTCCAGCCCGAGACCAGCGGCGGCATCCGAGCCGTGGATCAGGATCTCAGCACAGGCCATAGCCACGAAACCCTCGGCATCGGCCATACCAGCCAGATGGAAGCCCCGGGCATCCGGCGGGGCGGTGGCGGCCACCTGGGCCAGGCTGTCGGCCACTGCGCCGAGGGCAATCAGAAGCTCCGAAGGGTAGGCGTCGGGGTAGGCGATCGAGCGCAGAACGATGCGCCGCCTGGTCTGAGCAGACAGGGACAGCGAGTACTTGGCCGTGGCGCTGGCGGCGTGGATGATCGTGGTCCGCACGTCCCAGTCCAGGGTGCCAGCCCGGACGCTCCAATCCGCCCCCGCGGCGTCAGCCAGGGCCCGGGTGACCGCACCGGCCGCCTGACTGACGTCGGTCGGTTCCAGAAGGTGACCCACAACACATTCTTGCTTCTCGTCGCCGCTCTCGCTTCAAATTGAGACGCAGAGTCCCCGCGGTGACCGGCGCACTTGGGCAAGCCCGTCGCGGGCCGGACTCGTCAGCGCCCACCGGCTGGTTAGTCGCGTGAACCCGGACTGTCCCCGTCCGCCGGCCTGGTGACGTTCAGGCAGTGGTGGCCTCCACATACAGACGCTCCGTCGGCGACTCGCTCGGGTGCGGCGGCCTCCGATCCGCCCTGAGCAGTCGAAGCCCACAGGCACCTGCCGCGGCGACCAGCTCTTCCAGGCGGTAGAGGGTGGCAACGAACGGCACTCGCTGGCCCATGAACTCATTCAGGGCGATCTCGCCATCGCCCTCGTGTGCGGAGAGGACCAAGCGTCCCTCGGGTCGTAGCACCCGCGCCATCTCGGCCACAGCTGGCTCCAACTCATGGCGGCGCAGGTGTATGACGGAGTAGAAGGCCACGATCCCGCCTACCGAGCCGGCGGTTAGCGGCAAGAGCCTCATGTTGGCAGTGATGGCCCCGGACAACCTCCTGGCCGCCAAGGTGGCCATGGCTACGCTCAGATCGATCCCGATCACCGTTCTCCCGAAGGAGCGCAAGAAAGCACCGACCTGACCGGGTCCACAGCCGAGCTCCACGATGGGACCCACCGACGCCTTGGCGAAGCCTTCGAGTAGTCGGCGGTCGTACCCCTTGGCCTCCAACTCTCCGAGGAACCGCTCCTCGTACAGGTCGGCGACGGCATCGTAGGAAGTGCCCATCTTCTCCCAGGCTTCGTCGGACAACTTGGTCAGCCCCCGGTTGGGGACGGGCTACCGGCTTTGCCCAACTTGTCGAGGACCGCCGCCAGCGGCGTGCCCTCGAGGGAGGACAGGACCAGGTCAGCTTCGGACAGGTCCATGTGGGCAGTCATGGCGGTGGGAACGGCGACGCAGAACAGCCCGGCCGCCTTGGCCGCCAGCAACCCGTTTCGCGAGTCCTCGACGGCCAGAGCCTCGCCGGGGGCAACCTCCAGGCTCTGGCAGGCCAACCAGTAGGAGGCCGGATCGGGCTTGGCCTTTCCGCAGTCGTCGAAACAAGCCATGACCGGCCACCACCCGGTCGCTCCCAGCCGGGCCAGATGGTTCTCGACCCAGGAGCGGGGAGAAGAAGAGGCGATGCCGACCGACAGCCCGAGTCGGGCGGCCTCTTCCCGCCAGCCGGCCACTCCGGGCTGCATCTGGCGGTTCGAGAGGTGACCGGCAATGAGGGTCCCAACCCGGGCGCGCACGGTCTCTTGGTCCAGGCTGCGGCCGCTGCGGCGAACCAGCTCCCGATAGGGCTGGAAGCTCCCGCCGGCACCAGGGACGGTGCCGATCCCGCCTGACCACTCCTCGAGGCTGAGATCAACGCCCGTCTCCTCCCAGAGCTGGCGCCAGGCGAGGTACTCGGCCTCTTCCGTCTCCAGGATGATGCCGTCGAAGTCGAACACGACGGCCCGAATCATCACGGCCGCTCTACCGACCCGCCAGGTCGACCAGGAACGGGCTGCACGAGGGCGATTCTTGTCCACATGCAAGGGGCTGGCACCGAACAATTCTCGCGTATGACTGAATCTCCGCGCGATCCGGCCCGAGACTGGAAAGCCGCGTCCAGAACCAGGAAGAGCGTCCCTGTTCGGCGCCCGCCGACTTTTCGCACGGTGCCACACTTCGCCGGGTCGGAACCCATCGCCCGGTGGAAACTCAACTCGGCCCTGGGGGTGCTTGCGAGCCGAGGGAGCCAAACGGACTGCCGCAGCGCGCACAGCAAAACACAGTGATGCTCTTTGGGCCCTCGTCATCCTCCCCGGGCCCGGCGGCGGCTTCGATGCTCCGGTAGAGCGCAGAGCCGGCCAGGGGTGAGCCGCACCTTCCGCAAACCGGAGCCGCCCAGGGTTCTGGCGCCGCCGGAGACTCTCCCACGGCGCCTTCGTCGCCGGGCAGGATGGCGAGTACCTCTCGGCGCAGCCGTCCAGCATCAATGCCAATCTGAGCCAGGACCTGGGCGCCAACACCCTCGCCCTCTTCGATGATGCCGAGGAGGAGGTGGCCAGTGGCGATGTCCTTGTGGCCAAGAGCGAGGGTCTCCCGCAGGGACAGTTCCAGCACTTTCTTGGCTCGAGGGGTGAATGGTGGAGACCCCGTCACTGATCCTCCCGAGGGACCGATGACCTCGGCGACCTTCGAACGCACTACGACGAGAGGAACGCCCAGGGACTCCAGGGCCCGGCCGCCCGACCCTTCGCCCTCGTGGAGGATGCCCAGGAGAATGTGCTCGGTGCCGAGGAAACCGTGACCGAGAAGACGGGCCTCCTCCTGGGCCAGAACCAGGACCCGCCGGGCTCGGTTGGTGAAGCGCTCGAACATCAGGGTCCAGGCTCTCACAAAGCGGGTCACCCGTCGGGCCGGATGCCGCGGGCCCGCACGAGAGGGCTGCCGACAATTCCCGTCCGGCTCCTTGACCCTCGAGCCCCGCGGGTGCACAATCTTCACGGCGAAGCCTGCGCCGCACCCCCGGGGCCCTCCCTAGCTGGGCCCGAGTCACGGAGGCAGAGGGGATCCTGTCCTCAGGTCGTTCGTCCGGTCACGGCGTTCGGGGTCGCTAGGGGGCCAGGTCGAACGTCTGGAGGGTCGGATGACGTCGGGCAAGCACCGCAAGAGACTCGCTCGTGAGCGAGCAGCACGTACTGGTGAGGCCTATACCACCGCCCTCCGCCACGTCCGATCACGACAGGAGGCTCACGTGCCTGACTCTGTGACAACCGCCGCCCCGAAGCTCCGCGCCGACTGCTCCTTCTGCGGCAAGCCGCGCACCGATGTCAAGAAGCTCATCGCAGGACCCGGAATCTACATCTGCGACGAATGCGTCGGACTCTGCCAGGAGATCATCTCCACCGACTCCACCTCCGAGGAGGCTGCTGCGGCCGTGGCGGCCTTCGACAACAAGCCGCCGGCCGAGATGCTCAATGCGCTGCCCATGTTCACCCGCGCCATCGCCTCGGTAGAAAGGGATCTTCGGGCCTGGGTCGTGAAGCTTCGTCATGATGGGGTCTCATGGTCTGATATCGGCTCCCGCCTGGAACTGGACGCCGAGGCCGCCAGGGCGAGGTTCGAGCGGGCTGAGGACTGACTACAGCAAGCTGCGGTCCGAACCGGCGCTGTGGTGACCGCCGAAGGCCGGAGGGGCGATGGCGACTGCCCCCGAACGACGCTCGTCCCAGTCGACGTGACTAACCCCACACGCCGGTGAGTAGGCAGTGCCCGGACCGCACCGACTTGGGCCCGTCGACCCTCACCGAGGCAGCGTTCGGTAGCCGACTTGCAGGCTTCTGCAGGCTCTCCGGATGCCGGGACTGTCGTCTCGGGCTGACACGAGAAGGGAAGCATCGAGCGCCTCGGCCGCCGCCACGGCTTCGGAGCCGAGGGTGGACAGCCCCGAGTGTTCGGCTACCAGCACTCCCATCCGCCAGGCGAGCTCACGCATCGGGACGATGACGATGTCTTCGGGGAGCGCCACCAGGCTGGCGATGATCGCCTGGCGTTCCTCCGGCTCCCAGCTGCCGAGCAGTGCGCCCGTCGTCGAGCGTGCCGCGCTCTTGCACAGCCGGGCGTACCAGAGGTTGGTCGTGGCCCGATCGTGGCTCCCGAGGGCTCGGCGCAAGGCCCGGTCGGGACCGACCATCCAGTCCCGGAGCAGATGGTCGTCCAGGAGAAGGGTCACTAACTCAGCAGATCGGGATCGTCCTCGGCGGCCACGGCCGCGTAGTGATCAGCTGCGGGTAGCACGCGATCCAGGAGGCGCCCCGCCTCGCCGACCGGGACCGTCAGGACGCCAAAGCCCAGGTCAATCACCTCGACGAACCCGCCGTCATCGAGCTGCCACCGGTGGCGTACGGTCGCCGGTAGCGACATTTGTCCGGAGGTCGACACCTTGAATGTCTCTGTCTTCGCCATTCGCCCATTCCATTTGGTGATTTGCTCGCTCCACCAAGTATAGGCGAAGCCGCCGACGAACCGGCCGTCCCAGACCGTGCGCCCCCGAACTCCTAGGACCGGTCGGGACGCGACTGATTGGTCCCCCTTCGCCGGCACGGCAGCTAGGCAGACAGAGGGATCTAGAGGTCAGGCGGCCGGGGCCAGGAATGTCCACCGGCCCGGCGGCTCAGGTTAGGACCCGTATCAGTTGATCCAGGACTGCCTGGTTCGTTGCCAGTCCGACGATCAGGTGCTGCCACACGAAGGTGTTCCTCATGGAGGACCAGGTGACTCGATCCAGACTCCGGAAGAAGATCGCTACCGCCAGACCGGCGCCCTCCGCCTTCGGACGCAGATACGCCGCCTCCGTGACCACCCCGGCGAGCGATCCACCCTTGGTGTAGAAGGCCGAGAAGCGCTCCTGGTTGCTGGAAAAGACGATGCGGGGCCAATCCAGGTTCGCCCTCATGATCGCTGCGACGGCGGGCGCGGTGGCCGGGGAATCGGCCTGGCCGATCCGGAGCATCAGACGAGCCCAGTCCATGGGTCGACCCGCTGTGTCAGCATCAGCAAGCAGGAACTGTTGGGACGGGCGCGGCAGGGCGGGCCGGGCGACCCGGGATCCAGTCGACGCGGCCGCCAGTCTCCAAGCCCGGGCCGCTCGCTCCGACGGGTCCAGGCCGAGCCACTCGGCCGGCTGGTGGGACCAGGCCAGCATGGCCCCCAACAACGGATAGACCTGCTCCTGGCCTGCCATGTCGGCAGAGTCAGCGAAGTCGGCCACCGCTTGGGCGCCCACCAAATCCAAGAGGTAGTCGGCTGCCGCGTTGTCCGACCAGCGGACCATGGCCCATGCCAAGTCGGAGAGCTCTACTGACCGGTCGGCCCGCCTGCCGATTATCCGGCCGCGGGCCGCCCAGTCGGACACGGCTCGGGGGTGCGAACCGCCGTCGGTGCCAGGCCAGTACCAGCGCTCCAGCGCCGAAAGCGTCACTGGCCGGTCCGGATCGAGCCGCCCAGCAGCCACGGCGGTGGCATAGGCGCCAAGGATCAAGACTTTCTTGGTCGAAGCCAGAGGGAAGGCCAGAAGGGCGTTGAGGCTCACCAGGGGAGCGTCTGGCGAGTCAGCGCTGAGCACCACCAGCCCGACGTTCATTGGATTCGAAGCGATCCACTCAATCAGGGCCGATACGTCGGTCGGTGACCTAGATTTCCCCGTCATCTTGAGCCCTGCACGGCTACAGGCTGTCGCCTGCCGGTTCGGATCGCCAGCCCAGCGCGCCGACCAGGTGCCAGGTCGGCGTCTGAAGTGCACCGCGTCCCAATAGGACATTTCGTTGGCTTGAGGCTGCCTGGCACCTACCGCCGGTTTCGGGAGCGATTGGCGCGTCGGGCTCAGTCGCTCACTTGAGGGCAAGGCGTTCGACCGCCTGTCCGGTCACCTGGAAGATCAGGTCGAAGTCCTTGTCAAGGTGCAGCACCGTCAACTGTGCCAATTCGGCGGTGGCGGCAACGAGTAGATCCGGAATGGAGGCAGCACGGTGCTGACCGCGAGCGGCCAGCGAGAGCTGTACTTCGACGGCGCGGTCCTCCATGGCCGGCGTCAGGTACTCAACGGGCATGCGTGACAGTGGTGGCCGGCCGGCAGCAGCGCGGAGGCCGTCGGCTGAGCGGGCCGAGAAGCCAACTTCGAGTCGGGTGACGGTTGTGATCCGAACCAGTCCTCGCTCGATCCGCCCGGCCCACTCGGCGGCGTCGGAAGAGTTGGCTAGCTGGACCAGGGCGGACTTATCGATCAGCCAGGCCGTCACGACCAGGCGCTTCTCATGACGTCGGGGTCACCCAGATCGGCGAACGTGTGGGCGAAGTTCCTGAGATCTTCGACCTTTACGTCTGCATGGCTCTCGCTACCTTCCCGGGAGAGAGTGCGCCGGATGTACTCGGTCCGGGACAAGCCAGCCCGCCGGGCTTTGGCGTCGATGGCCGCCAGGACCTCGTCCGGAAGATCTCGAATCAGGATGTCGGCCACGTCACCTCCTACTGATATCCCATGATATCACAGAGGTCGGCAGGGGTCTCCCAATGTCCCGAATAGCCCTCGGGCCGCGACCGTCCCAGAGCGCCGGCCCGGGGTCCAGGGTGCGGGCAGTCTACGGGGTCCCTGGCGTCGCGGCAGGGAGGTCTGTCACGGCTGGAAGCCAGAAATCAGCACCCGCCCTAGCCTGTCGCGGGTGAGCGATGACACTTGGGCGGACCTCGTCAGCCGGTTCGCGGATGATGCCTACGCCTCCGTCAAGGGGTATGTCCGCACCTATGTGATGCACCAGCACCTGCTGGAGAACCTGCCTGCGCCTCCAGCAAAGGTGCTGGATGTCGGCGAGGCGCCGGCCACCAATCGTTCCCCCTGGCTGAAGCCGGGTACGAGATGACGCTGCTCGACTCCTCGCCGGCCATGTTGGACAAGGCACGAGAGCGACTTGCCCGCCTGCCTGGTGAGGTCCAGCGCCGGGTGAGGTCGTAGCCCAAGAGGCGCCCCGGGGCGAAGCACTCGGAAGGCCTCACCCAATGCGGCCGCCCGATCCCCGATGTGGAGGAGCATGCGCAGAGAGACCACGCCGTTGAAGGACGCGTCCGGGAACTCAAGGGTGGCGGCATCGGCTAGCTGGACACGCGCTCGGTAGCCGAATCTCACCAGGCCCGGCCGGGTGGCGGAGCATCAGCGGATCGACGTCCGTGGCGGTGAGGGGGAGAGTGGGCCACCGGCCCAACAAGGCAGCCGCATTGCCGCCGGCCCCGGTGCCGAGCTCCAGGAGCCCTCGCCGGTTAAGGCTCCTGACCGGCAACTACCCAGGGAATGACGAGCCGGGTCCTGAAGCCCCCCCACGCCGGGCTGCAGCATGCTCAGCGCTCCAACGCCATCATGAGTCTCCCACGGTCAACAGCTGTCCCAATATGACAGCAACTCCAGCGGGTTGAGGTTGCCCCCCTTCGCCGGCATGGCGTCATGTCTCGGAGCGGCGACCGGACCGGTCGAGGCCGAGTAGCGGCAGGCAGGGCCCGAGACCATCGATCTGGACGTCCGCACGTGGCTTCGTGCCCCAGGTTTCGCGGGTCAGGACAAATCGGAGCATCGGCGCTCCTCCGCTTGGCCGAGCCGCAGTCATCGATCCGTTGGGCTCATAGCCAAGGGCTCGGGAGACCCCAAGGGATCCCGGATTGTCGGCGAAGGCATCGCTTTCCGCTCTCGACGCTCCCAGGCCGGCGAAGGCCAGCTGCAAGACGGCTGAGCGCATCTCCCGTCCGATGCCTCGGCGTTGGTGGGCACGGGCCAGGAAGGAGAAGGAGTTGACCGTCCGCCGACGCCGGAAGTCGATGCCGGTGATGTTTTGCTGACCGATGACTACACCGTCCATGGCCACGGCGAAGGACAGGTGCCACCACTCCGGAGAGGTCCGAGCACGGGCACCCCACTCGCCCATCACGGCCTTCCACTCTGACTCCGGCGGGTCTGCGTAGAAGGTCGAGTCGCCGTCGAAGGGCTCCTCGCCCTCCGTGATCACCATGCCCGGACGACGGAACCCGGCCAGTGTGGCTAGGTCCTGGTCGGTGGCATAGCGGAGTGTTAGACGGGGCGTGGTGAGGACCAAGTCGAACAGTGGCCAGATGTTTGGGCTCCTCGGTTCCATGCTCGCCAGGCTGGCCCCGGCGGGCCACCGCCGCCAGCGAGTTCCAGTCCATAGCCGACCATCGCTCATTCCTGAGGTGTTCTGCGCCAGCCTGGACCGAGCGCCCTAGCCCAATATCACGGGGTCTGACCGGCGCCGCCCTATTGGTGGCCCCTACCGCCGGCATCCTGGCAGTCGTTCATTCGGCGAGCCCCAGCAGGCGCGCTTCATCTTCGGGTCTCAGGACTGAAGCCCCCTCGGACCCAGACTCGGTCCCCGACGCCTCAATGGTGGGCCGCAGGGGCCTGCATCTCAGTCCGGCGGCCAGCGCTCGACTGACATCCACCCGATTGGCGGCTTCCCAGCCGGGAGCGGCGATCCAGAGGGGGACGCCCATCCATGGATCGACGTTGGCCTCAAGGAGGCGGGCAGAGGAGACCCATGCCAACTCGGCGTCGATCCCAGGCGTCCGGCACTCCTCCAGGAACTTGCCGAAGGCAACAGGCCGGCCGGTGACGTTCTGGACCCCGGACCATTCTCCCTGAGCGGCAAGGACGAGCCAGCGACCGAGGTCCCGAACGTCAATGAACTGCAGGGGGTCACTGGGATCGCCGGGGGCGAGGACGCGTCCCCCGACAGCCATCCGGCGGGGCCAGTAGACGAACCGCTGGGTTGGGTCATGCGGCCCGACGATCAGGCCGGCCCTGGCCACACTGGCTCGGGCGCCAAAGGCCTCGAGCACCAGGCGTTCACAGGCAGCCTTTCGTGCCCCATAGAGCTCCGAAGGTTCTGATATGCGGTCTAGATCCAACAGCTCCGCGTCCTCCCGCTGAGCATTCGTGGTGGCGTGGTCTGCGTAGGTGGACAGGGTGGAGACGAAGACGTACCGGCCGACACGCTCCCCGAGGACTTCCAGGCTCCGCGCCACCGCATCCGGGTCATGGGCGGCTACGTCGATTACGGCGTCCCAGCTCCGCTTCCTCAGCGCGGAAAGATCGGACACCCGGTCGCCCGTGAGCTTCTCGGCCTCGGGAAACAAGCCCGGATTGGTAAGGCCCCGGTTGAACAGGCTCACTCGGTGACCCGAGGCCAGAGCGTCAGCCACCACGGCCCGTCCGAGGAAGCGGGTACCACCGAGGACAAGCAGGTTCAAGGGACTGGCCTCTGGGCCAGTTAGACGATTTGGTTGCAAGTGATCAGGCCTCTCAATGAGTAATGGCGCGCCGATAGATGGGCCCACCCGGGCCGCGGGCTCCCTCGAGAGGCTCGTCTACGAACTCAGCACGTCCGGAGCGCTAAGGGGTC
>Ga0307372_10006307_pt1 | contig 17407 bp, 16 predicted proteins | sample OX1MG_FD_202533 | JGI IMG/M metagenome (GOLD analysis project Ga0307372, IMG submission 202533) | Soil microbial communities from Risofladan, Vaasa, Finland - OX-1 | ecosystem: Environmental > Terrestrial > Soil > Coastal area > Acid sulfate soil | place: Finland: Risofladan, Vaasa | collected... | reverse complement strand
TGATCGCGTCCGTGTCCCGTGCCAGAGAAGAGCAATCGCCAGGCGGACGCGATCAATCGGTCCCTACGGTTTTCATTACCCTACCCGACAAAACACGGCTTTGAGATACGCGGTTTCTGGCATGGCTATATGAATTGGATGGTCAACTCCGTGCGTATAGCTCTCAAGCAGTTGGACTGGACGCTGCAGGCGTTGCGCAACTTGCGAAATGGTACCGAGCAAATCATCCATGCCTACCACGCCAGAACAGGAGCAAGTGAGCAAGATACCGCCTGGGCGCAGTACTTGCATACTGAGCATATTGAGGCGGCGATAGGCTTTTAGCGCCTGAGTACGCGCACTTTGCGTTTTGGCAAAAGCAGGTGGGTCGAGGACGACGACATCGAATTGCTCGCCATTGCTTCGTGCTTGTTCCAGGTAATCGAAGACATCGGCTGTGAGAAATTGATGTTGATTCGGATCTATGCCATTCATGACGAAATGTTCTCGCGCCGCCTCTATAGCTGGAGCGGAAATATCAACGCTGGTCACGTGTGTTTGTGGACTGCTCAAGGCCGCATAGACAGAGAAGCCTCCTGTATAGCTGAAACAGTTTAAGACGCGTTTACCAGGCGTATATTTTCGTAAGGCAGCACGTTTATCGCGCTGGTCGAGAAAGAGGCCTGTTTTTTGACCCTCCCAGGGATCAACTTCAAACAGCACACCGTTTTCACGTACTGCTATGCGCGTCGGTACAGCGCCAGCCACGACATGCGGCTCCTCAATCTCTAATCCCTCGCGGCGGCGCGATTGTCCATCATTGCGCATCAATATACCCCGCGCTCCCGTTTCCTCCATCAAAGCATCAACCAATATAGGGCGCAAATGTTCCATACCAGCAGTGTGAATCTGTACCACCAACACTTCAGCATAGCGATCTACCACCAGACCAGGTAATAAGTCGCCTTCGGCGTTTATCAAACGATACGTGTTCGTGTGTTCAGGATCAAAAACTTGACGCAGTTGCATGGCGCTACGGATACGACGACGTAAAAAATCTATATCTATAGCTTCATTGTGATTGTGGGTGAGAATGCGTATTGCGATATCGGTCTGCGGATTATAATAGCCACGAGCCACGAAGTGGCCTTTCGCAGATTTCACATCTACCAGCCCACCCGACTCAATCCAGTGCGGTGGTTGTTGCAATGCCCCGGAGAATATCCAAAGATGACCACTTGCAAGGCTTTCATCACGATGCGGTTTTAAGCTGGCAGTTGGATAGGCCGGGTAGTTTTGCGATTGAACAGTTTCAGAAGTCATAATTTCTTTCTTTTTCATTGGATTTGGATATTATCACACACATACAAAGAGAAAAGCTACTCACCGATAACGTGCCAGTGGGAACGGAACATCATGTACAAACGATGTTCCGTTCCCACTGGCACGTTACCGTGAATACCACTACCGTCCGATATTCACGTTGCCGTTATGCAATTTGATTGCCGCGATAATCGGGTCGGTATGATGTTCTGCCAGACGAGCCTCAGCCTTTTGCAGGTTCATGGCACTATTAATTAACGCGATATGCGTAAATGCCTGGGGATAGTTACCCAGAGCGATATTGCGCTGCGAGTCAATTTCCTCCGAGAACAAACCCAGACGTCCGGCATACGTGAGCAATCGCTCAAAGAGCGAACGCGCTTCTGAGAGACGACCCTGCATCGCGAGGTTATCAACGAGCCAGAAGGTACAGATGGTGAAACTACCTTCGGAACCACTCAAGCCATCGTCGTTATGATAGCGATACACAAAGCCATGCTCATCCGTCAACTGATCAAGGATGCGGTCTACGGTCGAACGCATGCGGGGATCATCCGGTGGAATGAAGCCCACAAGCGGCAACAGCAGATTTGAGGCATCCAACGCGGTATCGTCATATGACTGTGTAAAGGAACCGATAGCCGTGTTGTAGCCATGCATCAGAATATCGGCGCGAATCTGATCGCGCACGAGACACCAGCGTGGCAAGTCTGCCTCCAGATCGAGCTGTTGCGCGGCCCGAATGCCACGGTCTAGAGCGACCCAGCACATCACCTTCGAGTAGACGAAGTGACGCAAGCCGCCGCGAACTTCCCAGATGCCACTGTCCTTCTCTTGCCAGTGTGCGCAGACATGTTCCACCAGTGTACGCATCATCGCCCATAAGGGACCATCGAGCGTCTCCCCATACCGCTCGAAAGACCCCTGACGACGATAGAGGTGAATACAATCCAGCACTTCACCAAAAACGTCGAGTTGCTTCTGCTCTGCCGCGCCATTGCCAATACGTACCGGACGGGAGTCGCAGTAACCGCTCAAATGCTTGAGTTCATGCTCGGCCAGGTCTCGTTCACCGCGAATGCCATACATGATTTGCAGGTCTTCGCCATTAGCATAGGATAGCCCTTGCAGCCAGTGAGTGAAAGCACGCGCCTCCTCAGTAAAACCAAGCACATTCAGCGCATAGAGCGTAAACGTGGCATCACGCAGCCAGGTAAAACGATAATCCCAGTTGCGCTCACCACCCAAACCTTCCGGCAATGATGTGGTGGGGGCGGCGACAATGGCCCCAGTCGGGGCAAAAGTCATCATTTTGAGCGTCAGCGTACTACGCTGCACGAGGTTGGCATAGGGACCTTCATAGCTACAACCCGCAATCCACTTGCGCCAGCAGTGCAACGTGTGCGCCAGTTCCCAATCGAAGTTGCGCAGAGGCAATTCAACTTCCACCAGACGGCGGGCTGCCTGTGCATTGCGACCAACGCCCACGGCAAACAGAATTCGCTCACCTTCACGCAGTGTCATGGTGGCGATAATCGAGGGATGCGCTTCCCCTTCCTCCTGAGTGACCTCCATGGAGAACGAAGAAACTCGATACGCGCCGACAATACTCAGACCGACGTGTTGGTTGCCGCCGGAGATAACCGCTCCCATGTTGTCAGGGGAAAGCGTTATCTCAGCGGGAGATGCAGCATAATTGGGGCTGACTTTCAATGTCATAGTAACCTGGAGTTCACCATAGGTACACTCCACGCCACGCACAATACTATGACACGAGCCATCTTCACGAGTCCAGGTATTATTATTCATACCTCGATAGGGCCATGCGCTCAGTGTCTCTACCGGCATAAAATCGGTCAGCACGATTTCACCAGTAGTACTAGCAAACTTAGTTTGCAGGACATTGCTACCACTCAGGTAGCGTTGTGATCCGGGGATTGCTTTGTCGGTAGGGCCTATCTGGAAGTAGCCGCCACGTTCCGCATCCAACAAACGGCAGAAGATGGCAGGGCTGTCGAAATCCGGCAAACAGCCCCAATCTACCGCTCCATCTGGCGATATTAACACGACAGAATGACAATCACCAATCACGCCGTAAGAGTTAATAGGTTGATAAGTGCAAGTTTCGTTCATCCCAACCATTCACAACACTTCTCTCTGAAATGAATAATAAAAAACTAGGGACTCGCCATTGAAAATCCCTATATGAAGAGAGAACGGTATAACCATCTCATCGGTAACAAGAATATGACAGAATTTTTTCATTATCCCAAATGGGGGATATTCGCTTTTTAGAACCATGATTTACCGTCCTTTTTAAATAACATTTTGCCTCCCCATTTTATTCACTGGACATAGCCCATTCTACGTGTTACCCTGTAACAGCAAGCTATGCAACCTGTTTACTGCATCATACAAGGCTCGTGAACCAGTGCATTCACCTGCACGCAATATAGTCACATACTGACGAACAACATTACACTGTAATTTGGCATTCAGACATTCAGACATATGCAAAAACTAGAAGAGGGAGACATGAGTACTATTCGGCAAATGTTTCGTCACCCCGCCGGAAGAGTCGGCCTTACACTTGGTTTAACCATCGGTTTTGTCGCTGCCCTGATGGGAGAAGCCAGCAAAGCCCTATTGTTTGCCGGTCTATGCAGGTTTCTGGCTTCGCGGATTAAAAGATAGGTACGAAATCACAAAAAGCCGATAACAACACAGTGACAGCAAAAATAGAGGAAACATAAGCAGCAAAATACTATCGCGCCGAACACAAAATTTGAGAGAATAAACTGTATAATATCGAATAAGCTTATTCTCTCAAATTGGCCTCAGAAGCGGCTCGAAGCACCTATTATTCCTTCAACCACCCCGCCACATCCGGCGCGAAGTACGTAATAATCATATCTGCCCCGGCTCTACGAATGCCCGTTAGCACTTCCATTGCGACGCGGCGTTCGTCTATCCAGCCGTTCTGGGCGGCGGCTTTGATCATGGAAAATTCGCCACTGACGTTATAAGCGGCGATGGGTAGGTCACAATGGTCACGTACCTGGCGAATCACGTCCATATAGGCCATCGCGGGCTTGACCATAACAATATCGGCACCCTCCGCGATGTCGAGGTCTACCTCGCGCAGGGCTTCACGAACGTTGGCGGGGTCCATCTGGTAGGAGCGGCGGTCGCCGAATTGCGGGGCTGAACCGGCGGCTTCGCGGAAAGGGCCGTAGAAGCCGGAGGCGAATTTGGCGGAATAGGCCATGATGGGCGTTTGAGCAAAACCTTGCTCGTCCAGGGTATGGCGAATGGCTCCAACTCGACCATCCATCATGTCTGATGGTGCGACGATATCCGCGCCAGCCTCAACATGCGAGAGCGCCATACGCGAAAGCAGTTCCAGCGATTCATCGTTCTGGACATTGCCGTTTAGTATGACGCCGCAATGTCCGTGATCGGTATATTCACACAGACACACATCTGTAATCACCAAAGTATCCGGTGTTTCAGCTTTAAGCTTGCGTATGGCCTGCTGGATAATGCCTTTCTCGTTGTACGCTTCAGAGCCAACGCCGTCCTTTTCTGTTGGTAATCCAAAGAGCAATACCGCCGGGATGCCGAGGTTTGCAATACGTTCGGCCTCACGCCCGACATATTCAAGAGGCCAGTTCATGACGCCGGGCATCGAAGAGACTTCACGAGGTTCAGATATACCTTCCGCCACAAACAAGGGATAGATAAGCTGGTCAACGGATAGATGTGTCTCTCGTACAAGACTACGCAATTTCTCGTTTTGGCGTGTGCGGCGCATACGCACTGTTGGAAAATTACTCATTATGCTTCTTCTCACTTTCCTACCTCAGTAATTAGACGGGTTTAATCGTCAGCTTCTGAGAAAGCGGTGTCTCCGGCCTACATCATCCGTTCATTATTCAAGTATCTCGTTCAAAGCACGACCAGCGCACTTTACAGTTTGCTCAATCATCTCGTCGCTGAGCGCGAGCGAGATGAAACAGGCTTCAAATTGCGAGGGCGGCAGATAAATGCCTTGCTGCAACATACGCCAAAAGTAACGAGCAAATTGCGTGGTGTTCGCTGTTTTCGCTCCAGCGTAGTCGGTAACAGGCTTTGGCGTAAAGTACAGGCAGAACATCGCGCCAATGCTAACGAATTGGAGACCCAGACCTGACTCGTGTACCATACGCTCAAAGCCATCGCTCAATAGTTGACGTTTGCGCTCAAGTGCTGCATATTGCCCCGGTTTACGCAGTTCTGTGAGTGTCGCAATGCCAGCCGCCATTGCCAGAGGATTGCCTGAGAGTGTACCGGCTTGATACATTGCGCCAAGTGGTGCCACCTGCGCCATGATATCACGTCGCCCACCATAGGCTCCAACCGGCAAACCACCGCCGATAATTTTCCCCAGACAGGTCAGGTCGGGTTTGATGTCTACACGCTCCTGCATGCCACCCAGCGCGACACGGAATCCCGTCATGACTTCATCGAAAATCAGCAATGCACCGTATTGTAGGGTCAGGTTACGCAGCTTTTGCAAGAAGCCGGGTTCTGGCAAGACAAGCCCCATATTGGCGGCTACTGGCTCGATAATGATGGCGGCTATCTCGCCAGGGTAGCGGCGGAAAAGTTCTTCGACGGCGGCACCGTCATTATAAGAGGCGATCAGTGTGTTGCTCGTAGCTTCTGGCGGCACACCGGGACTATCAGGCAAGCCCATTGTAGCGACGCCAGAACCAGCCTGCACCAACAACATATCGGCATGTCCATGATAGCAGCCGCTGAACTTGATAATTTTGTTGCGCCCGGTATAGGCTCTCGCCAATCGCAAGGCGCTCATGGTTGCTTCGGTGCCGGAGTTCACAAAACGCACCATCTCAATGGATGGCACACTTTCAATGACCATTCTGGCAAGTATGCTCTCCGCCTGTGTCGGCGCACCGAAGCTGAAACCGCGCTGTGCAGCCTTCGTTACTGCTTCAACAACAGAAGGATAGGTATGGCCCAGAATCATTGGCCCCCACGATTGTACATAGTCGAGATACCGGTTGCTGTCTACATCATAGAGATAAGGACCATCGGCCCGATCAATGAAAACGGGGCTGCCGCCAACGCCACGAAATGCTCGCACAGGGCTATTCACGCCGCCAGGGAGCAATGTTTTTGCCTCTGCAAAAAGATTGTGTGAACGTGAGAGCATAAAACTGTTTTCTACTGGCATAGCATTACTCATGTTCTAAGCTCCAATCGCCGTTAGTATCTCCTCCAGTGGTTGCGCTACACAGGTAAACATGGGGGTATCGCGCAAGGTGTAACTACTGGCCTCTGTCTCACGCAGTTCCTGTACGAGATCGAGGAAATCGCTGATGTTATCGGTCTCGAACGCTACGACAAACTCCTGGTCGTCAAGGCCAAAGGAATAGGTGGTGTTGAGCGTTACAGACGGATAGGTCAGCCCAACACGTATATGCTCATTCATCATACGCTTACGGTCGGCCAATGGCAAGACATACCAGGCACGAGTCTTCACAAAAGGATACACAAAGAGATATTTCTTATCATCTGGCGCGATCACCAGTCGTGGGTCATGCGCTCCGCGAGCGTTCTTACCGACATAGACAGAACGCTTAGTCATTGAGAGCATAGCCTGCGTTTCTCGCAGATATGGCCCCATGGGGCTACGCCGTATCTGACTACTGATACCTTGCAAATCTTCAACGGTATAGGTCGCCTGCCAGAGCATAAAATCGCAATCTGAACGCAGACCAAAAAGGCTGTAACTGCGCATGACTGAATGCTCCGAGAATTCATCGAAGACGCGCACAAGTTCAGCGCGTCCCTGGCGACGTGTCTCTTCTGGCAGCAATTGCCATTGCGGATCGAGCTTATAGAACGTGAAACGTACCAATTGGCGAGGCTGCTTCGGTTTCTCTGGCGCGGTCGCCTGTTCGGGCTGTGTCGTTAGTATTTCTTGTGTCATGATAGTAATTCCTTGTCGTGAACAGAATGAACATGCTGAACAATTGCCTCTACCAGACCGTCAATCGTAAACTCCTGGGCCTCGATAGCTACATTGAGGCCAGATTCACGGGCGGTCTGCGCAGTGATTGGGCCGATACAGGCAATGGTGAGGTGAGGATTGCGCGTCACCAGTTGTACACGCTCCTCATCACTGGAAAGCCATTGCATAAAATTACGCACGGTAGATGAACTGGTAAATGTGAGTATATCAAGCTGCTGCTCGCGCAACAGACGCAATACGTGTTGTCCTTGCTCGTCATCATGAGCGACGGCACCGGTGTAATAGGCTGGAACTTCATCTACGAGCGCACCCGCCTGTTGAAGTTCGGTCACTAATATTTTCCGCGCCCCGGCGGCTCGCGCCAGCAGCACACGTTGCCCCGCCAGGGATACGTTACGAGCCTGCGCATCGTTTCTTAGTGCTGTCGCCACGCCCTCCGCGATATATTCGTCGGGTACAACATCGGCGGTCAGGCCGTAATGTTTGAGCGCAGCGGCGGTAGCAGGGCCAATTGCCGCTATGCGCACATGGCTCATATGCTCTGTGGTGTGTCCCAGTGCAATGAGACGTTCACAACAAATAGCGACCCCATTGACGCTGGTAAAAACCAGCCAATCGTAGTAACGGCGTTCCTGCGCATTCTCCAAAAACAGCTTATTCAACGCGCTGTCAAGCTGTTCCCAATCCTGCGGCGGCACGATACGAATCGTAGGAAACTCTACAGGGAGTGCGCCCAATGCTTTCAAACGTTGACTAAATGTACTCGCCTGCTCACGAGTACGAGTGACAAGGATGCGCTTCCCCTGCAATGGCAGTGCTTGTACCTGCGACTCAAACATGTTGACGCTCCTGTATACGCAGTGTATCAATGTCCTGAATAATAGAACCGGCACCATTTGCCAGCGCCTGTTCTGCCAGCTTAACACCAAGTTGCTCAACATGTTCAATATTTGTTTCCGCTGTCCATGACATATATTGGCGAACACGTACCTGTTGCTGACCATCCAGGCTAATAACGAGGCCTGTAAGCGTGAGCGTATGATCCACAATTTCGCCGATGGCGGCAACGGGAAGATAGCAACCGGCACCCAGATGGCGCATAAACATGCGTTCCGCGCTGGTTGTGGCCTGTACCAGTGAATCTTGCAGGGGAGCCAGCAAGGCACGCATCTCCGGTTCGTCACGTATCTCCAAAGCTAATGCACCCTGTCCAGGAGCGGGCATCATGAGTTCGAGGGGAAAATAATGAACACGTCCCGCGAGACGCCCCTGTATATCCATACGGTGCAAACCCGCCGCCGCCAACACAATAGCATCGTACTCGCCATTCTCAAGTTTGCGTAAGCGCGTGTCTACATTGCCACGTAAGGGCAGTATCTCTCTATCAGGATACATTGCGCGAAGTTGTGCCATGCGACGCAAGCTACAGGTACCGATACGTACAGCGTCACTCAATACTTCATGTATATCAATAGCTTCTTGACCATCCATCGTATTGCGAGAGACCAGCACATCTCGCACATCCTCACGTGGGCCAGTGGTGACAATAGAGAGTGCGGCGGGTTGCACTGTCGGAAGGTCTTTCAAGCTGTGTACCGCTAAATCAATACGGCAATCTTCAAGAGCATGTTCAATCTCGGTGACGAAGACACCATCCCCGCCGATTTGTGATAGGGGTACGTTGTGTATACGGTCGCCCGTCGTGCGAATATGTTCAATGATTATCTGCAGGTCGGGCCAGTGGTGCCGCAGCCGCTGGACGACCCAATTTGTCTGTATCAGCGCCAATTTGCTGGCACGTGTTCCTATGGTTATCTGTTTCATGTATATATTCTTCCAAACCGAATAAATAGCGCAACGCTTCAGAATAGATATGCCCCTGACCATCAGCTGCCGCCTCTTTAAGACGTAACATGGGCGTATGCAAAAGTTTGTTCACAAGACGGTTGCTCAGTTCTTGCACAGCCGCGGCTTCGCGTTCGGAGAGGGTCGGCGCGAGTTGCCGCATTGTTCGCGCCAACTCTTGCTGACGCAGCACCTCAACATGGTTGCGCAAATCACTAATGGTACTCACGGCGCTGAGAGAGCGCATCCACTGTTCAAATGCACTGGTCTCCTCGACAATAATCGCCTGCACAAGCTGCGCTTCTTGCATGCGTAAACGGATGCCTTCGGTGACAGTAGCTTGCAAATCATCCATATTGTACAGGTGCATACCAGGCAACATGGCAACTGCCGGGTCTATGTCGCGCGGAAGAGCAATATCTATAAGCAAAAGTTCTCGTCCGTTGCGCTGCTGCTGAACTTGCTGCATCAGCTCAGGGGTGATAATGGCACGCGGTGACCGCGTAGAGCTAATTGCGACATCCGCCTCAATCAAAGCGGCAGATAGCTCGCTGAAATTGCGGTGAACGGCCCCATAACGTTGCGCAAGATCAATAGCATGGTCATGGGTACGATTGACGATCACCAGTCGTTGAGCGCCGTTGTCGCAGAGATTACGTGCCGCGAGTTCGCTCATCTGGCCCGAGCCTATCAGCAGAACACTGGCTTCATTGAGTCTTGGGAAAATCTGCCGCGCCAATTGTACTGCCACATGGCTAACAGAAGCAGCATTGCGACTGATACCCGTCTCACTACGTGCGCGTTTCCCTGCCACGAGAGCAGCACGAAAGAGTGCAGAAAGGATCGGGCCGGAATAGCCGCCACCTTGAGCAATCTCCATCGCCTCCGCAACCTGCCCTTGAATCTGCGGTTCGCCCGGCACAAGAGAATAGAGACCACAGGCAACACCAAAAAGATGCGCGGTAGCGTCCTCATCCGCGTAGCTATAACTATGGGCCTCCAATTCGGGTAGCGGCACCTGGCGTGATGTGCTAAGTATCGTCAAGAGTTGCGTTTTCCCCGCGGTGATTTCTGAACAGACGGCGTAAAGTTCTACACGGTTACAAGTAGACAGCAACACACACTCCTGCACTACCTCTTGCGTAATTCTGAGAATATGGGGTATCTGGCGAAGCGAACAGGCTAATCGTTCACGCAATGCAATGGGAGCAGTGGTATGATCGATGCCGACAACAACTATATGCACGCAAACCTCGTAAATCTTCAAGTTTTTTCTAACCTATTAGAGATTTTAGCGTTTTTTCGCCAATAGTCAAGTCTAAACAAGGGCAATTTCTCCCGAAAAAATCTTCCTGGTTTTTTTCAGGTGCTATACTGTACCTTACACGAACACTATTGCGTTTCCGCCTCAGGTAGATACCGTACCTATTTCTCAGGTGTATAGCCGAAAAACTCATCTCACTTGCCCCTCTGTTACCAATATGGTACTATCCCTTTAAATAAAGAGAGACATTTAAAAGTATGAGGGTCGTAGCGTTTCATGTATTACTGTCCGCGCTGTAAAGCCAAAGTTCCACCGGAAGCCTTGTATTGCACAAGGTGCGGTTTTAATGCGACAAACGCCCGTTTGAAAGTCTCAACACACACAGTAGACAAATCAAATGGGTCACATAGACCAAACGGGCTAGAGAAATCACAACCGGGATTGCCGGTGTCTTCGATTCAGCCCAACATGCCTCAAGTTCCTCCACCAAATATGCTGCAACCTGGACCTTCACCAGTACGTTTTATACAACCTGAAACACGCGGGGTCATTCATCCTCATAATGCCAGCACACCATTTACGGCGTCAAAACCAATGACACCTTCATCATCTATAGTCGGCAACGTCAGGCAATCGTTGCCTGTTGCAGCGCCTGTTCTTCCCTCGCCTATGGCACAAATACCTGAGACACCAGTAGTATCAACAAAAGGGCAGACAAATCCGTCAATACCAGCACGCCCAGTACCATCACATTTACAGCAACCAACGCAGGCACATATCACGCCTGCCCATTTAATGGCTATCCAGCAGTTGCCATCTGCTCCATCAACACCGCCCGCTTTACCCACACCGACAGTGCCTCTGTCTCCACAAACAGTCGCAGTTCAGCAAGGCCAAAACAACGCACCGGTACAGGGGGCCTGGAATCACACGCAAACCCCGTCCGCACAACCAATGAAGCCGTATCAGGGCCAACAAATTCAACAGCGACAGACAGAACCGCCTCGACCCGCTATATCCAATACAACACGTGGTACCGAGAGCTTTGTGGCTACTCGTGGCGCCGCAGAACGCTGGCGCACCAGTTGGCGTAATAAGCAGCGTGCGGAAGCAGGACCAGCGACTGAGGTTTCGCGAGGCCAATCATCCGTTCCTGAACCGTTGATGGCAATGCAGCACAGCCTGGCACGCATACGCGCTATCATGAAGCCACAACAAAGAAAAAAGCATTTCAGCGTTTTCTGGGTCAGTACCATACTTATGGCCTGTCTCATGCTTGGGCTGGGTACCTTTATTCTTTCCACCTATACCGGCAAGAGTGCGACAGGTAATGTTGTCTCCACGCGGCCAACGATTCCACCACCGAGCCTCTCTATGCAAGGCTCTCAAAGTGCGACTATTCAAATTGGTCAAACGTTGCATGTCCACGGCGACAATTTTGATGTCGGCGACCCAATCCTCTTCTTACTTGATGGCGCAAATAGTATTAGTGGCACCGATGGCAAAGAAATCGCCATTCAAGTATCGAACCAGGGAACATTCGACGCAAATTTGCCGGTCGCAACCTCCTGGTCCAAGGGGCCGCATGTAATCGAGGCGGAAGATAATAAGTCCGGGCAGACAGCATATCTCAGTATCCAGGTTGGCTCTACCACACTTACGAGTGTAAACAGCGTGCATGGTCTGAAGCTGTCTCAATCGCGCATCAACTTTCAGGCATATATCGGGCAAGGAGATCCGAAAGAACAATTTATTACGCTGACCAATAGCAGCAGCGCACCAATTTCATGGACGGCAAAAGCGGTAACCAATGACAGCCTGAACTGGCTGGTGGTTGATCCCACGACAACAGGTGGTACAATCAATGCTGGTAGTACGGCACAGGTTGGCATTGAAACAACTACCGGCAGCTTGAAAAACAATATGCCGCCATATACGAGCAACATCCTGTTGAGCATTAACGGGCAGGAACAATTGGTAGTGCCGGTAACACTGCTTGTCCAGAACAGTACCGAATGGATTTTCAGCCCCAACCCTGTTATCGGCGAGCTGTCGTCACAGGGTGGAACATGCAAGTCAAATGCAACATTGACGCTGATTAACCTGGGTAATGTACCCGTATTTTGGCATATAATAACAAACAACGCCGTTTCAAACCACATACAATTTATGTTGAATGGTAAGTTAGACATGCAAGGAGTGCTGTACCCATCCAGCCAGGGTATTGATACGCTTGTTTTGACACTCGCGTGCAACAATGTCCAGAATGGTGCCAGCTATCCCTTTACAATTGACGCGAATGGCATACTGTGGAACAGCACTGTGCTTATTCAAAACCCTTAACCTACCTGACATACCTGTTTCAGAAGGGCATTCATCACTAGCATGATAGATCCAAATATCCTCAGCATTTTTAGCATCGTTTTTATTCTGCTGGGACTCTACAACATCAACTCCGGCATGAAGCGTTTGCGCGAGGCACAGCGACGCGGGCAAGCCATACGCTGGTACAAGCAAATTAATTTGCTCACCGGTATTGAGTATATCCTTCTTTCACTGGTCTTCTTATTAAGTCTCAGTATCAAAAATAACGTGCTGCCCGCCGCTTTTAAGAGTATCGTGGTTCCCTTCTATCTCCTTGTGTTACTTACGTCGGCAGTGCTGGCCGGTTTTGTCATGTTGCAAGCGTTCCGTAATGTACGTCTCCGACAAAGTGCTACTACGCAGAGCAGTAGCACAATCATCGCGAGTAACGAAACAGCAGCGGATGTGTCGCTAACGACAGAGCAACAGGCAATCTCGACGCAACGCCGACGCGAACGCCGGCAGAAGGCCGCGGCAGCACGACGGAGACGGACAGGTAGAGCGTGATATTTTTTCAAGCTGGCATTATACCCCCTCCAACGCCAATTGCAGGTCATCCAGACAGTGTTGCGCATCATAATGAGCCAGCAGGTGAATGATGCGACATGTGGCGCTCCTGCCACTACCAGTTGGTGCAGCGCTATCGGTGAGAGTAATGCAATCGAATAACTGTAAGGCTGGATTGAGCGGCACACTTACCGTGTGGGCAACCTGTGAACGAGCCTCTTGCAACAGAAGGAACGCGGCTTTTTGGGCGCATTGTGTCGTAGTGACCAATTTTTGATCAATATGGTGCAAAAGGCGTTCAACGCCCACCAGATGAAGATTGGCGTCATCGTAAACCTCGGCAGTCGTTAATGCTCCCGCTTGTCCTGTGGTTGGCGGTTTGCCACTCACGATAACGTGGTTTGCCCGCACGTCACTACTGCCAAAACTGACAAGCTCTATCTCCGGTTGATAGCTCCAGACCGACGGGTCACTACTCGAAAGTTCGCGAAATTGCAGGACTTCATTCTGGTCGAGAAAGTAGGTGAGGCCATACGTATCGCATAGCTCTTGCAGCGCATGCCGATAGGAGACGCCCGCCTGTATCACAAAAGCAGGTACAACTTGGCTCATCTGTGATGTTGCAGGCAAAACGGGCGCAAACAGCCCACCACGAGCGCACACTTCGGCGACAAGATAGCCCAACGTCTGATTCGTGTAAGAATTTTGATAACGCGATACCAGATCAAGGTTGCGTGATACATCCAACCCGACAATAAGGAGATGATTCTCTTGCGGCGAACGCACGAAGTGAATTTGTTCGATATGATAGGTACCGACCTTTACCACGTCAGTAACAGTCGGTGGGCTTCCCGTCTTATAGCCCTCGCTCAACACCATTGAAGCATTTGGGCCGATAGGTTGGTACGCGCCTCCCACATTCACCAGCGCATCATAGATTCCACCCGCGTTATCAAGCAGCAATTCTAAACGGGCAGGTTTGCCCGCCTGCTCAAGCCGTTGATAGGATAGCACAGCAGCAGAAACATCAAGGTACTGAGAGGTATTGCTTGTGAGAAATGCGGCGGCGCTGTAGACGGAGGATAATGAGGCAACATAATAACGCACCCCAGCGCTGCCACTATAGGGTACCGGTAACTTGAAACAAACAGCACCATACGAACACGTAATATCCGGCATAATCATGCCATCCGACCAGTGAACAAGGTCAGCAGACTGTCTGAAGCGCGGATAGGAGTAGACAGAGCCGGTGAGGATACCTGAGTCATATTCGATACTCGTTATGGTATAGATACCATCGAGCAGCGAGAGACGCGGGTAGAGGCGACTGATAGCGGTACTGGTCGCGGGCGCAATGACAGAACTGCTACTCCACACAGTGCCAACAGGATTGAACGTACAGGAAGCAAGCGTATAGCCATCAGTGTAGACGATGGTATAGATTGAACTGCTCCAAACAACTGCCAGGCCTGCACCGTAGGCAATAGGCGGCAACGTCCAACTTGTTAGCGCCGACCAGGATGTCGTGTAGAAGGAACATGCGTAGATGTGCAGGCTATTATCAGGCCATTTCGAGATAGCAATGCCGCCATCCTGGAACATGATGTTGATCGAACCCGATAATGCAGTCCATGTTGACCACTGCGGCGCGACGGTTGGGTCAGTGATGCGCTGCACATAGCGGGTTGAGGTGAAATTATTACGCGACACATAACAACGGACAATGCTATTGTCGCTGGCAATACACGCATCATGCAGCGCATCACCCGTACCAGGGTTTTGATACAGGGCATAATGGATCACGTGATCTTCCATCGTCAACGTAAGAGCAGGACGCCGTATCAGCGAATTCAGCGCGGCTGTGAGTGCGCTATCGAGGGTGCGAACCATAACTGAGGTGCCTTTCTTGAGGAATATCGAGGGGAAGAGGGTGTATCACAACCAGAAGATTAGTGGTTGCTTGCTTCTAGTATACGCAAAATGTGCAAGAATTGCAAGTGACAGCTTCATTTGGAATGAGGTTGAGCTGTTTTCTATTGATGGTTATAACGAAGTTGGAACATTCCAAATCATTACAGTACCCAGACCTACATTAAATAGGAGTACGTGCGCCCCATCGTCAGACCACCGCAGAACAACTCCACTACCTATCCTGGCAAGAGCAGCAGAAGATGGCTGTAAAGTAGCAACATGTGTACCGTCAGTACAACGATAAATAACTACACCCGTATCATAGTCACCGGCACCATAAGCCGCGAGAACTCCTCCGTCAAAGCGCCAGGAGACAGAGGCCCCGATGAAATCTGTTTGCGCGATGGTGGAAGCGAATATCTGCAAGACACGCTGTAACGCTTTATCGCGCACAGGAAGCAAGGGCAGCAATTCCATACTAAGAGCGAGCAGCGTTTGATGGTCAGGAATTGAATGCCCTGGTATATTGATTCTACCATCAACAAGAAGACGATCTACAATATAGCGTCCATCGGGTGACCATGCAGCGAAGTAGGTACTCCAGGTGGCAATGCCGGGTAGATATGCTCCGTTGCCATTGGCTGTTGTCAAGCCAAGTTGCCCTGGTTGCCAGAGGGTGAAAGTCTTTCCTCCATCGGGGTCGCCTATTGCAGCAAGCGATGAGCTTGGAGACAAGCCTACTTTGTCCTGGACCGGTAAAAGTTCATTCGCACCTCCGCCGTTGCCCCAACGGTAGAATGGAGATGGCGGAATCGTATAACCAGGACTCTGGGCAGTACTGGAGGCATTAGAGGGAGCAATATACTCGCTTCCCTGTTGCGTATCCCACACAAGATAAGAGATAAAGTTATTCTGATCTGGATGCAGAAGTACATGTGAAGACCCGCCATGCACATCCAGCAACAAAAGACCGTCAAACGATGGCGGTAGTGGCTCATGAAAAAAAGTGGCACCGAAGAGAACTGCTAGATGGTATCCATCATGAAACCAGAGAACTGTTTGATAGTAAAAAACCGCCTCTGTACGCAATTTTGGATACTGATGATGGAAAGCAGCTATAACCAGCTTATTTAGCAAAAACGAGTACACCTGCTTGCCGTTAGACGCATTATGAATAGTAAGCAGCCCAGGCATAGCACTTCCTCCTACCGCACAATTCTGTTGAGTGCCAAGTAGTGCAACATACTTACTATCTGGCGACCATGTTGTATCAGTTATACAATTAAAACTATCATGCTGCGGCAAAATGACAACGGAAGGTTTGATAACAAGCGGCGCGGGCGGAGCATTATTGGGAAGTAAGCGGTGCTGGACAAGAAATGCGGTTAGGCTGTCTCGTGTACTACCGAGGATAGCAAGGCCACCTTGCTCATTCGCGAAAACCACCAGAGCGATGAGCAAGAGTATGCACAGTGTTGTAAGCAACCGAAATCTCCTGCGGTTCAACGAATGTTGCCATGCCAGCATCATGTGCTGCAAACCCGCCGTTGGCTGCTTTTCCCCGGTTGTCGGCAATTCCAGATCGGTTATTTCAATTTCATCTGCTTCAGTTGTAGGTTCGCTATGTTCAGGAATATCTATTCACCTTTCTCAGTGTACCTGTACAGTGTATGTTCAGTGTATGTTCAGTGTACGCTCAAGAAGCAGTCGGCATAACGAGCAGGTATCACGACACTTTGCTCACATTCCAGATGGTTACGGTACTTAATTCTGGATCAAATAAGAGCAGATGCAAGCCATCCGGCGACCAGCGCAGCATAGTCGTACCGGAAAGGTCGGTGCGTAATTCATCTGGCAAGTCCAGCAATGCCACTTCCGCTCCTGTCACAGAATCGTACATATCCAGGCCGATCATGCCATAATCATACGCCGCGAGAACATATCCCGCGGGTTGCCACGCAACCACAACATCGAACGTCGAAGAGTTCAGCGTGAGAAGAAGATTTTGCAATGCACTGTCACGAACCGGGTAATAGGGCAGGTGATCCATGTACGCTTTGTGCTAGTTGCTAGACGGCGAGAGCCGCCAATTGGAGTACTGGTCGTCCCAACAGGGCGTTGACCATCATGCCCATACTATGAGCGGTGACCTTCGCAGCAATGCGTGTCATCAT
>Ga0307372_10006305_pt1 | contig 17409 bp, 14 predicted proteins | sample OX1MG_FD_202533 | JGI IMG/M metagenome (GOLD analysis project Ga0307372, IMG submission 202533) | Soil microbial communities from Risofladan, Vaasa, Finland - OX-1 | ecosystem: Environmental > Terrestrial > Soil > Coastal area > Acid sulfate soil | place: Finland: Risofladan, Vaasa | collected... | reverse complement strand
GGTGGCAAGCAGTCCTATGGTGCTCACGAAGCGACAAAAATTTGAAATCGAAAAATTTCATCAGGACCCCTTACCTTCGCGTGCTGAGGCAGTTACAAAGAATGCTCTGAACTTTTACCGGACAGTACTGATTTGATGATATTTATTAATCATACGCTACTGCATCTGTCTGCTAGGGCATCGCGGCGGTGGGTAGCCGGTGGACGTACACGGCGCGGGGATGGGGCACTGACAGTGTAGTAGAAGTATTTTTCACAGTCGCTGGTATTGCGCTAACATGGATGGCTTATCGAATCTCAGACCTTCAAGAGTCGCCAGGAAGGTAAGACACCCAGCCGGGCGAGCGAAGCGCTGACTTGATGCTGCTTCCCGCCCACCTTAGATAATTTCCCAAGGAGATGTTCCTATGACGAGAAGATCTCTGCTATTGCGCTGGCTTCCCTTGGCCATGTTCTTGCCTCCACGTTCACATCACATTTTTTCCTCCGTCTCAAACGGACAATTGGGCCCGGTCAAAACCGGCGGGGCCGACGACCTGCTGTATTGGAACCAACCAAACCCGCAGGCTGTCCGGGAGGTGCTTTCCGGCAAGCGGATGGCGGCAAACGCTGCCTGGTGGGGTTTTAACGCTGAGGATTCCACCGCGACACTTCAGGCGGCTCTTGATTCCCAGGCTAAAACGGTGATAATTCCATTCGTGGGAGAGCCTTGGATTGTGCGGCCTCTGAAGTTGCGAAGCAACCAAGAAGTCCTTTTCGAGCCCGGCGTCCTGGTTTTGGCAAAGAAAGGCGAGTTTTTGGGTGCGGGTGATAGCCTTTTCACGGCTGAGGACATTTCCAACCTTGTCTTACGGGGCTACGGAGCGACGCTTCGGATGCGAAAGAGGGACTATGAGCATCCCCCATATAAAAAGGCGGAATGGCGGATGGGCATCGCCATCCGGGGATGCAAGAACGTGCTCATTGAAGGATTGCGCTCCGAAAGCAGCGGAGGTGACGGCTTTTACGTTGACGGAGGCGGCAGCCGTTTGTGGAGCGAGGACATCGTGATCCGGCATTGCGTCTCCCACGATAATTACCGGCAAGGCATCAGCGTGATCAGCGCCGTCAACCTTCTTGTAGACGACTGCGTTTTTTCCAACACCAGCGGCACTGCACCCGAATCGGGAATCGACATTGAGCCGGACAGCCCAGACCAAAAGTTGGTCAACTGCGTTATCCGGAATTCCCTGTTCGAGAACAACCGCGGCAATCAAATGTCGGTCTACTTGCGGCAGTTCAGTAAGCAGACCGCGCCGGTCTCCATCCGCTTTGAAAACTGTCTTGCCCGCATGACCCCTTCCTCCACCATCGGTCTGGGAGGGCAATCGAACGGCTATGCGGCAATGGCCATCGGCGCCGTCAAGGACGATGGTCCGCAGGGGCTCATCGAATTCCGCAATTGTACATCGGAGAACTCCTGCAAAGAAGGCGTTAGGATATACGACAAGTCAGCCAGAAACGCCCTGGTCCGATTCGTAAATTGCAGTTGGGCTGACGCCTGGATGGCCGGCGCTGGAGATCATTCTGCCTTGCAAGTGCCCGTCCTCGTCCAATTGCGCAGACCGGCTTTAACCCAAGATTATGGTGGAATTGACTTTGTAAACTGCCATGTCTACGACACCGTTAACCGGCCTGCCGTGGCTGCGGATGTTCAAAAAGGCACTTATAGTGTGCGCGACCTCCGAGGAAAGATCGCAGTGAAGAATCCGTTCGGCGCCCGTGTAAGTCTAGGCCCCAATCCTATTGACATCAGTTTGAAAGTCATCGACGTGCAACCATGAAAAATGGAGGACGACAAACGGCAGGCGAGTTAAGGGCTGGATAACAATTAAGCAAGGGCGACTTTTCGGACCTCAATAACGTGATTTACCATCCCAGCACCGGCAATTCAGCAACCAACACGCGGCAACCCTTTGCAAAGAGCATGATTCCCAGCGCAGATATTTCGCAGCGGGCGTTATGCCTTCTCAGTGCTTTCTATCCGCTCCCGGGCCTCCCCGGAGTCGCAGGCAACTTTACCTTCATGCCTCTTCAAGTCACGAAGCAAGATCAGTTCGATGCGAGAGTTGATCACACCGTCTCGGCGGAAGATAGGTTCTTCGCGCAACACCAGCGGCGACGCCTGCGGGCTTGGACACGAGTTTTCTCAGCGGGGTACACCACGCAATCGGAAGAGCCCAAGGGAAGGCCTCCCAGCAACCGTCAAATGCCAAAATGGGATCGGCAGCATGCCACGGCAATCTCTCGGACTCGGGGAGAATCCCTTTCAAATTAGCCTTTCGGATAGGGGATAGGTGGATATGGTGAAACCAGAAAAACTCAAAAGCGGGGGCCCGGCTGTCTCTCGTCGCACGGCGTTAAAAGCGGGCCTCGGCTTTGCAAGTGCAGGCGCTTTGCTAGAAAACAGTAGCGTTTTACGGTCTGAAGAGGCTCCTATGCCCGCCAGGCAGCCTGAAACTTATGCTCATATTCGCGGCTTTAATTATCAGCCGAGTTGGGACTTTAGTGGGCATGTGATTTGGCGGCAGTTCAAGCCCGAACTCTTTGATCTGGAACTGGGCCAAGGGAAGAGATACTTTCCCGGGATTAATACTATCCGTCTGTGGCTTTCCTTCGATGCCTTCATCGGCGGGGGGGTTGTGAATCAGAAGATGGTCGCCGCACACTTCGAAACTGCGCTGCGCATTGCGGACAAGTATCACCTGAAGGTTATCCCTACTTTGTTCAACAACTGGCACAGCGTGCCGGATTTCGGCGGGGTCTCCAATGAAACGATCCAAAACTGGACGGACGAACGACAGCGAACTGTCCCGAGAAACGTCTTCGTGCCATACCTGGAGAAGTTCGTTGGGGAGCATTCAGCTGACGATCGTATTTTGCTTTGGGACTTGTGCAACGAACCTTTTAACAGTGGAGTGACGCCCACACTCTTGAACTGGCTAAAATTTCTTTACAAGAAGTGCAAGGATCTAAAAGCCTCCGCTCCGATCGGCGTGGGTACGCCTCCCAGCATCGAGCAGCTTAGTCTCCTGTTGCCTGTAAGTGACGTCCTGACAATCCATCCCTACGGAAACCAAAAGTTTCTTACTGAGGCAATCAATCTTGGACAAACGACCGGCAAGCCGGTGCTGGCCACCGAATGTTGCTGGGGTTCCCTAGATGATTTAGAAAGAGCGAGAATAATAGAGACTGAGTTAAGCGGGCTTCAGAAAGCAGGAATCGGATTTCTCGCTCACGTCCTGCACCATAGCCTTGTGGCAGATTGTCACCGAGAACAATATGGACCGGTGAGTACTGCCGGCTATATGGCTTTTATTGAGGCAGATGGTTCCTTGCGACGGTACCATGATATTTATAACAAGTTCATTTGATATTGCTTCCAAATCCTGAGGTGAACATGAGACTTCTTGGTCGCGGGGCGCTTGTGACGGCAGGGGCAGATATGATCGGGAAAGCAACCCCCGCAAGCTTGCTCCGCCAAGGGGCGTCGGTGACGATTGTAGATTCCAACCGCGCGGCCGTGGAGAAGGCGACGGCTGAACTCAAGGTCCTCAGAGACAAGTTCTGTTATGTCGCGGGTGACATCTGCACAAGGCGGAACAAACCGTAGCAACCGTCCTGTGAACGAGGGAAGTCTCAATTGGCGAAAGAAGTCGCGCCGCGCGGAAGTCTGGCTCATGAAGAATTTTAGCTACAGACGTAAGTACGCAGGAAAAAGTGCAGTTTCACCAATCCGAACCAACGCCGATGGTTGACGACTTTCAGGGTTGTTCCATCCTCCTCTGTGAAACGGGGTTTGATTCTTGGCCGACATGGTTTGGCGACGCACTCCGCGTCAGTGTGCGTTTCTAGAGAAGTTGTAGCATGCGCTTAATCAGGGCGTCAGAAACTTAGGAAGACGAAAGGATACAAGATGGAACGGAGAAACTTTGTCGCATTCAGAGCTTCAGCTTGCTTGGCCTTTCTACTCTCCTGCGGTTTTTGTGGGTTCTCGGGTCTGGGCTATGGCGCAGCGGGTGCTGAGGCCATCAAGAGCCCTGTCCACTGGGGTGTTCCCTGGCCCGAAGAGGGCAAGGCCGTCTACGGATACCCGATCCTTCCCGGAGTCGAGAGCTTCCAAATCTATCATGCAACCCCGCTAACAGGTGTTTACAGCCATCACTCCCAGATCGCTCATTTCAAGGGAACATTCTTTGCAAGCTGGAGCAACCAGGAATGGGGCGAGGATGGGCCTGGACAACGGGTACTCTGCTCTGTTTCCGAAAATGGGAGAAAATGGCAAAAACCGTTTGTTTGCTTCCCTTCCCTGGGAGGGATGAGAAAGCCCGAACGGTCGGGACGCGTGCTGACCGCTGAGGCATGGGTCGTTGTTGGCGGAACCATGTACGCAGTTGCCGGCGTAAATGACAAGCCGGGGCCTTCGAATAGGATTGCGGCCGGCTACGAAACCACGGAGTCAGGGCAGAAACGAATGCTTTATTCCGGGCGCGTCGGGTGGGGGAGAATAGCGCGCTCAGTTACACCGGACGGAGCTTTAGGACCGATTTTTTGGTTGGTAGATGCCCCCCCAGCGCCGATGGCAGGCTTTCCGCAATTTCCTGACGCGCACGATCCTCAGTTTCGAGAAGTGGCGCAGGCGATCAATCGTATCCTTCGAAACCCATTGCACATGCCGGCCTGGGATTTCCTGAATTATACCACTCGAGTCCCCTCTGTGGACGGTCACGAAATGTGTGAACCCAGTGTCTACCGGCGTTCGGACGGTGTTCTTGTAAGGCTAAGTCGTGACTGTGGACCGCAAAAATCTCACCGGCTTTATGCTTCGCTCAGTAAGGATGGCGGGAAAACATGGACACCCGCCGTGAGAACAAACATCCCCGACAGTCCATCGAAGGCCGTATCGGGAACTCTCCCGGACGGCAAGAACTACTTGATTGGCAACCAAGTTCCGGAAAGTGCTCATGGTGTTCGCGACCCGTTGGTTATCAGTCTTTCTCCGGACGGGAAAACATTTGACTGGTCAGCAGCGATTGTTCACGGGCACCCTCCTGTAAGGTATCCGGGACATGCGAAGGACCTTGGATTTCAGTATCCGTCCGCCATAGTGGTAGGAAAGGCGCTGTGGGTTATTTATTCGATTGACAAGGAAGATGTTGCAGTATCGCGCATCCCCCTGGCGGAGTTAGGTTCTCAAAAGATACGATGATACCCAGCGTAACCAGATTGTTGTAACCAGCTATGAGAAAACTTTTAAAGCAGAAGGCGGAAAGAGCAAAAATCAAGGGCGCTTCCTTGAGCGAGGTAAAGATGAATCGACGACGCTTTTTGAAGGACGGGTTGATTGGTGCCGGATTAATGGGAACAAGCAGTCTCACGACATTTGGGCGGGGCGTTCCCCCGCCAGCATCCCAAGCTTCCAACGCCAACGGGCTTGACCTCAGCAAAGCTGTGGTTGTCGCGCCTCCGAACCTTTCGACCCGGGAGCGAAAGGCCGTGCAGGTCTTGGTCGAGGAGGTTGAGAAACGGACGGAATTCCGGTGGAGGGTCGTTGAGCATTTAACATCAGACCAACCCTCTGCCGTGGTCGTCGGTTCGAGGGAAGCCTTAAGAGTGCTCCATTCTGAGTTGCCCGGAGATATACTTTCTACCAAAGGACCGGCAACGGCGGCAGAGGGCTATCAGCTTCGCACCGCTGGACGTTCAAATGGAACCCTGGTTCTGATTGAAGGGGCGGACGAACGCGGTGTGCTGTTTGGAGTCGGAGGTCTGCTGCGTTCGCTTCGAATGTCCAAGCGGCGGGTCATGCTGCCAGGTCCGATCGAGGTGGCGACGGCGCCCAAATACCGGTTGCGTGGCCACCAACTGGGCTACCGTCCCAAGACCAACGCCTACGACGCTTGGAGTGTTCCCATGTGGGACCAATACTACCGAGACCTCGCCGTGTTCGGAACGAACGCTGTTGAACTCATCCCGCCAATCTCCGACGATGAACCCGACAGCCCTCATTTCCCGCTGCCACCCATGCAAATGATGGTTGAGATGTCACGCCACGCCGACGACTACGGACTGGACGTTTGGATCTGGTACCCCGCCATGGCCAAGGACTATTCCAATCCAGCGACCGTGGAGTCGGAACTCAATAATTGGGGTGAAATCTTTAAGGCTTTGCCCCGCATTGACGCCATCTTTGTTCCGGGAGGCGATCCGGGCCATACCGAGCCCAAATACATGATGGCCTTGCTTGAAAAACAAACGCAAAACCTGCATCGCTACCATCCGCACGCCCAGATGTGGATGTCGCCCCAATCGTTCGATGAAACCTGGATGAATGAATTCTTTGAAATCGTCGATCGCCAGCCGAGTTGGCTTTCCGGAGTGGTCTACGGGCCTCAGATACGGTTTGATGTATCCGCTCTTCGCAAGAGGCTTCCGGAGCGTTATCCCATCCGTCTGTATCCCGACATCACGCACAGCGTCGAGTGCCAGTATCCGGTACCGGATTGGGACTTGGCTTATGCTTTGACGGAAGGGCGCGAAGTCATCAATCCGAGGCCACTTGACTACGCTGACATCTTTCGTCTTGACGCTCCGTATTCCATCGGGTTTCTTTCCTATTCGGAGGGCTGCAATGACGACATCAATAAAATGTTATGGAGTTCGCTCGCCTGGGATCCGGAGAAACCGATCATTGAGATTTTGCGCGATTACAGCAACTACTTCATTTCAGACCGTCTTCGAGACGATTTCGCGCAGGGTGTTTTGAGCCTTGAGCGGAACTGGAAAGGCCCTCTGCTGTCCAATGGAAACGTTGAGACCACGCTCGAACAATTTCAGGACATGGAAAGCAGCACCACGCCGGCTGAGTTGGAGAACTGGCGTTTCCAAATGGGGATCTACCGCGCTTACTATGACGCTTTTGTCCGGCGGCGGCTGGTCGCAGAAACGCGTGCAGAACAACAAGCTCTGGGAGTGCTTGGCGAGATTCGGCGCATGGGGGTTCGGCCCAATCCACTCGACGTAGGCGCGGAAAGCATCCAGCCGACCAGCGACATCGACCTTGGGGTGCTGCTCGATCAAGCGGGAAAATACCTAGCGGGTCCCCTGATGAACCCACCCGCGCAGGATCTGCGGACTCGCATCCTTGAACTTGGCGAGGCGTTGTTCCAGAGCATTCATATGCAACTCGCGGTCGAGCGCTATCAAGCCGAGGCGGTGACGCGAGCGGCCAACCTTGATACACTCGACGCGCCGCTCAACGATGCTCCATGGCTGAGGCAGCAGTTTGCAGAAATTCGCAAGCTATCGTCTTATGATGCGCGGTACAAGGCGATCGCGGAGATCCTGGACCGCACCGATCCCGGTCCCGGTGGGTTCTACGATAACCTGGGAGATTTGTCGCAACAGCCGCACCTGGTGCGCGGACTCGGGGCAAAACGAGATCCGGAGTTCCGTCATTCGTCGCTGGTCGGGCACGGCTACCCGGAATGGGCCAGGATGCCGGTGCCCATAGCTTGGAAGTGCTGGGCTGAATCTCTGTTCGACGCGCCGCTCAAAATGCAATACTCAGGTCTTAATCCAGAAGCAGAATACAAGATTCGAGTCGTATACAGCGGTGACATGCCGCAGATTGAAATCCGCCTCGATGGCAGCGGGGGTTTTCAGGTGCATCCGCTCATGCACAAGCCGTGGCCTCCGAAGCCCCTGGAATTCAACATCCCTGCGGCAGCCACGCGCGGTGGAGAACTCACCCTGATCTGGCACCGGCAGTCCGGGTTAGGCCACAATGGCCGCGGTTGCCAGGTAGCCGAAGTCTGGCTGATGAAGAAGTAAAGTTCTTGTTGAACGAAGAACGTCGTGAAGGCATGGCGGTTGTGACCTGCCCCCTCAGTCTGCACAAAGGAGCGTGACCTCAGCGTGACAACGGAGGACGGCAAGACCCAAATCGTGTTGAGGAACCCCGAACGCTACACAGCCCTCTTCCTCAAGTTGGCCTAAAAATGCCCGTACCATCCTATGATGTAAACTCTTTCACTTCCGATGGTACAAAAACTCGGTCCGGTGAAATTCTCTTAAAGGGAACTCTGCGCCAGTTGCGTGTTTGGAAGTCGGGTTGAAAAGTATTGTTTGGCCAGGGACCGGCATCATGAAGTGAGGGTCTGTAGGCAAGCGGAAGGCGATGCGGAATAATTGGGTTGGAGAGGAGGAGGCAATGGAAGGTGTCAAGGGAGGAGCCAGGATCACTCGTCGTCAGGTTTTGCAAGCCGCGATGGGGCTGACGGCGGGGTTAGGAGTTCAGAAGATTGCTCTGGGCCAGGGTTGTGCAGCGAAGAAAGGAACCGTACGAGACCGGCTGTGGTTGTTTGCTAGTCCTGCGAATGCCGCCTATCCCTGGCACCATCGCCGGTCCTTGATGACCCCTGCTGAGGGTGCGTACTATCTTGAGATTCCCAACGTCCTGATGATTCAGGCCCATTCTCCGTACGGAGAGTTTAAGCCTCCTTTGTCTCAATATGCGATTGCACTGCGGCCGCTGAAGCGGGTGGTGTGGTCAATTGTTGGGAGCGGTGGTTATACGACGCCGGAATATAGAAAGGAAGTTTTGGAGATGGCGAAGCAGACTCCCAACTTTGTGGGGCTGTATATGGACGACTTCTTTTTCACGGGCAAGAGGCAAGAGAAAGAGGGCAAGCAGGCAGCCTTGACGGTGGAGCAGTTAAAGGAAATTCGCCAGCAAGCGAGGGGGCCTGGCAAGAAGTTGGATCTCTGGGTTACTTTCTACACGAGCTTATTGGATCTCCCTTTGGGTGAATATTTGAAGCTGATCGATGTGGTCACTCTTTGGACGTGGAACAGACAAGACCTAAAAGATCTGGAGTCGAATTTCAAGAAAACGGAACAGCTCGGATCTCACTTAAGGAAGACGTTAGGGTGTTACTTTTTTGACTATACGGAGAGAGAACCTTTGTCCATTGCAGAGATGAAGCTGCAATGTGAGGCCGGGCTGGAGTGGCTCCGTCAGGGCAAGATTGAAGGAATCGTTTTCCTATCCAACACGGAAGAAGACTTGGGATTTGAGAGCGTCGAGTGGACGCGGCAATGGATTCGGAAAGTGGGGGACGTGAAGCTTTGAGCAGATTCGGATTGGGACTTCGGTTCGGAAACTTGTGTTTCGCCAAAACCTGATCGCTTCTCGAATACGCATGGCCGATAGCCCTCGGGTGGCAACAAGTCCGGATTCGTCCCCAGGATGCCGTGTCACTTGAGCAGTCCGGCTTCTTTCAGGCTGAGATACGGTAAGGCCACGGTGGCAACGTAAAGCGGATTGTTGTGTCCTCCGGTATCCGGATTGAACCATTCCCAGGCTTCAGCCGTCCCGCCGGGCCGCCTGTTGTCCTTCAAGAAGCGGATGTACTCTTGGGCCATTTGCACGGCGGCCCGGTGATCCGCTCTGTCCATGGCGGCGATATACCATCCCGCCGGCGTCCCCCAATACCCGCCGTTTTGATAAGTTCCCAGTTTTATGATCGACCCCTGCCAGCCTCCGTGGTTGGCCGGATCGGTCGTCAGAATTTCACGGACGCAGCCTTCCCGCACAGCCGTTCTTTCCTGGAAGGCGCGCACCAGCGCCCGGCTGATTTGTTCGGCCACCCGGCCTTCCACAACCCCGCTCCACACCGCAAAAGCGCTCCCCCACACGTCCGGTTGATGGCCCACGCCCGTGGCGGAATAGAGCCACCCCTCCCCCGCGTTCCGCGTGGAATGAAAAAACACCTTGGGGATGCTGCCTTTGATCTGCGCGGCCTCTCGTTGGTATTCGCTGGCTTTTCCCTTTTCACCCGACGCACGGAAAAGTTCCGCCATTTCCTGAGCGGCGATATACTTCAGGATCGAAGGAAAAAGCAACTTGCCGGACTTGAATTCCCCGTCGCAAAATCCCCAGTCCTTGGCGTTTTCCCGCTTAACGTCGCCAGCCGTCACCAGTCCGGTGGCAGGGTCGGCAGGCGCCGCCTTGTAAACGTGTTCACATAAGTCAGCAAGCTTGATCCTGCCAAAAGATGTCTTCACCACGGAACGGAAGAGCGCGAGACGATGCGTCATCGTCCAGTATTCATACACGGCTTTCAAAAAGTAGAAATTGTCATCCAGGGGCGGGTACTTTCCGAAGGGATACCCGCCTTGCTTGCTTCCGGTCTCGTAGCTGCCTGGATAAAAGCTAGGCTTTCCGTTCAAATCAATATGATCGGGAACCGTATAGGCAGGGACCACAACTCCGGGGCGAACGTGCCAGTCTTCCGGCCCTTGCATGGCGGTCGACATGAGTCGAATCCAGCCTTCGAGTTCCTTTGGCGAAATGAAGTCTCCGCCCAGCATCATCACCGCATCCCGAACCCAAAATGCCGGGTAGCCCATGTTGCCGCCGGGAACGTGAAGAGTATAGGGCGTGGCATTGCGCCACTGGCCCCGAGTCTGGCCCGGAGCCAACCGTGCTGATTCGACAATGCGCCGAGCCTGATCACGGAGGAAAGCTGTCTCCGATGGATTCAACACCGGCTGCACGCCCTGGGCGGCAAGCAGCGGAGTTGCTACAAGCATGATGGCAAATAAGCGCCTTATTGATTTCATTCTTTGATCGGGTCTCCCCTAATGAGAGTTGCAAAATATAGTGACAACGGCCACGGGTGCGCGGGTCTATGGTCTTTCGCCGCTCAGGCAAGCAGCGCTTGCCGCCGAGCGGCGCTACAAAAAAAGATGTCGCTATATTTTGCAAGCATCGGTAATTGAAGGACGACAAACCCGAACTTGCCGTCCGCAGCAATCGCCTACCCGCCAGTCTGTGGGGCTCTCATTTTGGCTCGCTTTCGACCGTAACGTCGCTGTGCAGCGGCAGGTCGCTTGAAGAAGTCCCTACCATGATCTTGTACCTGCCCGGCGGCGAGACCCAGCGGCCGGCTGCCGTATCATAATAGGAAAACGACCGCGGGTTTAGGGTGAGCTTCACTTGCTTGGTTTCGCCGGGGTTCAAAAAGACCTTGGCAAAAGCGCACAACTGCCGAGGCGGTTCGCCATTGCTGGCGGGCTGGCCCACGTAGGCCTCGACGACCTCGGCCCCGGCCCGATGGCCCGTGTTGGTAACATTGACCGTCGCATCGGCGCGGCCTGCCATGGCGCCCAGCCGAGTGGGCGTGACCGCGAGATGGCTAAGCCGAAACGTCGTGTACGACAAGCCATAGCCAAAGGGGAACAAAGGTTTGGCCCCGGTCGCATCGTACCACCGGTAACCAACGTCCAGCTTTTCGCTGAAAATCGACGTGCCGTTAACGCCCGGCCATTGCTCGGGAGTGCTGGTCGGAATTTCAGCCGCCGTGCGCGGGAACGTCAGTGCCAACTTCCCTGCTGGATTGACGTCCCCAAACAGAATTGCGGCAATCGCATTGCCATCTTCCTGGCCCGGATACCAAGCTTCGATGACGCCGCGCACCTTGCCGATCCAAGGCATGAGGACCGGGCCGCCCATGTTCAGCACCACGATGGTGTTGGGGTTGGCGGAAGCGACGGCCGAGATAAGCTGGTCCTGATTCCCGGGCAAATCGAGGTTCGGCCGGTCATGACCTTCACCCTCGATGGTACTCACAAACACGATCGCTACGGAGGCCGCTCGCGCCATATTGGCCGCTTCCGCGAGGTTGCTGCCGTCCGCGTAGGAAACGCGGCTCCCTTGACCGGCGCGCTTGCGGATGCCCTCAAGCGGGCTGACCACATAGGGTGCGACAACATGGGAGCTGCCCCCGCCTTCCGCCTGCGGCTTGGTCCCGCCGTCGGCTCCGATCACAGCAATCGAAGAAGCGCCGGCGAGCGGGAGAAGGTTGTGTTCGTTTTTCAGGAGGACGGTCCCTTGCTCGGCGACCTTCCGCGAAAAGGCGTCATGCTCCCGGCTGCGCACGTTCGCGCTCCAATCGCCCGGCTGTTGCTTGTCAAAGAGACCATGGCGGAACATTGTTGCCAGAATCCGCCGGACGTGCTCATCGAGGGTGGCCATGCTGACCTGGCCGTTTTCAACAGCCGTTTTGAGAGCCTGGCCATAGTACTTGCCGCTGGGCATTTCCTGGTCCAGGCCGGCTTGGGCAGAACCGATCGTAGAATGGGTAGCGTTCCAGTCGCTCATGACCCAGCCCTGGAAACTCACTTCCTTTTTGAGGAAACCGTTCAGCACGTGCGGGTTCTCGCAGGAGTAGATGCCGTTCGTCTTGACGTAGGCGCACATGAAAGTGCCGACATCCCCGCCTGAAACCGCGGCTTGGAACGGCGGCAAGTAAATCTCCTGGAGGGTTCTTTCATCCACCACAGAGTTTATATGGCCCCGATTGCTTTCCTGGTTCATGGTCAGATACATGTTTGCGTCCGCGATGGGCCCCTGGCTCTGGATGCCCCTGATCTCGGCTGCGGCCATCTGGCCATTGAAATAGGGGTCCTCGCCATAGGTTTCAAACGTCCGTCCCCACTCCGGTACGCGGACAACGTCGATGGTAGGCCCCAACTCAACATTGGTGCCCTTTCGCCACTGCTCTTCGCCAAGAACTCGTCCGTAGGCATTCAGCAGGCCGGTGTCCCAACTCGCAGCCGCAGCGATCGGAGCAGGCAGCAACGTGACGCCCGTGGCGCCGTTCCCAACGCCGGCACGCCCGTCGGCGAGCTTGAGCGCGGGAATATGCAACCGTGGATTCGGCGGGACATACCCCACATACCCCTTGATCGGAATCGGCTGGACGCCATGAACCATCGTGACCTTTTCATCGAGCGTCATCGCGCGGATTAGCAGGTCGGCCCGCTGTCCTGCCGAAAGCGATCTGTTCATCCAGGGATCGCGAGCGTTCGAGCCTGCCGCCCCAGCAACGGCACTGGCAGCATGAACGGCGGCCGAATCTTTGGTTGCACGTCCGATAAGGCCATTGCGGGTAATCTGAGCAGCGAGTGTCCCCGCCATCAGCGACATAGCGGCCGCAACAAATATGCAACTCCACAGGCGTTTGCCCAACTGTCCCATAAGTTTCCCTCGGCCAAGGAATTTTGCAAAAGATTCATGACCCGGCAAATGCAATCCGGAATTTCCGATTTCACTTATCCCTGTACGTGAAAGCCACATAGCTGCCCCCCTTCTTTCTCCACGTCAAATTTCGAACGGAATCGCCGCCCTCAAATCGGATCGCGTCTTGTTTGGCAGTTTCGTTTTCCTTCCTGGCGCGCCGCGCTTGCTCGCCTCCATAAATGACTTCCATACCCAAGATTACTCCAATTCCCAGGGATCAGTTTTCTGGTTTTTCGCCGTGCCATTATGACCGCATTGACTGGCAACGGTCAATTTAAAAGATTGAAATCTGCACATTACTCCTTTCAGCTTCTGGCCACCTGGAAGTTGTTTCGTAACCAGGGATTTGGTTGCTGGAAGGCGGGATCGGCTTGCCGCGGCATGACACAAAACCTTGGGATTGCGCTCAGACTATTGTTGCGGGGTGGCTTCCCGAAGCTACCGCTTTTACTCAATGACAAACAGGCCGTAAACGTCCAGGCGCGGCACCGTGATGTGCCACGCGCTGTCCGCGTGCCCGGCGGTCAGCGTTTGAGCCTTGCCGGAATCCGGTGAGAGGAACCGGACGGAGCTGATCCCCTTTCCTGATGGCCATTGCACGCTAACCTCGATGCCGCTGACCGGATGGGCCTCGTCATAGTTAACCAAATGAAGCAACCGACGCCCGATCGATTGGGCTCCTTCGTTGCCGCTACCCCCGATTTGTCCCGTAGTATCTCCCAGTAATCGGCCCGCTCATAGTCTCTGGTCGCCTTCGGACCCTATGAACCGAGCGAATCGACGGGCAGGCAGGCGGCAGGCGTATTAATTAGAAAAAGGCTTGAGTTAGAGCAACAAAGTCGGCATATTAATCGGGCGGCAGCCGGATGCTGAAGATGCACCGAGGCCTGGCGCCGGGTCGGCTGGACAGCGGTGCGAATCCCGGAACCGGCGAGGGTGGAAATTACTCTTGAGAAGCTGGAACCTCGCTCACAGCTTCGCCAGGAACCTTTCGCCGTCGTTGCCGTTATCGTTGAAGAGAAGATTATGACAGGTTATATCCTGGTTTTGGCAGCCGGTCTTTTTCAAGGCAGTTTCATGCTGCCCATGAAATTCACGCGCCGTTGGGCCTGGGAGAATACGTGGCTGGTCTTTTCTACAACCGCCTACCTGGTCTGGCCGTGGGCGTTGGCTTTTCTGACGCTTCCACACTTGGCGGCTATTTTGGGTTCGACGAGTGGTCGTTCGCTGGTGCTCATTGGCGTTTTCGGACTGGGATGGGGGCTGGGTGCCGTGACCTTTGGTTTAGGGGTAGACAAGCTTGGGCTCGCCCTAGGGTTCACGGTCATCATCGGCCTGGCGGCGTCGGCCGGCGCGCTCATTCCGATGGTGGTGCTCGCGCCCGCAAAGTTGGTCCAGCGGCAAGGGCTGTTAACCATCGCCGCCCTGGCACTGGTGCTGGCTGGCATCGCGCTTTGTTCCTGGGCCGGCAAGCTTCGTGAGCCCGAAGGCGATTCGGCAACGGGGAAGACGAGCCATTCTTACACGCTTGGGCTTGCAATCTGCGTTGCGTCCGGCCTGTTTTCATCCTGTGGGAACCTCGGGTTCGCGTTCGGCAAGGAAGTTATTCAGAAGGCGATAGAGCAGGGTGCCGCTGAATCGATGGCCGGAAACTCTTTATGGGCTCTGATTACGGTGCCTCTGTTTGTATGCAACGCAGGGTATTGCTTGTGGCTGTTAAGAAGACACCACACCGCTAAGCTGTTCTTCAAAGACGAGACCGGCCACTACTGGTTCCTCGGGGCCCTGATGGGATTTCTCTGGATCGCGGGATTTGTGTGTTATGCCCCCGGGACGCGTAGACTTGGGTCGCTCGGCACCTCGGTGGGATGGTCCATCATGATGTCCGCGATGGTCATCACGGCAAACCTCTGGGGGTTTCTGACCGGGGAGTGGAAGGGGGCAAGCCGTCGTGCGCACCAGTTCCTCGTCAGCGGAATCGGCATTCTTATTGTTGCCATCTGTGTCGTCGGATATGCCAATCACCTGTGAGGAGGGATCATGCCGGAATTTCCTAAGTTGCGAATCGGTTTAGTAGGTTGCGGAGCGTTCGCTGAAAGTCATCTGACTACCTTTGCGGGTATCCCTTTTGTCCAAGTAACGGCCGTCACCGACGTGGTGGCGGAGCGCGCGCGGAAGGTGGCCGAACGATATAAGGTTCCGCGGATCGCCAGGGACTTCCGTGAGCTTTGTTCCTTAAAAGAGGTGGACGCTGTCAGCGTTGTGACCACCGAGGACCAGCACCTGGAGCCGGTGCTTGCGGCCTTCGAGAACGGCAAACACGTCTTCGTCGAGAAGCCCATGGCGACTTGCTTGGGCGATGCCGAAAAAATGCTGGCGGCGGCCCGCCAAGCCGGTCTGATCTTGATGCCCGGCCACATTCTCCGCTTTGAGACGAGATACGCGACGGTCAAGGAGCAACTGGATTCCGGCCGCTTCGGCCGAATCATTTCCGTCTACACACGGCGGAATCGGCCCAAATGGCAGGGTGCCATCTATAAACGGACGCCTCTCGTGCTCGAAACGGCCATCCATGATATCGACGCGATGCTTTGGTATACAGGCAAGAAGGTCGAATCCGTCCGCAGTTACGACGTTGCCGTCGAGCCGGAAAGAGGTGTGGATCTGACATGGGCGGTCCTGAAATTCGAAGGCGGAGCACTGGGCGTACTGGAGACGATGTGGCTGATGCCGGACAAGACGCCCTTTCTCGACGACTTTCTCCAGGTTATTGGGACATCGGGGGTCGCCAACATTGACGTTTTCAATTCCGGCCTGACGATGTGGCGTGACGATGGCGTCGAGGTCCCCGATGTCAGCTATGAGCCCCGCCTGCGCGGCAGCGCCTACGGCGCCCTGCGAGAAGAGCTCACCTACTTCGCACGCTGCGTCCTGGAAGGGCGGGAGCCATCGCTTTTAACTGCCGAAGAGGGGGTCGAGGCATTGCGCGTGGGGTTGGCTGTGGCTGAGTCGGGCCGCACCAACCGCGAGGTCGAGGTTGCCAGCATTTCTTAGATCGCGACGCGATAAAGTCTTGGTTTTTCCGCTTATGGAGAGGCGGCGGGCAAACCGAACGTCGGTTTCCCTTCGGAGGTTGTTATGAGTTCGCCAGATACCAGAGTCTATCCTGTCACTCTCAAAGATATCCGGGCGGCACAGAGCCGGATCGGGGCGGAAATCATTCGAACACCCCTGATCGTCAGCGATTCGGCCAGCGGTCGGGCGGGTTTCCCGGTCTACCTCAAACTTGAGAACCTGCAACGCACGGGCGCTTTCAAAGTCCGGGGCGCCCTGAACAAGGTCGCAAGTTTCACGCCTGAGCAACGGCAGCGAGGAATAATCTGCGCCAGCAGCGGGAATCACGGGCTGGGAGTTGCTTATGCTTCTTCTCGCGCCGGGGCGAAATGCACTGTGGTGCTTCCTGAGAAGGCCAACCCCTATAAAGTTACTTTGCTGAAGAACCTTGGGGCCCAGATCATCAGCCACGGAACAACGTCGGACGAGCGGCAAATGAAAGTCGACGAGCTCAGCCGTCATTATGGCTACGCGCAAGTCCACCCATTTTCAGATCCGGTGCTGATCGCCGGTCAGGGGACAGCAGGTCTGGAGATTCTCGAAGATTTGCCGGACGTGGAGGAAGTGTATGTTCCGATTGGTGGCGGCGGATTGATCTCTGGCATCGCCGTAGCCATCAAAGAACAGCGGCCAGCGGCACGCATTTACGGCGTCGAACCCGAGCATTCCAATGCGATGTTCGAAGCCCTTCGCCACGAAGGCCCTGTCCCCCTGGAGAGAGTCGAAACCATCGCCGACGGGCTGGCCGCGCGGATCACGGAACAGGTCAACTACTCCCTGGTGCGCCGCTACGTCGAGGATGTTGTCCTGGTCAGCGACCGGGACATCGTCGAGGCGATGCTCTCCTTACTGGAACACGCCAAGGTTCTGGTGGAGCCTGCCGGCGCCGCCAGCCTCGCAGGCCTGCTTGCGAATTCAAAGAAACGGGGAAAAGCCGTTGCCGTGATGAGCGGAGGCAACATCACCCTGCGGCAAATGGAAGAACTTCGCCAGGCTCGCGGGATCTAGTGTTGCGTTCGGCAAATTGTATTACTTATACGGAAACAGTACTGTCCGGTTAAAACTCGAACAGATTCAGTTGTTTACCGAGGTTCAGGGTTTCGGTTTCATCGGCGAAGTTGAGAAACCCCTCTAAAATCGGGTTTTTTTCGAAAATCGTGACACTGAGAA
>Ga0307372_10006304_pt1 | contig 17411 bp, 15 predicted proteins | sample OX1MG_FD_202533 | JGI IMG/M metagenome (GOLD analysis project Ga0307372, IMG submission 202533) | Soil microbial communities from Risofladan, Vaasa, Finland - OX-1 | ecosystem: Environmental > Terrestrial > Soil > Coastal area > Acid sulfate soil | place: Finland: Risofladan, Vaasa | collected... | reverse complement strand
ACCTCGCGCCAGCTGGGGCTGCGCTCCGAGGCCTCCTCTCGCTTCGAGAAGCAGCTGCATCCGGCGCTCTGCGAGCGGGCGCAGCGAGTCGCCTCGCGGCTGCTGGTCGAGCTCTGTGGCGCGCGGCTGGTTCCGGGGACGATCGACGAGGTCGGCGAGAATCCGGCGCCGCGCCAGCTGCACCTGGGAGCGGCTAGGGTCAGGGGACTGCTGGGGATGGAGATCCCGCGGGCCGACCAGGTCGCCTACCTTCAGCGTCTGGGCTTCGGGGTCCAAGCTGACGATGCGGGCCTCGAGGTCACGGTGTCGCCCGACCGCCACTACGACGTCACCCGCGAGGTCGATCTGATCGAGGAGGTCGGGCGGGTCCACGGCATCGACGCGCACCTGCCGACGACTCTGCCGGCGGTTGCCGGAGTGGTCGGGGGCCTGACCCGCGAGCAGTGGCTGCGGCGCCGCTCTGAGGACACGCTCCGCGACCTCGGTTTCGACCAGGTCGTCGGCTGGGGCTTCACCGACCCGGGCGAGCCGGCGCGGCTGCGGATCCCGCTCGAGGACCCTCGCTCCAGCTCCGCCCGCGTCTCCAATCCGCTCTCCGAGGAGCAGGCGGCGATGCGGACGATGCTGCTCGGTTCATTGCTCGGCATCGCTTCGCGCAACCTGGCTCGCGGCGCCAGCCGGCTTGCCCTGTTCGAGGCCGGCAGCGTCTACCTGGTGGAGGCGACGCCGAAGGGCCCAGGCGCTGGCTCGGGGCCGGGCGGGCCGATCGGATCGCTGGCAGGTGAGTTCCGCGGCGAGCGGCCCGCGCCGGTGACCGAGCCCCATCGCATCGGGGCGCTCGCCCTCGGCGAGCTCGTCCCGCGCTCCTGGCGGGGAAGCGCCCAGCAGGCTGACTTCTTCGCGCTCAAGGCGGTCCTGGAGGCGCTCGCCGCTCAGCTTGGGGCAGAGCTCAGCTTCGCGACCGCTCCCCAGCCGTTCCTGCATCCGGGACGCGCGGCCGCTGTCTCGGTCAACGGTGTCGGCGCCGGCTGGATCGGAGAGCTGCACCCGCTCGTCTGCCGGGAGTGGGACGTCGATGCCGCGGTCGCCTTCGAAGTGGATACCGCGCCTCTTGTCGCGGCCGCCGGCGTCGGCGAGGAGGCCTATGAGGACGTGACGAGCTTCCCCGCCGTCTACCAGGACCTCGCCGTTGTGGTCCCCGCGGCGGTCGCCGCGAGTGAGGTTCGTGCCGCGGTCCTCCGGGGCGGCGGCGAGCTGCTGCGCGCCGCCGAGGCCTTCGACCTATACGCCGGCGAGCAGCTCGGCGAGGGGCGCAAGAGCCTGGCGCTGCGGTTGGAGTTCCGGGCAGCCGACCGGACGCTGACCGACGATCAGGTGGCCAAGCTGCGGGCCTTGATCGAGGCGGAGCTGGAGAAGATCGGAGGCTCTCTGCGTGCCTGACCACAACGCCCAACCGCTCGACGGCGACCCCGCCGCCCGGATCCTCGTCGCCGGTGCATCCGGCTTCACTGGGGCGCTGGCAGCGCGAATCGTCTGGGGGCACCCGCGGCTTGAGCTGGTTGCGGCCACCTCGCGCCGCGACGCCGGCACCTCGCTCGAGCGCCTCTACCCGCGCTACTCGGTGCCGCTGGAGCTGACCGAGCTCGACCTCGATCGTCTCGACGGCATCGACGCGGCGATCATCGCCTATCCGCATGGCGCCTCGGCGCCGACCGTCGCCGCGCTGAGGCGCACCGGCCTGCCGGTGGTCGATCTCTCCGCCGACTTCCGCCTCCGGGACATGGCGACGTATCAGCGCTGGTACGGCGAGCATGGCGCGCCGGAGCTCTTCGGCCAGGCCGTCTACGGCCTGAGCGAGCTCTACCGCGAGCAGCTGCGGGAGGCCAAGTTGGTCGCCACGCCCGGCTGCTACCCGACCGCGAGCATCCTCGCCCTGGCGCCCCTGGCCGAGCGCGGGTTGCTCGCCGACGTCGTCGTCAGCGCGATGCAGGGGACCTCCGGCTATGGGCGCAGCAGCGACGACCTCGTCCACTTCTCGGCGATGAGCGAGAACGCCTTCGCCTACAAGACCGAGGGACACCGTCACCGTCCCGAGATGGAGCAGGAGCTGGCGGCGCTAGGGGCCCCTGTCGCGGTGACCTTCGTGCCCCACCTGCTGCCGCTTGATCAGGGTGAGCTGGTGAGCTGCTTTGCCCAGACCACCGAACCGATCGGCAAGGGCGATCTCCAGGCGCTCTATCGCGAGCGCTACGCGGCGGAGCCCTTCGTCCGGATCGTCGATAGCCCCCCGGGCCTGCGCGACGTTCGCGACACCAACGAGTGCCGGATCTACGTCACGGTCGAGGAGCGGGGCCGGGTGATGGTCTTCGCCGCGATCGACAACCTCTGGAAGGGGGCCTCGGGGCAGGGGGTCCAGAATCTCAACCTGATGCTCGGCCTCACGGAGACGGAGGGACTCCTGTGAGTGGGGTCTTCTTCAGCTCGCGCTGGGTCGAGCCCCCGCCGGGCACCGAAGTGCTCGACCCGGCGGCGCTGGCCCAGGGCTTCGCGGCGGGAGCCGTGGCCTGCGGCCTGAAGCCGAGCGGCAACACCGACGCCGCCGTTGTCGTCGCCCGCTCCGAGCGCTGCGACTCGGCGCTTTTGCTGACCCGCAACGCAGCGGCCGCGGCACCCGTACGGCTCTGTCGCGAAAGCCTCGACCTCAACCGCATTCGCGCCGCCGCGGTGAAGGCGGGCAACGCCAACGCGGCCACCGGCGAGCAGGGGATGCGCGACGCGATCGAGATCCAGGCGGCGGCCAGCGAGGCCCTCGGCCTGGACCCTTCCCTGGTGGCCATCGCGGCGACCGGGAAAATCGGCGAGGCGCTGCCGATGGACAGGGTCCTTGACGGGGTGCGGCGCGCCGCGGCGGCGGTGCATCCCGATGGGGGCGAGGAGTTTGCCCGGGCGATCATGACCACCGACGCCTTCCCCAAGCGCTGCACCGTGCGCTGCGAGGGGGTCACCCTCTCGGCCCAGGCGAAGGGCGCGGGGATGATCCAGCCCGGCTTCGCGACGATGCTCTGCTTCGTCCAGACCGACGCCCTCGCCGATGACCCCGCGGCGGCCCTGCGCCGCGCGGTCAGCTCCTCCTTCGAGCGGATCACGGTCGACGGCCAGATGAGCACCAACGACACCGTTCTGCTGCAGGCAAGCGGCGAATCCGGCAGGCCGCTTCCCGAGGGTCTGCTCGACGCCGTGCTGCTCCAGCTTGCGCTGCAGATTGTCGCCGACGGCGAGGGCGCGACACGCGTCTGCCGGGCCGAGGTCCGCGGAGCCGAGAGCGTGGAGGAGGCCGAGCGTACGGCACGCGCGATCGCCAACTCGCCTCTGGTCAAGACGGCGCTGTTCGGGCACGATCCCAACGGTTGGGGCCGGGTCGCCCAGGCGGCCGGAATGGCCCTCGCGGGCGAGGAGCTCCCCGAGCTGGGTCTTGACCGGATCGACGTGGGGGAGTTCGCCGGGGAATTGAGGGAGGCCGAGCTGTCGGTGCGCCTGGACCGCGGTGAACACAGCGCCTGCGTCTGGTTCTCCGATCTCGGCTACGAGTACGTGCGGATCAACGCGGAGTACACGACATGAAAGGCAACCCGTGAGCAACAACGTCGACACCCTTCTCGAGGCGCTGCCCTACATCCGCGAGTTCCACGGGCGCACCGTCGTGATCAAGTACGGGGGGGCAGCGATGCGCGAGGAGGAGCTGCGCGAGGCCTTCGCCACCGATGTCGTCCTGCTCAAGTATGTGGGCCTCAACCCGGTCGTAGTCCACGGCGGCGGCCCCGAGATCACCCGCCAGATGGAGCGGCTGGGGATGGAGGTGCGCTTCCACGAGGGCCTGCGGGTCTCCGACGCCGAGACGGTCGAGGTGGCGAAGATGGTCCTGCTCGGCAAGCTCAACTCCGACATCGTGCAGCGACTCAACCGCCACGGGCAGCCCGCGGTCGGGCTCTCCGGCGAGGACGGCTCGCTGCTGGAGGTGGCTCCCGCGCCGAACGCCGAGCAGGTGGGCTTCGTCGGCACGATCGAGCGGGTCGACGTCGACGTCCTCAATCACATCGCGGTCGACTACATCCCGGTGATCGCCTCCTCTGCGTCTGATCGCGACGGCCAGTCCTACAACGTCAATGCCGACGAGGTGGCCGGCAAGGTGGCCGCCGCGCTCGGCGCCTACAAGGCGGTCTTCCTCACCGATGTCGACGGTTGGCTGGCCGACCCGACCGACTCCGCCTCGCTGATCTCCCGCGCCACGGTCGAGCAGGTGGAGGGTCGGTTGGTCGCGGTGGACGGCGGCATGCGGCCCAAGCTGCGGGCCTGCGTCGACGCGATCCAGGGCGGCGCCCAGTCCGCCCACATCATCGATGGCCGCCGTCCGCACAGCCTCCTGCTCGAGCTGTTCACCGACGCCGGAATCGGAACCATGGTCACGTCATGAATTCCGCCTGGGTGTTTCGTTCGCGCTGCTCGCGGCCGGAGATCTCCCTCGCGCGCCGCCTGCGGGCGGGTGGTTTTTGAGATGAACCTGAGTGGAGTGAAGGCCCTGGAGGAGCGCTACCTGATGCGCACCTACAACCGATCGCCGGTGGAGTTCGTGCGCGGCGAGGGGGCCATCCTCTGGGATTCGGACGGGAGGGAGTACCTCGACTTCATGACCGGGATCTCGGTCTGCTCGGTCGGCCATTGCCACCCCGCGGTGGTCGAGGCGGTGCGCGAGCAGGCCGGCCGTCTGATGCACGTCTCCAACCTCTTCTACACCGAGCCGATGGTGCGCCTCGCCGAGCGCTTGGCCGAGTCGAGCCTCGGCGGCCGGGTCTTTTTCGCCAACTCCGGGACCGAGGCCAACGAGTGCGCGATCAAGATCGCCCGCAAGCACGCCCACCGGCGGGGGATCGCCGAGCCGGAGATCGTCAGCTTCGAGGGCGACTTCCACGGACGCACCTACGGAGCGCTGGCGGCGACTCCGACCCTGGCGCGAAATCAGGATCTCGGGCCGATGCTGTCCGGCTTTCGCTCGGTGGGACTGAACGACGCCGCGGCGCTGCGCGAGGCGGTTGGGGAGAGGACCGCGGCGGTGCTGATCGAGCCGATCCAGGGTGAGGCGGGGGTATTTCCGCTCGCCGACGAGGTGCTGCTCGCGGCGCGTGAGGCCTGCGAGGAGACGGGAGCGCTGCTGATCTTCGACGAGATTCAGACCGGGATGGGGAGGACCGGCTCCCTCTGGGCCTATGAGCAGACGCCGGTCCGCCCTGACCTGCTGACCTCGGCCAAGGCCCTCGGTGGCGGCCTGCCGATCGGCGCCTGCGTTGCCGGTCCCGCGGCTGCCGACGTGCTGGAGCCCGGGGACCACGGCTCGACCTTTGCCGGGGGCGCGGTGGTCGCGGCGGCGGCCCTCGCGGTCCTGGGCGTGATCGACGACCCGGCGCTGCTGCGCCGGGTTCGCGAGCTGGGCACGGCGCTCCGCAACGGTCTCCTCGCCCTGGATGGGGTGCGCGAGGTCCGCGGCCGGGGCCTGATGCTGGGCGTCGGCCTCGATCAGGGGGTGGATGCCCATGCGCTCGGCGCCGACCTGTTGCAGCGCGGCCTGGTCGTCAACGTGCCCGCCGCGGGAACCCTGCGGCTGCTGCCGCCGCTGACGCTGGAGGAGCACCAGATCTCGACCGCGCTAGCCCTGCTCGGCGAATCGCTCGTAAGCTGTTCGGCGCGATGAGCCCCAAGCACCATTCCTCCTCTCCCCGCCCGCTCGCCACCACCACGGCGGAGCGGATCGCGGTGATCGTCGAGGCGGCCGAGAATGCGGCCGCCAAGGTCATCGACGACGCCGAGGAGCAGGCGGGTCGCTATCTCGACCAGGCTCGTGCGGAGGCCGACAGGATCGTCGCCGAGCGCCTGCGGGCGGTCGCCGACGAGCTCGACCCGCCGGCCTCCTCGCCTCGCCCTGCGCCGCACCTGAAGCCGGTCGGGTTTTTGCCGCCACAGGAGGAGGCCGGCTCAGCCGCGGCGCAGCGCGGCCGCGACGGATCGGCGGGAGCCCGCCTGCTGGCCACCCAGATGGCGGTTTCAGGTAGCAGCCGGGAGGAGATCGAGGCGCGGCTGCGAAGTGGGTTCGAGATCGAGGACGCCAGCAGGATCCTCGACGCGATACTTGGACCGGAGGATTAGGTGCACGAGGACCCGACGCGGATGATGGGCCCCGAAGATCGGGGATCTGGTGGCGGCGGCCGGCGCGGCAACATCCACCTGCTGATTGCCGGCCTGATCGCGGTGATCGTCGGCCTGGTGGTGGCCATCGTCGTGATCGCCAACAACAACAACAACAGTAGCGGCAGCTCCTCGACGGCTTCGACGAGCGCCTCCTCCACGCCTCCGCCCACAACCACAACCACGGGCACGGGCTCGACCACGACCGGCACCAAAACCACCGGTTCGACGACGACCTCGACGAATACGACCTCGCCCACCACCACGGGCTCGACCACCTCCACCACGGCGACGACGCCGACCAACACCTCGGGCAACAACGGCAGCGGCGGCGTCTCCCCGCCATAGGCGCCAGGCTCCCTGCGGCGTCCGCGCCGCTCGTGCCAGACTTCGCGCCGGTGAGCGCCGAGTCCAACCAACAGGCAATCCGCACGGCGAGCTATGAGGCCGATCCGGCTGAGGTTGGCCGAGTGCTGCTGCTCTACTCCGGCGGCCTCGACACCAGCGTGATGCTGAAGTGGATCCAGGATTCCTACGCGGCGGAGGTCGTCTGCCTGACGGTCAATCTCGGCCAGCCGGGGGAGGACTACGAGGTGATCGAGAACAAGGCGAGGCGGCTCGGCGCGATCGAGTGCCACATCGTCGATGCGCGCGAGCAGTTTGCGCACGAGTTCCTGGCCCCGGCGATCAAGGCGAATGCCGTCTACGGCGGCGGCTACCCGCTGTTCACCGCGCTGGGGCGGCCGCTGATCGCCCAGCTTGCGGTGGAGTACGCGCGCCGCAGCGGCTGCGACACGATCGCCCACGGCTGCACCGGCAAGGGCAACGATCAGGTGCGGATCGAGGCCACGGTCGCCACCCTGGCGCCGGAGCTGAGGACGATCGCCCCGGTCCGCTCCTGGCAGATGGGGCGCGAGGAGGAGATCGCCTACGCGCGCGAGCACGGGATCCCGGTCAAGGGCGGCACGGAGAGTGCCCCCTATTCGATCGATGACAATCTCTGGGGACGCTCGTCCGAGGGCCGCTGGATCGAGGATCTCGAACACGCTCCCGAGGAGGACGTCTTCCAACTCGTCACCCGCCCGGAGGAGGCGCCGGATGAGCCGGAGGTCGTCACGGTCGGCTTCGAGGCCGGCGTCCCGGTGAGGCTGAACGGCGAGCGGCTCGGCCTGGTCGAGCTGCTCGAACGCGCCGCCGAGATCGGCTGCCGCCACGGGGTGGGCATCGTGGACCACATCGAGGACCGGATCGTGGGCCTCAAGGTGCGCGACATCTACGAGGTGCCGGCCGCGGCGATCGTCCTCACCGCCCATCAGGAGCTGGAGAGACTGGTCGCCACGATCCACCAGAACCAGCTCAAGCCGGGGCTCGACCGCAAGTGGGGCTACCTCGTCTACGCCGGACTCTGGTGGGAGCCGCTGCGCGGGGACCTCGACTCCTACATGGACGCGGCCAACGCCCAGGTGACGGGGGAGATCGGCCTGAAGCTCTACAAGGGCAGCGTGAGGGTCATCACCCGCTCCTCTCCCAACGCGGTCTATGACGCCGGTCTCGCCTCCTTCGCCGAGTCCGGTGGGCTCTTCTCCCAGGCGGCCTCACCCGGCTTCATTGAGCTCTGGTCTCTGCAGTCGCGCATGGCGCACAGGATTAGGGAGCGCGGGGAGGGGGGAGAGGAGTGATGTTCGACAGCCTGGGAAAGGCGGCGGTTCGCTTCGCGATCCACTACGTCCGCCATCGCTACCGGCGCGAGATCCGCATCGGGGCAGGCGTCGCGGTTGTGGCGATCGGTGCCGGCCTTTACCTGGCCAGCCGCAACGTACCCGAGGGTTGAGCCGATCGGCAAGTTTCCTTGCGGATTATTGACAACCTGTGAGCAATCGCTAACAGAGTCCGCTAGTCTCGCCCGCTTCATGCCGCCGAGCATCGCGACAGAGGTGGGTGCCCGGCGAGGGCGGGGCGCGCTCGTGGGCCTCGCCGCGGCCTGCTCGCTGATCTTTGCCACCGGGGCCGCAGCCGACAGCGGCTCGCTCCAGGCGAAGGTCGGGGCCGCTCGCAGTCAGGCCGGTGCGCTGGCCGCCGAACTGCAGGCCAAGCAGGGCCAGCTCGCCGCGGCCCAGGAACAGGCCGCGGCTGCCAGCGCGCGTGAGCGCCAGCTCGACGGCCTGTTGGCCAACGGACAGCGGCGGGCGGTCGAGCTGGCCGCCAGGGTGGGGGTCTCCCGCCGCCACCTCTTCTTTCAGCAGGCGCGGTTGCACCGCGCCCGGGGCGACCTGGCGCAGCGCCTGGTGGCGATGTATGAGAGCGGCTCTCCCAGCGCCGCCGGCGTCGTGCTCGGTGCCTCCAGCTTCAAAGAACTGGTGACCCGCACCGAATACCTGAGGGAGGTGCAGAGCGCCGACAACGACCTCGCCCAACGCGTCGCGCAGGTGCGCGACGAGGTCCGTCGCGCCCTGGCGCTGGTCTCCGAGCTGGAGGCCCGGGTCAGGGCCTATGACTCCCAACTGGGGAGCGCCCGCACTCAGATCTCCGGCGTGCGCCAGAGCGCCGAGGCCTCGGCCTCGCGCCTGCAGTCGATCGCCTCGGCCCGTGCCGCCTCCCTGGCAGACCTGAAGTCCAACATCGGCAACTGGGTGGGGGAGATCCAGGCGGCGCGCTCGGCGGCGGCAGAAGAAGCGAGCCGGTCCTCGGCCGAATCGATCGTCGAACGCTGGCTCGGCGGCCCGTACTCGATCCCCCCCTACATCGTGATGTGCGAGTCGGGCGGGAACTACGCCGCCGTCAACCCCTCCAGCGGCGCCGGCGGCGCTTACCAGATCCTTCCCTCGACCTGGCGTCTCTACGGTGGCCAGGGCACGCCGCAGGACGCGCCCAAGGCCGAACAGGACTCGATCGCCTCCAAGATCTGGGCGGCCTCGGGCCCGAGCGCTTGGGTCTGCGGCGGCGGTTGAGCCGCTGACTCGCCGAATACACACGGAATAAGCGGGGAAGTCAGACCGCGCAGGACCGGTGCCATCTGCTGCGCTTGGCATGATCGGCGCAGACCGTGAGCGCCCCCTCCGCCGTCCATCTGCACGCCCACAGCGAGTACTCGCTGCTCGACGGCGCCTGCAAGATCGAAGCGATGGCGGCGCGCGCCGCGGAGCTTGGCCAGCCGGCCCTGGCCCTCACCGACCACGGGGTGATGAACGGTGCGATCGACCTCTACAAGGCCTGCCGCAAGCAGGGGATCAAACCGATCGTCGGCCTCGAGGCCTACCTCGTCGACGACCGTCAGGTGCTCAAGGAGCAGACTCGCTACGAGCGCAACCACCTCACCCTGCTGGCCGAGAACAACACCGGTTTCGCCAATCTGGTCAAGCTCACATCGGCCGGGTTCCTCGAGGGGTTCTCGCGCGGCAAGGCCAATGTGGACTTGGCGCTCCTGGCGGCCCACGCCGAGGGTGTGATCGTCCTCACCGGCTGTCTTCAGTCGCGTTTCTGCCGTCGCCTGGTCGAGGAGCGACGCCAGGACGCCCGCGCCCACCTCGACGACCTGGTCCAGGCCTTCGGCCCCGAGCAGGTCTACTTCGAGCTGCAGAAGAACGGGATCGCCGAGCAGGACAAGGCGAACGAGGGAATCGTTCATTTTGCCCGCGAGCTGGGGCGCCCCCTGGTGGGCACCGCCGACGTTCACTATCTGCGACGCGAGGACTTCGACAACCACGCGGCGCTTTTGTGCGTGCAGACCAAGTCGACCCTCGAGGCGCCGAAGCTCAGCTTCGACACCAATGAGTTCTTCCTCAAGAGCAACGAGGAGATGGCCGAGTCCTTCGCCGAGTGGCCCGAGGCGGTGCCCAACACGCTGGAGATCGCCGAGCGCTGCTCGCTGGAGATCGAGCTCGGCAACCTGCTGTTGCCTCGCTACCCGACTGCCGATGGCGAGGAGCCGGAGGAGATGCTGCGGCGGATCGCCGACGAGGGACTGCGCGCCCGCTACGGTGACCCGCCGTCGGCCGAGGCGGTGCAGCAGCTGGAGTTTGAGCTCGGCGTGATCGAGGAGATGGGCTTCTCCTCTTACTTCCTCATCGTCTGGGACTTTGTCCGCTACGCGAAGGAAAACGGCATCGCCGTCGGTCCTGGGCGCGGTTCGGCCGCGGGCTCGATCGTCTCCTTCTGCCTCAAGATCACCGACATCGACCCGCTGGCCAACGACCTGCTGTTCGAGCGTTTTCTCAATCCCGGCCGCAAATCCATGCCGGACATCGACATCGATTTCTCCGTCCGGGGGCGCGAGCGGGTGATTCGCTACGTGGCCGAGAAGTACGGGCGCGAGTCGGTCGCCCAGATCATCACCTTCGGCAAGATGGCGCCGCGGGCGGCGACCCGCGATGCGGCCCGCGTGCTGGGCTTCGACTACGCCACCGGCGACCGCCTGGCGAAGCAGATCCCGGAGCCGATCATGGGCCGCAGCCCGTCCTTTGCGGAGTGCCTGCGTCCAGGGCAGGAGTTGAAACGGACATACGACGCCGAGCCCGACGCGAAGCGGATCATTGAGGTCGCCCAGGGGCTGGAGGGGATCATCCGCAACAACTCGATCCACGCCGCCGCAGTGGTGATCGCTGACCGCCCGCTGCAGGAGGTCGTGCCGCTGCAGCTGGCGGAGGATCGCGCCGCCCCCGCCTCCAGCGGCGATGGATCGGGCAAGCCGGAGCGTCAGTACAAGATCGTCACCCAGTACTCGATGCTCCCGATCGAGGAGATCGGCCTGCTGAAGATGGATTTCCTCGGCCTGCGCAACCTCGATGTGATCGAGGACGCGATCGACATCATCCGCCGCTCCCGTGGCGAGGAGGTCGACATGGAGGCGATCCCCACCGATGACGCCAAGACCTACGCGATGCTGGCCGAAGGCGACTCGACCGGCGTCTTTCAGTTCGAGTCCGAGGGGATGCGCGACACGCTGCGCAAGGTCGGGCCGACCGAGTTCGCCGACCTGGTCGCTCTCGGCGCCCTCTATCGGCCGGGCGCCATGGCCTACATTCCGGCCTACGCCAAGGGCAAGCGCGACCCCTCGACGGTCCGCTACCCCGACCCTCGACTGCGGGCGATCACCGAGGAGACCCACGGCTGCGTCATCTACCAGGAGCAGTTGATGGAGATCGCCCGCGCGATGGCCGGTTTCTCCGGCGCCGAGGCCGATGATCTGCGCAAGGCGATCGGGAAGAAGAAGCGCGACCTGATGGCGACGATGAAGGACAAATTCATGGCCGGCTTGAAGGCCTCGGGAACCGCTCCGAAGGTCGCCGCTGACCTCTGGAAGCTAAACGAAGCGGCCGCCGACTACTCCTACAACAAGTCCCACGCCGCCTGCTATGGGTTGACCTCCTATCGCACCGCCTACCTGAAGGCCAACTACCCGGCGGAGTACATGGCGGCGGTGATCTCCTCGGTGATGAACACCAAGGACAAGGTTCCATTCTTCGTCAACCGTTGCGAGGAGATGGGAATCGAGGTGCTGCCGCCGGATGTCAACTCCTCCGATCACAGCTTCGTCGTCTACGAGAACGCGATCCGCTTCGGCCTTGACGCGGTCAAGAACGTCGGCCATGCGGCGGTGGAGGCGATCCTGCGGGCTCGCGGGGAGGCCTCGATCGCCTCGATCTGGGACTTCTGCGAGCGGGTCGACTCTCGCGCGGTGAATAAACGGGCGATCGAATGCCTGATCAAGTGCGGCGCCCTGGACTCGACCGGCGCCAGCCGCAAGGGGATGCTGGAGACCCTGCCGGCGGCGCAGTCGGCGGGGCAGAAGGCGCAGGAGGACGCGCAGCTTGGGCAGGGCTCGATCTTTGACTTCGGCGAGGAGGCGGGTGGCGCGGGGCCCTCCCAGGCTCACCACCGTCCGTCGATTCCCACCGCGGAGTTCGACCGCGCCGAGCTGCTGGCGATGGAGAAGGAGACGCTCGGCACCTATCTCTCCTCCCATCCGCTGGTCGAAGTGCGCGACGCCCTCAGGGCTCGGGTCGACTGCTCGCTGGCGGAGTTGGGCGGCCGCGCCGACGGGTCATGGGTGACGGTGGGAGGGATCGTCGTCGAGTGCAAGAAGATTCGCACCAAGAGCGGCTCGCAGATGATGTTTGCCACCCTGGACGACATCGAGGGTCAGGTGGAGCTGTTGGTTTTCAAGGCCGACCAGGCAGATAGCGCGGCGGTAATAGCCCCGGATGCGATCGTCGTGGTGCGTGGTCGGCTCGATCACAAAGACCGCGGCGAGACCAAGCTCGTCGTGCAGGAGGCCGAGCGCTTTCAGCCCGGGGAGAAGGAGATCGCCCAGGCCAACCGGACGGCGAGCGCTGCCTCCCAACCGCTGAAGCTGACGATCGACGCCGCCAACTTCGCGCCCAGCCTGGTCGATGAGCTGAAGACCGTTCTCGAGCACCACAAGGGAGAGGCGGACGTGCACCTGGCGATTCGCACCGCCCAGGGGGAGCCGCGGGAGATCCGACTCGGACACGGCTACCGGGTGCGCCCCTCCCGGGGTCTGAGGGCGGAGCTGGACCAGATGCTCGGCCCCGACGCGCTGGCCGCCTGATCCCTTCCACCCGCCTGCCCCGCCGCCTACACTGACCTTGCCATGGCCACGCGCCAGCAAGAGGAGATGGCCGCACGAGCGGGCGAGTGCCGCCAGTGCCGATCGTTCTGCGACAAGCTGGTTGAGCCCCGCGGTTGCGTCGAGATGCGCTGCCGCTTCCTCTACAGCTACGTTGACAGCCTGAACGGCGAACAGTACGTGGGCTGCATGCAGGAGGTATTCGGTGCCGACATCGCGCTGAACGCGGTGCTCCAGCCGGGCGGCTTCGGCGGGGTGAAGATGACCGGCGAGCCGTTGCCCCACTGCCAGTTTTCGGTCGAGCGTGCCTATGAGGGGGACGGTCCGGCCTACGGCTGCGTCAATCCCCGCTTCTTCGACTGCACCGATCAGGGCCTGGAGGGACTCCGGGCCTTCGACCTGCGCGACCTCTAGCCGCTCGGCTCCCCGGCTGAACAACGACATCGTTTCGTGTAGTATCGGTGCTGATGACCGATACGGCGACGGTGGCTGAAGCAGAACGGGTGCTGGCTGAAGTGACGGGTGAGGGCGCGCCCCCGGCGGAGGGTGATCCCCGGTTCACCCTTGAGCTGAACCAGGATCAGAAGGACATCAAAGAGTGGGTGCACGGCTTCGCCGAGAGCGTGGTCAGACCCGCCGCCGCCGAGTGGGACGAGCGCGAGGAGACCCCTTGGCCGGTGATTCAGGAGGCCGCCAAGATCGGCCTCTACGGATTTGAAGCGCTAGCCCAATTCTGGGCTGATGAAACCGGCCTGACGCTGCCGATCGCCAACGAGGAGCTGTTTTGGGGAGACGCCGGCATTGGCATGGCGATCATGGGCACCTCCCTGGCCGTCGCCGCGATCTTCGGCCAGGGAACTCCGGAGCAGATGGGTGAATGGATTCCCCAGTGCTTCGGCACGCCCGAGGACGTCAAGCTCGGCGCCTTCTGCGCCTCCGAGCCCGATGCCGGCTCCGACGTCTCGGCGATCCGCACCAACGCCAAGTACGACAAGGCGAAGGACGAGTGGGTGATCAACGGGCAGAAGGCCTGGGCGACCAACGGGGGCATCGCCAACGTTCACGTGGTGATCGCCTCGGTTGACCGCGAGCTCGGCGCCCGCGGCCACGCCGCCTTCGTCATCCCGCCGGGGACGAAGGGATGCGAGCAGGGTGCCAAGGTGAAGAAGCACGGCCTGCGGGCCTCCCATACCGCCGACCTCCACCTCGACGAGTGCCGAGTTCCCGGCTCCTGCCTGCTGGGCGGCAAGGAGAAGCTCGACGAACGGCTGGCCCGCGTGCGCGAGGGCAAGAAGGGGAATTCGCAGGCGGCGATGCAGACCTTCGAGGCCAGCAGGCCGACGGTTGGCGCTCAGGCTCTGGGCATCGCCCGCGCCGCCTATGAGTACGCGCTGGGGTACGCCAAGGAGCGGCGCCAGTTCGGTCGGGCGATCGTCGAGAACCAATCGATCGCCTTCACCCTGGCCGACATGAAGCTTGAGATCGACGCTGCACGGCTGCTGGTCTGGCGCGCCGCCTGGATGGGCCGGTCGGGTCAGACGTTCGAGAATGCCGAGGGCTCGATGTCCAAGCTGAAGGCCGGCGAGGTCGCCGTCTGGGCGACCGAGCGGGCGATTCAGATCCTCGGCGGCAACGGCTACACGCGGGAGTACCCGGTCGAGCGGATGCACCGCGACGCCAAGATCTACACGATCTTCGAGGGCACCTCCGAGATTCAGCGCCTGGTTATCTCGCGCGCCATCTCAGGCGTCCACGTCAAATAGAAGCTGACGACGGGAGTCGCTGGGGCCGTCCTGCGGCTGGCACTCGCCGCCTTCACCCGCGCCGCTTGAGTCCATCGCGCCGCAGGCGCTTGGCAGCCTGGACTTCCTTTGCGTCCGTTCCCTTACGCTGCGGCCCCGGCGTCTCCAGGGTTGCCGGCAACCCCTCGAAACGGGGCTCGGAGAGGAAGGCGGCAAGACCCCGTCGTCCCATCTCGCCCTCGCCGATGTTGGCGTGTCGGTCGCGGCAGGAGCCGAGCGGGGCGGCGGCGTCGTTGACATGGACGCAGCCAAGACGCTCCAGGCCGACCTTCTCCTCGGCCTCGTCGAGCACCGCGGCGAGGTGCGCCTCGTCGGTGATGTCATAACCCTGGACAAAGAGATGGCAGGAGTCGAGGCAAAGGCCCAGGCGCTGGGCCCCGCCGGCCAGCTCGATCAGCTCGGCGGTCTGGTCGAAATCACGCCCCAGCAGCCCCTTGTGCCCGGCGGTCTGCTCCAGTAGCAGCGGGCACTCCTCGCTCTCGGCCAGCGCCGCGGCGATCACCTTCGCGGCCCTCTTCATCGAGGGGCCCAGCGGCTCGCCTTTCTGCGCGCCGGGATGCAGGACGACGCCGCGGGAGCCGATCGCCTCGCCGATCCGCAGCGCGTGGGTGAGCGAGGTCAGGGACTTTTGCCGCAGCTCCCTGTCCTTGGTGGCGCAATTGATCAGGTAGACGGCGTGGATCACCACCGCCTCCACCGGCGATCTGTCCATCGCCTCGCGAAAGGCGGCAAAGTCGTCGGGCCCGTACTTGGTCGGCCGCCACATCCGCGGGCTTTGGTGGAAGATCTGGATCGAGTTGCAGTCGCGCTCGACCCCGCGCTCGATCGCCGTGTGCAGCCCGCCAGCGGTGGAAACGTGGGCACCGATCAGCATAGGCGCGCCATCCTAGAGCGAGCGCCTGGGCGCCGGGTCGTCCGAGGGAGCCGGGTTAAATGCTGGGTCTACCGAGAGGAGATTTGACTGAATGGACGGACAACTGCGCTACTCGATGTTGGCGGTACAGCTGATCGCGGCTATCGATCGGGGCGCTTCGCACCCGGTCGGCGAGTTGCACGAGCAGATCGAAAACGGCGACCTCTTCCTCTGGATTCACGACAAGGAGCCCGAAATAGACCAGAGCCTGTATCTCGATGACGATCGGTCGGCGATGCTGGTGTTCTTTCAACGCCTGGGCAGCGCCGCCGACGCGAAGCGCAAATACAACGTCGAGGAGAATGGCCTGTGCCTGCTTCTGGCCTACTGCCTGGAGGGGCTCCAGCACGAGTTGCGAAGCTGACGATCTGCATGGCAGACAAGGACCTTCGACTCAGGTTTGCCCCTTCGCCGACGGGTGCGCTGCACATCGGCGGGGCGCGGACCGCGCTCTACAACTGGTTGGCGGCCCGCCACGGCGGCGGCCAGCTGGTGCTGCGGATAGAGGACACCGACCGAGAGCGCTCGACCCAGGAGAACGTCGAGCAGATCCTCGACGCGCTGCAGTGGCTCGGGCTGGACTGGGATGAGGGCCCGATCTCACAGGCCTCGCGCAGCGCCGTCCACCAGACGGCCCTGCGCAGCCTCCTGGATTCCGGCGCCGCCTACCGCGACTCGGCCGGCGCCAGGGAGGTCGAGGCCTGGAAGTCCGAGCACGGGGTGGATCGCGGCTACCGCGGGGAGCCGACCGAGGAGCCCGGCGCCGCCGTGCGCCTGCGGGTCCCCGACGAGGGGGAGACGGTGGTCGATGACCTGATCCGGGGCCCGGTCGCCTTTCCCAACCGCAGCTACGACGACTTCGTCATCGCCCGCGGTGACGGCTCGGTCCTCTACAACTTCGCGGTCGCCGTCGACGACACGGAGATGGGGATCACCGACGTGGTGCGCGGAGATGACCATCTCTCCAACACTCCCAAGCAGCTTCTGGTCCTGCGCGCCCTGGGCCGTGAGCCCCCCCGCTACGCCCACCTGCCGCTGCTGCACGGCCCGGATGGAAAGAAGCTCTCCAAGCGCCACGGCGGCGCCTCGGCGCAGGAGCTGCGCGACGCCGGCTACCTGCCGGCGGCGGTCAGGAACTACCTGGCCCTGCTGGGCTGGGGCACCGACGACGACACGACGCTGATGTCGACCGAGGAGCTGATCGAGCGATTTCGGGTGCAGGAGGTGGGAAGGTCGGCGGCGATCTTCGACGAGCGCAAGCTGCGCTGGATCAACGGGCGTTTCATGCGGGAGATGCCGCTGGAGGACTACGTCGACTGCGTCGCCCGCCACCTCGGCCGCGAGCCCGACCAGCGCCTGCGCGCAGGCTGCGAGATCGCCCAGGACAAAGCGCAGACTCTGGCCGAGGTTTGGCCACTGATCCGCTTCCTCTTCGAGCCGCCGGTCGACGACCCCGAGGCCTGGGTCACGGTGATGAAGGAGGGCGCCGGGTCTCTTCTCACCGCAGCGCGCGAAGCCCTCGCTGCCAGCGAGGGCTTCGGCCCAGGAGAAGTGGAGGCGGCGCTGGGGCCGATTGCCGACCGTCTCGGCGTCAAGCCCGGCAAGCTCTACCAGCCGATCCGCGTGGCGATCACCGGCACCACCGTCTCGCCGGGAATCTTCGAGTCGCTGGCGGCGCTGGGCAGGTCTGAATCATTGGCCCGGATGGACTCCGCGCTCCAGCGCCTCGGCGCCGGAATCCCGCGCTAGATGACGTGCCTCACCACGTTCCGAACGCCGTGAAGTAGGTCCGGGCCCACCGAGAGGCTGTGGGTGTTGACGCCCAAGACCTCAAGGAGGACCCGGATGCAGCACCGTAACGCCCCGCTCACCCCGA